>Ga0209918_1001937_pt1 | contig 10388 bp, 7 predicted proteins | sample SalPonD_shore_MG_FD_185712 | JGI IMG/M metagenome (GOLD analysis project Ga0209918, IMG submission 185712) | Salt pond soil microbial communities from South San Francisco under conditions of wetland restoration - Salt Pond MetaG... | ecosystem: Environmental > Aquatic > Marine > Intertidal zone >...
AGGAGCGGGCCGCCGCCCAGGCCCTCGAAAAGCGCGGCGAGCACACGCCGCCGCCACGCGATCAGTGCCTGCCCGACCACGTTGCTCCACGCCATACCAAGAGCCCACAGCAGTGCCGGCAGCCCGAGACTACCAAGCTTACGCAAGATCCAGCTGTCCGCCTCCCAGCCGGATCCAACGCGGGTCGCCAGCCATCCCGCGACCGCAATGACGCCAAAGCCTGCGAGACATACCATGCACGCCGCACTCAGCAGCTCCGATCCACTCAATTGCCCGCGGTCCGCCTCCATGCTGAGACTGCGCGACAAGGTACGATTCATTCCCAGCGTGAGGGCGATCGACAGCGGCGCCGCCACTGACAGAACGATCATGAAATCCGAGAAGCCCGTGGTCGGGAGTCCGCGGGCAGCGACCACGTACAGTACGAGGCTCAGGAGAATTCGGCCCACCCGGGCGGTCAGTAACGCGATGGAGCCCGATACGACGTTGCTACCCAGATTCAACCCGACCACCTCGCGTCCTGCGCGGTAAACCCGCGATGTCCATGTTGTGCGTCACTGACGAAGGCATGTCAGTAGGCATTCTGGTGGAAAAAGCCCTTGAATAGCGTCATGGCGATAATGCGGAGGTCGAACGAGAGCGACCAGTTTTCTATATAGAAGAGGTCGTACTCGATGCGTTTACGCAGGTCCGTATCGCCCCGCCATCCGTTGATCTGGGCCCACCCCGTGATTCCCGCTTTGACGAGATGCTTCTGCATGTACTGTGGAATCTCGTCCTTGAACCGCTCCACGAATACCGGACGCTCCGGCCGGGGCCCCACAATCGACATATCCCCCTTGATCACGTTGATGAACTGCGGTAACTCGTCGAGGCTGGTACGGCGAATGAATGCGCCAAACGGGGTCGCCCGATCATCGCCCCGTTTTGCCCATCTCGCTCCACCGGCTGCTTCCGCATCCACAGGCATCGAGCGGAACTTGAGCATGTTGAATGGCTTTCCGTTCCAGCCTACGCGTTCCTGCCGGTACAATATCGGGCCCGCCGAGCTTAGCTTGACACCGATCGCGAGAATCAGCATCAACGGACTCACCACGATGAGAATGAGTGCGGCCAGAACGCGGTCCTCGGCGGCCTTCACAATCCGGTTTGTACCGGTGAGTGGAGTCTCGGTCAGACTGATGGCCGGAACCCCGGCCAGCTCGGTGACCGAGTGGTTGAGCAGGCGAAGACCGAAGACATCCGGCATCAGCCGTATGTTCACGACCGAATGGCGCAACGCATACAGGAGCTCATGCACGCGGCTCTCTGCCCTGAGTGGCAACGCAATCCACACTTCGTCAATCCCGTGTTCAGCTACAAGTTCCGCAACCTGGCTGGTGCGGTTGTCGACCGGAAGACCACACAGTGTCGTGTTGGCCTTTGCGGGGTCATCGTCCAGGACCAGTACCACCTGGAATCCCGCCCATTCCTCCTGGGCCGCGGATTCCAGCACTCTCCGACCGAGCTCGCCTGCGCCGAAGAGAAGCACCCGCCTGGTATTGAACCCCCGTCGCCTGATCCATGAGAGGACCGCGTACGCAGCCACGCGGATCGCACCGATTGCGAACGCCGACAGCAGGCCCCAGAAGCCAAGCCAGAGCCGGGAGTATGATTCGGTCCAGTGACCGGCAAAAAGTATGGTCAACAGGATGAGAAAGGCGGCCGCCCAACCAAGGACGGCCCTGCCCACAGCCTGGGGCAACGGGATGCCACGCCATGATCGATAGACGCCAACGAGGGGGAGCGTGACGCCCGCAATGACGACACCGGCCAGCATGCACGAGACGTATTCGGAGCGCATCGGGCCATTGGCGTCGAACCCGAAACGCAGCAGATAGGACAGCCACCCCGTCAGGGCGACGACAGCAATGTCCAGGATGCGCACGCTGACGGACACGGCGTGCCCGTGCGTCTTGAGCAGGCTGCTCGTACGAGCCACGTTCGATGCTCCTGAATGTCCTGTGCGGCGCTTCCAGCGCCTGGGTTCCCCCCGAACCAGCTCGACGTAACACGGCGCTCGACGGCATCGCATTCATACCGTCTCTGTCGAGCGCAGGGATCACAATGCTGATAGCAACCCCACGGCCACCGCGTCGATCCTCACTACGCAGACCGCTGTCTACCCCCGTGAGTCGCCCAATCTCGATCCACGACCGATCCCGTAGTACACGAACCCTCGTCGCGCCATTTGCGTTGGACTGTACAGGTTTCGGCCGTCGAACAGGACCGGACTATCGAGCTTCTGTGTAACCAGATCGAAGTCCGGGCTGCGGAATACCTTCCACTCGGTTACCACGACCAACGCCGCTGCACCTTCGAGGGCTTCCTCGGGCGTGTCGCAGAGTTCCAGGTCGCTGCGCTCGCCGTAGATCCGGCGGCATTCGTCCATGGCCTCGGGATCGAAGGCGCGCACCTTCGCGCCCGCGTTCCAGAGCGCCTCCATGAGCACGCGGCTCGGGGCCTCGCGCATGTCGTCGGTGTTCGGCTTGAAGGCCAGGCCCCAGACGGCGAAGGTCTTGCCCTTGAGGTCGCCGTCGAAGTGCTTGTGGATCTTGTCGAACAGGACCTTCTTCTGGTCGTCGTTGACGGCCTCGACGGCCTGGACGAGGCGCGCCTGGTAGCCGTGCTCGCGGGCGGTCCACTCGAGTGCCTTCACGTCCTTCGGGAAGCACGAGCCGCCGAAGCCACAGCCGGCGTAGATGAAGTGATAGCCGATGCGGGGATCGGACCCGATGCCGTTGCGCACCGCCTCGATATCGGCCCCGAGGCGCTCGGCCAGGTTGGCCATCTCGTTCATGAAGCTGATCTTGGTCGCGAGCATGGCGTTCGCGGCGTACTTCGTGAGCTCCGCCGAGCGGCGGTCCATCACGATGAGCTTCTCGTGGCTGCGAGAGAACGGGGCATAGAGCTCGCGCAGGGTCGCCAGGGCGTCGTCATCGTGCCCGCCGACGATGATGCGATCGGGCTTCATGAAGTCGTCGATGGCCGCGCCCTCTTTCAGGAACTCGGGGTTCGACAGGACGTGGAATTCGTGGGTGACATTGCGCTTGTGGAGCTCGTGGCGCAGCACGGTCTCGACCTTGTCGCCGGTGCCCACGGGGACGGTGGACTTGTTGACGACGACCTTCGGGGCGTCCATGTGGTCGCCGATGGATTTCGCCACGGCGAGCACATGCCGGAGGTCGGCGGACCCGTCCTCGTCCGAGGGCGTGCCCACGGCGATGAACTGGATCTCGGCGTGGGCGACCGCGCGCGCCGCGTCCGTGGTGAAGTCGAGGTGGCCGAGCTCCCGGGCGCGGGCGACGATGTCCTCGAGGCCGGGCTCGTAAATGGGCACCTCGCCGCGACGGAGGCGCTCGACGCGGGTCTCGTCGATGTCCACGCACAGGACATTGTTGCCGGCATCCGCCAGGCAGGCGCCGGTTACCAGGCCCACGTAGCCGGAGCCGAATACGGTGACGTTCATCCCTTGGCGCCCCTCCCTGTTCGAGCCATCGAGAAACGGCTAAGAATACCGGATATCGGTCCATGGGCATAAGGCATGCCAGCGGGAAACCCCGCGGCAAGCCCGATCGCGGCCGCCCAGGGCAGGGATCTCGCAAGTTTCGGCTCGCGACCGCGCTGGCCAGAGCCGATAGAATCCCGTGCAATCGACCCAACCGAAGGACTGGACATGGCGGGCTCCGCTGACTCTCCGATCTGCCCCGTAATCCTGGCCGGGGGGGCCGGGACGCGCCTCTGGCCGCTCTCCCGCTCGCTGTATCCCAAGCAGTTTCTGCCGCTGCTCGGCGATCGTCCGATGCTCGGCGAGACGCTGGGGCGGCTGGCGGGACTCGCGCACGGGCCCGCGCTGGTCGTGTGCAACGAGGAGCACCGCTTCCTGGCCGCGGAGCAGCTGCGCAAGGCGGGTGCGAGCGACGCCCGCATCCTGCTCGAGCCGGAGGGACGCAACACGGCGCCGGCGATCGCGGTGGCGGCACTCGAGGCATCGGCCGAGGGCGACGACCCGATCCTGCTCGTGCTGCCGGCCGACCACGCCATCGTGGACGCGGCCGCGTTCCGGCAGGCCGCGGAAGAGGCCGCCGCGCTGGCCGCCGAGGGCTCGCTCGTCACCTTCGGCGTCGTGCCAATGTCGCCGGCGACCGGGTACGGGTACATCCGCGCCGCGGCGGGCGACGGGCCGCGGGCCGTCGACGCCTTCGTCGAGAAGCCGGATGCCGCCACCGCCGAGCGCTACCTGTCGGACGGCGGCTATTTCTGGAACAGCGGCATGTTCGTGTTCCGCGCCAGCACCTACCTCGAGGCCCTGGAGAGCCATGCGCCGCAGATCCTCGCCGCGGCGCGGGCGGCGCACGAGGGCCGCCGTGCGGACCTGGACTTCGTGCGCCTGGATGCCGAGGCCTTCCGGCGCTCGCCGTCGGACTCGATCGACTACGCCGTGATGGAGAAGACGGACCGGGCGCGCGTGGTGCCACTGGACGCCGGCTGGAGCGATATCGGCTCGTGGCGGGCGGTGTGGGAGTACGGCCGCGACGCCGGCAACGCGGATGCGGCCGGTAACGTCGTTGCCGGGGACGCGGTGCTGGAAGACGTGCGGAATTCGCTCGTGCACGCGCAGCACCGGCTCGTCGGCGCCGTGGGCATGGAGGACTGCGTGATCGTGGAGACGGCGGACGCGGTTCTCGTCGCGCCGCTGTCGCGCGCCGAGGACGTGAAGAAGCTCGTGGAGCGGCTGAAGGCCGACGGTCGCAACGAGCCGCTGGTCCACCGCCGCGTGTACCGCCCCTGGGGCAGCTACGAGGGCCTGGACCTGGGCGAGCGCTTCCAGGTGAAGCGGATCGTGGTCAGCCCCGGCGGCCAGCTCTCGCTGCAGATGCACCACCACCGGGCCGAGCACTGGGTCGTGGTTCACGGCACGGCGCGGGTGACCTGCGGCGAGAAGGTGTTCCTGCTCTCGGAGAACGAGTCGACCTATATCCCGCTGGGCACCACCCATCGCCTGGAAAACCCCGGCGCGATCCCGCTGGAGCTGATCGAGGTGCAGTCGGGGGCGTACCTGGGCGAGGATGACATCGTGCGGTTCGAGGATCAGTACGGGCGGTAGGGGTTCTCTCGTCACGCCCCCCGGATGCGGCGGTGTGCCCGGCCAACGGAGGGGCCTTCTCCACACCCTGGATTGCCACGCCCGCCGCGCGGGCTCGCAATGACATCATCCGCCGTCGACGGCCGCGAAGAATTGACGAACCGAGCGTTCGTCGTGACCGGCGGCGAGCAGCAGGGATAGCGCGACGCGCGCCTTGAGCGGTACGAGCCAGCCGGCGCGGATGGCGCCCAGGCGGGCGAGGTGGGCTTCGCCGCCGTCGTAGCCATAGGTCTCGGCCAGGGTGGAGCCGGCGCCCGTGCGGCTGGCGATGACCACGGGGATGCGTTGCGTGAGCTCGCCGATGCGCGTCGCCATTCCGGGATACACGTGGCCGCCGCCCATGCCGGCCACGACGACGCCGGCGTAACCGGCGTCCACGAGGTGATCGAGCAGGCGGCCGTCGTCGCCCAGCGCGGCCGTGAACAGGGCCACCGGCGCGGGCGCGGTGCCCGTCCGCCAGCCGATGCCGGGCAGCGGCGGCAGGCTGGCCAGGCGCGTGACGCGGCGCTCGGTCACGCGGGCGACCAGGACCGGGCCGGGATCGAAGGCGGAGACCGAGTGGGTGTGCGCCTTGGTGACGTGGCGCGCGGCGCAGACACCGCCGTCGAACACGACGGTGACACCGCTGTCGGCGGCCGCGGGCGAGCCGACGAAGCGCGTGGCGTGCAACAGGTTCGCCGGGCCGTCGGCGCCCGGCGCGTCGGGCGTGCGCATGGCCCCCGTTACGGCGACCGGTGCCCCCTCGCCCAGCATCAGTTCGAGCGCGAATGCGGTCTCCTCGAGGGTGTCGGTGCCGTGGGTGACGACGATGCCGTCGGCGCCGCCGTGGCGCTCGGCCTCGATACAGGCCGCCAGCTGGTCGACGAGTGCGAGATCGACGTGCGGCCCGGGCACGCGGGCGACCGAGCGAGCCTGCAGGCGGGCGATCTCCCCGATGGCCGGTACTGCGTCGAGCAGGGCGTCGGCGTCCAGGCTGGGCTGGACGCCCCGGCCCTCGTCGCCGGTCATGGCGATGGTGCCGCCGACGGCGAGGACGCTGATGCGGGGGCGGGCGTCCGGCGGACCGGACCCGGGCCGATCGGGACCAGGGGTCATTCGTTCTCCGCGCGCGGGCGTGGCTGCGGGGGCGCACAGGGTCCGGATACGCGATCTCGGGGGGCGTGGCAAGTGCCGCGCCCTCTACCGTACCGCGTCGCGCACGCATACCTGCGGGATTGCCGCATCCCGCCCGTCCCGACATCGACGAAGAAGATGTACCTATGCTGGAGCGGCGTGGCGTCGCCGCCCGCTGGCTACGACGCTAAAATCGCCGGCATGCGTGACGATCCCGACAGCACCGCATGAGCATCCCCCCGATCTTCGTCGTGGGCCGACACCGTTCCGGCACCACGTGGCTCGTGAACATCCTGGCCGCTCACCCGGATGTCTACACGCCGCAGGATCCCGCCCACATGGGTCAGCACGAGAGTGCATTCTTCTCTCACGTTGTTCCGTACTGCAACTGGGGACGTCGTCGCGCGGATCTCCATGCCATCCAGGCAATATTCGAGAGCTCTGATTTCTACGAGCTCGCTGGCCGGCCAGATACACCACCGATCGCTGAATGCGGCTACGCGGAGTATTTTCGGGCAATGATGGACGCGGCTGCCCGGAAGCAAGGGGCAAAGTGCTGGATCGAGAAGACGCCGATGCACACGCTCGTGCTGAGGGATCTGCTCGATTTCTATCCCGACGCAATGTTCGTGTGCGTCCGCCGCCGGCCGATCGACGTCGTCCGCTCCGCCATGGCGAACGCCACGCGTACGCCCGGTTTCTCGGACTGGTTCGAGTCCGCCTTCTGGACCGGACTCTACGAGCGCATCACGGATCGCCATGTGCGTCGCCTCCGGTTCGTGACGTACGACGATCTACAGTGCGACTACCATGCGACCGTCGCACGCATCCTGGAGGAGGCAGGCCTCGACGCCACCGAGATACCCGAAAGCGGGTTCGCACCGAACTCCTCCTTCCGGAGCGGCCGACCACCACCGGGCGCCTGGCAGCGCCGCATGGCCGCACTCGGGCTTGCCGTCGCGCGGATCATGCCGACCCGCCTCGCGGAGGGCTCGGCGCGTCTTTATCTCCGTGCCAGGCGGAAGAGCCTGCCCGGTTGGTTCTGGCGAATCACGAAGAAAGAGGACGCGTGACCCGGGCGCCCAGGACCGGGCCCGGATCGAAGGCGCTGACGGAGCTCATCTGGGCCTTGATGACCTGCCGCGGGGCGCAAACGCCGCCGTCGAACTCGACGGTGACGCCGCTGCCCGCAGCCTCGGGCGAGCCGACGAAGCGCGCGGCGTGCGCCAGGTTCGTCGGGCCGCCGGCCTGGCGCTCGGCCTCGATACAGGTGGCCATTGGGTCGACGAGTGCGAGATCGACGTCCGGGCCGGGCACGGTCGGGATACGCGATCTCGAGAAGCGTGGCCAGTCGGTCGTGCGGCGCGCACGGACGGGTATGGGTGCGTGGACGGGCCCGCAATGACGTCGGGCTGTCGGGCGGACCCATCCGCCCGGGGCCGATCGGGATTGCGCGCAGCGCCGACCCGGAGGGCGAGGTGCCGGCAAGCACCTCGCACCCCCGACCCACGGGATCAGTGGCAGCGTCTCGAGCTTGCCGGTAGCCGGTCGGCGCGCCGGGGCCGCGATCGAGGTCATTGCAAGGCCGGCCAAGCCGGCCATGGCGATTCCGGTTCGACCGTGTTCGCTGCGCGGGGCCGCGGTGTCGGGCTGAAGCCCGACCGACAATACCGGTGGACCGGCGCCGGCCTCGTCGTTGGGTGCTGCGCACGCCTCCGGAGTTGTTGCCGGGCGCGCGGCCCTGCCCTACTTGATGTAGCCCATGTGCTCGAGCTTGAGCAGGATCTGGTGGGCGGCCTCGTCAGGGCTGTAGTCGCGCGTGTCGATGCGCACCTCGGGCGTCTCGGGCTCCTCGTACGGGTCCGAGATGCCGGTGAAGTTCTCGATCTCGCCGCGGCGGGCGCGGGCGTAGAGGCCCTTGCGGTCGCGCCGCTCGCATTCCTCCAGCGGCGTGGCGACGTGCACCTCGACGAAGCCGCCGTGGGCCTCGATCATCTCGCGCACGGTACGCCGGGTGGAGGTGTACGGCGCGATCGGGGCGCACAGGGCGATGCCGCCGTTCCTGGTGATCTCGCTGGCGACGAAGCCGATCCGCTGGACGTTGATCTCGCGGTGCTCCTTCGAGAAGCCCAGCTCGCTCGAGAGGTGCTTGCGCACCACGTCGCCGTCGAGCAGCGTGACCGGGCGGCCGCCCAGCTCCATGAGCTTGCTGAGCAGCGCGTGCGCCATGGTGGACTTGCCCGAGCCCGAGAGACCGGTGAACAGCACGGTGAAGCCCTGCTCGGCCTTCGGCGGGCGTGAGCGGCGCAGCTCCTCGACGACCTCCGGGTACGAGAACCACTCGGGGATGTCGATGCCTTCCTGCAACCGGCGGCGCACCTCGGTGCCGGAGATCGACAGCACGGTCTCGCTCTCGTCGATCTCGCCGCGCGGCGCGTACTGGCCGCGCTCCTGCACGTAGACCATCTCCTTGAACGGCACCATGCCGATGCCGAGCTCGTCGCGGTACTCGTCCATGAGCGCCTGGGCGTCGTAGGGGCCGTAGAACGGCTCGCCCGCGGAGTTCTTGCCCGGGCCGGCGTGGTCGCGGCCGACGATGAAATGCGTGCAGCCGTAGTTCTTGCGGATGATGGCGTGCCACACGGCCTCGCGCGGGCCGCCCATGCGCATGGCGAGCGGCAGCAGCGACAGCGTCGTGGTCTGCTCCGGGTAGCGCTGGATCAGGTGCTCGTAGCAGCGCACGCGGGTGAAATGGTCGATGTCGCCGGGCTTGGTCATGCCCACGACGGGGTGGATGAGCAGGCTCGCCTCCACCTCCTGCGCGGCACGGAAGGTCAGCTCCTGGTGCGCGCGATGCATCGGGTTGCGCGTCTGGAAGGCCACGATGCGCGACCAGCCCACCTTCTCGAAGAACGCGCGCAGCTGCGACGGCGTGTTCCGCAGATGCTTGAAGTCGTAGTACGTGGGCGGCTGGATGCCTCGCACGCGGCCGCCCAGGTACACCGGGCCGGCGTGGTGGTGCAGGTAGTGAACCGTCGGGTGGGCCAGGTCGTCCGCGCCGAAGACGCTGGCCGCCTCGTGGGACTTGTCCGGGTGCCAGGCCTCGGTGACGTCCATCACGGCGATGAGCACGCCCTCGGCGTCGCGCAGGGCGATCGGCACGGGCGACTCCGCGCTGGCGCCGGCGACCTTCTCGCCGAAGGCGTCGGTGACGTCGAGGTTGATCGGCATGGGCCACAGCGTGCCGTCTGCCAGGTGCATGCCGTCGCACACGGCCTCGTGGTCGGCCTGCCCCATGAACCCCTCCAGCGGCGAGAAACCGCCGCTGAGGAGCAGCTCCAGGTCGCAGAGCTGGCGGTGCGTGAGGTTCCACTCCGGGAACTGGCCGGCCTCGGCCGCGAGGGCCCGGGCGGCATCGGGCTCGAGATAGCCGATCTTGAGCGTGCCGCCGTGCGGCTCGATCAGTCGCGTCATGGTGCCGTGTCCGTATGTTGTCGTTGCGGTGCGGGCCCTTGCGACGGGACCGCGGCAGGCCGCGCATTGTACGACACGCGGAGTTCATAACGCGAGGGTATGAGGCGAGGCGTGACTATAGCGAAATGGTTGGTTGGTACGTGGGCCATCGCCAGCGCAGGCGCCGGCCTGTGACTGCTTGTGATTCGTCCTGTGGCTCGGGCGTGCTCCTGTGGGTCGGGCTTCAGCCCGACACCTGGCCGGGCTGCCACGGTCTTGTCCGGCTGAAGCCGGACCCACAGAGACCCCGGCATGACCGCGGGGCGCCGGCCTGTGACTGCTCCGTGGTTCCTCCTGTGGCCCGGACCTCCGCCTGTGGGTCGGGCTTCAGCCCGACACCCAGCCCGGCTGCCCCGGCTGTGTCCGGCTGAAGCCGGACCCACGGAGACCCCGGCATGACCGCGGGGCGCCGGCCTGTGACTGCTCGTGATCCCTCCTGTAGCCCGGACCTCCGCCTGTGGGTCGGGCTTCAGCCCGACACCTGGCCGGGTTGCCGCGGTCTTGTCCGGCTGAAGCCGGACCCACAGAGACCCCGGCATGACCGCGGGGCCCCCGGCCTGTGACTGCTCGTGGTTCC
>Ga0209918_1001939_pt1 | contig 10376 bp, 11 predicted proteins | sample SalPonD_shore_MG_FD_185712 | JGI IMG/M metagenome (GOLD analysis project Ga0209918, IMG submission 185712) | Salt pond soil microbial communities from South San Francisco under conditions of wetland restoration - Salt Pond MetaG... | ecosystem: Environmental > Aquatic > Marine > Intertidal zone...
CAGTCCTGGACAGATAGCTGCCCGACCCACGCCAATTCCTTCTAGTCCTCTTTTCAATTTCTTCTTCCGCTGATGAAATTACATCTTCAATTGCTGTTGTATTGGGGGTTGTGCCTGATGTTGGAGTGAATTTAGATGCCCCATCTTGCCAACCCAGCCAATCAACTAATTCTTGAGCTGTAAGATAACCTGCTTCTGATGCCATGAATTGATATAGATGTTATTTAATTTAATTGATTTGTTCGCCAAATTCAAATTTGATGTCAAAAGTTGCTGTATCACCTGAAAGATTGGTTGAAAAAGACACTGTTAATGTTGCATTACCTGAAAGAATTACATCAGAAGCCATTAAATCTTGTTCTTCAATAGTATTCTTTGATAGTGTAGCATCCGAATATCGTTCAACCCCATCTTCATCACTGATAGAAACAGTATAGTTTGCATCAGCAATATTAGGTGAAGCCTCAATTAAACGGTATATTTTACCATTAAGGTTCTTCAGATTGATTTGTTTGGAGTTGTTACCATCTTCAACTGTAACTTGATAGGTTTGGACACCCACAGGATGGGTAGGATGTTTAGGGGATTGGGTCCTATCTTTTAATCGAGTAGAAGGTACTAGGTCAGTCATTTAATGATACCTCTTAGGTTGAGTTGGCTTCAACTTCTAGATACCCAGCAGTCCCAGCAGCACCATCTTTACCGACAGTGACAGTAGTACCACTAGATGAGACAAAGACATCATCAGAAGCATTTAGTGATGCCTGTAAATTGGAGATAGTTAGACTACCCCCCAGGTCAGCTGAAATGTCTTTGTTTCCTGATGTGTCCCCAGCTAGACAGGTGAAAGCATAAACAAGTTTCCACCGATGACCTGTCATGGTTTCGGGGTCCTCATTTTTGATTCGCCTTTTGGATTTAAGGGTAAATGCAAATGCCATTAGTTAGCACCCCCTTTAACATTCTTCTTGGGTATTTTCTCCTTATCAAGTTGATAAGACCACACTTTGGGGTTATTCAATGCCTTTTGGGACAATAGTGATGCAATTTCATCATCCCTAACCACAGTCCAGGCATCCTTTTTGAAGATGAATTTTCGGGTCTTTTCCCCTTCATCATCATCAAATACCAAAGTTATTTCTTCGGGGTATTGGGCATTACCCATAAATTTGACTTTATGGACATCCCTATACTTGAACTTTGGTCGAATATCGACTTCCCAAACATGGGGGTTTCTTTCAGCCTTTCTTTGGTAATTCTCATAATCAACTTTGTCAATTGGGACAAATTGATCTTTAGCAAAGAAGTATGCAGTACCATTCAACCCACTGTGGGATGCTGATGGCATCTTCCCCTTATACTTGACAAACATGGCTTTCTCATATTCATAATTCTCCAAGTCGGGGTCTTTCTGTTCAATCTCTTGTTCGAGATTTTCGGTTTCTTGTGTTTCTGTTTCTGACATAATTTTCTAACCTCAGAGTTTTTCGGAGAGCTGTTCTTGTATTTTCTGTCTACTTGCTTCAATACCTCTCTTAGCATCATCTCTCCAATGTGCCAAAGTGACATTATCTAGACCCATGTTGTTGATAAACCATTGGTCGGGAATACCCTGGAATTCCCTTAATGATCTTATCCCAGCGTTTTGAAGTTGAATAAGATGAAATTCGGTCAAACCTGTGAAGTCCCCAATACCATTGATTTCTTTGTCTCCAAGTTTGTCCAGGAAATCTCTATGCAACAATTGCATATCCCCTTCATCATTGACCCTAGCACATTCCCAATGTGGGGGTCTACCAGTATCAATAGCACCTTTCATCTTAGGGTAGTACTTCCTTTCAAAATCTAGCTGCTTCACTTCCACCCATTCCATTTTGTTAAATGTATAGACGGTATCTGTGGGGGTGGCATTTACACCATGTTCTAGTTGGCTATTATGTCCAACATATCTGACCATGTAATGATCATAACCTTCCAAATCTTCTTCAGAAATAGGTGTAACATTCATCTTCTCTTGTTTGGCTTCTTCCTGTGCTTCTAGGAATTGCCTGATAAGTTTCTTTTTAGTATGATTTTCATTGAGATTGAGGTTGAAAAGCTCTTTTGCCTTTTTCACTATCATTGCTTTGGTGAAGTGATAATCACCCAAATCAGTTTTTGTGTAAGTTTCATCCATAGTCTTTACAACCTCATTAATTGAATGGTAATTTATTTAGCTTCCTGTTTTCCTGCGAAGGAATTATTGGAAGTCTCTGCCTTTACCATGACAGTTGAAACGAGTGGCGACTAATTCACCTGACATATAGAATACACCTTTGTCACCGAATGAACCAAGTTCAACCACTGTTCCTCTAGATGCACCACCTTCAAAGTACTGCATCAACATTCCCTGTTGGAATTCAAGTCTGTCCAGGTCTAGAAGGTAAATTCTAGAAATGGTGTCCTGGGGGACATCATCAGAGACAATGACAGGAATATCATGAAGGGTTGAAACCATCATACCAACAGATTGACCACGATCTAAGACCTGGATACCGTTGATGCTGGGTTGAATTCTAGCACCCTGGGGATTGTATGTCATTTGTGATTCATAGATTTGCTCAATTCGTGAAAGGGTATCATACCCTGTCAGCCAAATCTTATTGCTGGTATCAGCTGGGTTCTTCCAATGCTTTCTAGTGTTTGAAAGAATGTCTTTGATGTGGGATAGTGAAAGGTCCCTATCGGTACCACTTCCATGGTTGACATAGGCATCAGCCCATGATGCACCAGCATCCCTGTCAATTCCGTATACATCTAGATCACCAGCAGTTTGACCAACACCGTTAATCTCACTGTATGACCCGACAATTCTATCAATACTCTCAAAACCGTTCCCAGGTGCAGTCTCATTATCGACAAGCAATTGTCGGTTGATGAGTTTGGCACTTTCAACAGCAAAGTAACCTCTAAGAGCTGCCATGGCTGAACCACCACCACCTGCATATTGTCGCCATACATCATTTGGAGTTTGGGACAGGAATTGATTCTTCAATGAAGTCTCAAATGCAATCGCAAATTCTTTGATTGGTACGTTGACATCTTGCAATGTTGGTTTGATGGTATCGGGGATAGCTGCATTTTCACCAATGTCACCACCTGATGTGGCACCAGCAGCAGTAAGAGCCTTATAACCACCAATACTGTAAACTGTCTTTCTGAGTAATCCAAACAGGTTTGCTTCTTGGATAACTTGTTCGTATGCTTCAAAACCATGCACAGCTGTATAAGCACCTGTGGTGCTGGACAGCAATGGTGCATCAGCCTTTGCTAAGCTGGAATACCCAGCCATGAAATTGTCATCTAGCATAAATGGATACTGATATGCCATCAAGTCAGCAATGGTTTTGATCTCAAACCCTTTTTGGAAAAGGTTCTGTTTTAGGGCATTAGCTTTGTTTTTGTAACCATTGGCTTCAAGAGCTGCAATGTTTTTCAACATTTGGTTCTGTGAAAGCTGGTTCATTCCTAGACCGCCATTTTGAGCCTGGGCATGTTCAAAGGTAAATCCTTCTGATGTTTGTAATTTTTGTTGTGTTGCACTCATAATTTATCACTTCTGTTTTTTATCCTACAATTAGTTTTGTAGGTGAACCCCCATGTTTGCCAACCTTTCGCGGTTGTTACGCCCAACGTAGTCTGCACGTTCTGCAATGCTCATCTTCTTGATGGCATCAACCTCTTTTTCTAATGCCCCCTGGGGTTCAGCACTATTAATTTGAGATTGTGTAAGTTCAGCTGTGGTGGGTTCAACAGGGGATGATTTCTTCAATTTGTCAATTTCAGACCTCAATTCCTTGACCTCACTGTCAGCTGATTTCTGAAGGATATAGGTTTGTCCTTCATGTTTGATGGTTTTTGGTACTTTTGGCTTTTTGTCCTGGGTGTCCCCTTTCTCTAAAGCATCTAGTCGGGTAAAGATTTCAGAGAATTGATTAACTAAGAATTTCTTCATGTCATCTTCATCCTCATCTTCATCTTCTTCCTTATCCATGTCCTCATCTTCATCTTCTTCATCTTCTTTGTCCATGTCCTTATCTTTCTCATCATCATCATCTTTCTTATTCAGATTAGATTGATTAGGTGTTCCATTGCACCCACAATCACCATTATGGGTATGTTCTTCATCGGGAATGTTCAAAGTCATTTCCGTTTGATCTCTTAGATTTTCCTGTGTTACCTGTTGGTTTGACATTTTATCACCATAGTATTTTGTTAACATATCCTCAAGTTGCATTTGTTGATTCCTGGTCTTTTCTAGAATGAAGGCATATGGATTTGCACCTTTTTCAGTGACAGACCATTCATGACCTTCAATTTCAGTCACCCTGGTCCAACACCTTTCAGTATTACATTCCCTTACCTTCTTCAACTTCTTCCCACCGATGGTCAACATATTTATTGATTCGGGATGGTCACTAGGTAAGTCCATCCGTTTAAGAAGTTCATCATGGAATTCATAATAATCAAAGACTTCAAAATCTACATATACAGCTTGAAATTCCTTTCCTAACTTCTCATCAAAAACAGTGGCTTCACCCCAGCCTAACATTTTCCCAGCAACTAGATTGGTATGATTATAAAGCATCACACCGCCCATCTTCATCATAGTATCCATAACTTTCTTGATAGCTTCTATGTCTACAATTTCGTTATGGCTATCGATGGTATGAGCTGACCCAATGCCCCTAAAAGCTCGGAAGCCTGTATTAGTGGACACTAGACGGTTGTTTTCATCTCTAGTAAAATAGTCGGGTAGTTGATCGGTGGGGGTGGCTTGTACTGCCTTTTTTGATAAGATAGAAAGGTCTATGTCTATTAAGTCCTGAAAATGATGACTGTGGGTACTGTCATTTGAAACTAAAGACATAGAGCTACATATTACGATACTCGGTAATATAAATAAACGGTATACCAATTCTCAGAATTTTGAAGGTGTAATAATAATCATTATAATGCACTATAAACATTGGTAAGATATGGCTAGAAATTCTAGATGTCCAAAATGTAAAGGCAAAAGGCTGACCCTGTATATGGAGAGATGGTGAACCCTATGATGAAAAGGGCAGTAGGTCTATGACATCCCAGGACTTATTGAAATGTGTTAAATGTAAGACAGTTTACAATGATGAAGATGAAACAATGACTGAGGTTGCAGATACAATCTATAATGATATAGTTGTTGAAATTGAAGAACTGTTCACATTCCAATTGATCAAACTTTCCAATGAAAAACCCAGGGACTACAAGAAATATAATGTGCTGAAAGAGTTCCAGGATGCTGTAAAGTTAAGGCTCAACGCTAAGGTTCTGCCCCCAAATTATCAGATAGAAATTAATCAATAATGTTAATAGGGTACTATTAATTTATATATCACCAATCCTATATTATATTGTAGCACAACAAAAGCTACAGGAGAACAACAAAATGGGATCAACAGACAGATATACAGAAATGCTTGATAAAGCCAACGACAAAACAGAGATCGAATACATTATCGCTCAGTATGAGCGAAAAACTCGCAGGAAAGCCCCTGCGTGGATGCGAGCATATCTCGACAAAATAGAATAATCACATCTATCGCAACTATATAGCCTTCGCCCCGCTGGCTCAAAATGCGGGGCTTACGCACGTAGGAGCAATCCAAAAATGACGATGTATTTACTGAATACCACTATTTTTGCAACTTCAGAGCCTGATCTGTCGTGCAGAATGACAAAAATATCTATAGACCGTGCGTCCGAACTGCTGAAATCTGAATTCTGTTCTGCTATCGGACATCAATCCACAGCAGAACTATTATCCCAACTACTCAATATTGAAGTCGATATGAAACGACTTCAGGTTGGCTTCAAGCCAGGTGATTTAGCTATTGCCTTCAAAACTCGATATAGAGCAGAAGAAGGCAAGATCTACTCCTTCAACGAATTGGAAGAAATAGAATTTGATCTATTTCTCATGGAATTCTTCGATCTGAAAAAACTGCTAACAGAAGTAGCTGAAGCATATCAGCATGCTACCAGCTATGCCAGTTTCGGCAGCACTCAGCTAGTTCTTGACGATTTTATGTAGTCCCCATCCCCTCCTGCATAGCTTCCCCTCAGCTCATGAGGGGTTTTCTGACGTAGGAGCAATCCGAACATGAAATTAACTGATCTACGAACCAAGAATTATTCAGGATACGTAACACATTCAATGAAAAAGAATTGGAATATAATGAAAGAAGACAAAAACTTGACAGTTGAAAATCTTCGTACTTTTCTAACAAATATTGAAGAGAAAGTGTTCGAGCTCGAACAAGAATTGATAGAAATGGAGACTGAAGCATCATGGTGAAATGTCAACTTCACACTAATTGCGAATTAATTCATTCCAGCGTTTTCAATTATAAAAGATCTCAAATCATTGAAATGATACATTACTATCGTTTTAAGAAAGGCTTTGGTCCCGAACTTTTGACTGACAAATTGCTCGAAAGTGCTCTAATGTTTCTCAAGAACAATAAAAATCCGTTCATCCATGAAATTTGGATAAGGAAATTCAGAGAAAACGCTAACAGAATAGGCTATGCTCTCGGTCATCCTGTTTTTGATATGAGGTTGGAGGGAGATCTGTCATGATTGAAACACAAAAAAGCAAAAATTACAGAAAAGCTTGTCCCCTCTACCTCCTTTTATTTTATTAATCTTTGACTAATGAATGATCAACTATAACCCTGTTTTCACCTAAATCAGCTTCAGCAGCAACTAGATCAATTCTCATATCCCATCTTTCAGATACAATATTTTCTCTAAATGCTGGTTCAATGGCATACACACCTAGCCTCTTTTCAAACCAATTGCCAAACCATTTGAACCTATCAGCCACATCAACAATCAATGAGTGGTCTTTATCTTTGTATTGCCTTAATGCTCTACCAACATATTGGTAGACCTTAATTGGGTCACTGTAAATCTGAGCAAATACCACACCATCAACTTTAGGCATGTTGAATCCTTCACCAAACATATCAGTTGCAATTAGGACATTGGACCCATCATTAAATCGTTCCAATCTAGTTTCCCTTTTGTTCTGTGGGACTTCACCAATAATGGTTTCTACTTTCACCCCAGCTTCATACAGCATGGCTTCAAGTGTCTCAACATGGTCAATCAATTGACAGATAACCAAGATGGATTCATACCCATCATCTATCATTTTGATGATCTTATTAACGATAGTGGCATTTCTCTTAGGGTTGTTGACAAAGTATTCACGTTCAACCTTCTTGGAATATTTTCTAGTCATCCCAGGTGGTGTGCTGGGTTCTAGAAATTCTATCCTTGGTTGGACTAGAAAACCTTCTTTGATTAATCGGTCCAATGATATTTTAGCAATGATGGGTCCTAGAAGCTGGTGCATCATAATTTCCTTCTTATCATTTCTCCATGCTGTGGCTGACAAACCATGTCGCCATGTAGCGTTCTTAAATGCCCTAGCAACTTCAGTATAGGTTTCAGCTGACAGGTGGTGAACTTCATCAAAGATGACATGGGTGGTTTCATCAATCAATTTGATTATCTTGTCAATTTTATTCTTATCATATTCAAGTTTCTCAGTTTCAAATTTCCTTTTCTTAGGGTTATAGCTAACTCTCTGTTTTCCACCCCTATGTGCATCTAGAACAGAGTAAAGGGTTTGGATTGAACATACTGTGATATTCTTAGGGATGACCTTAGAATCACCAACAATGCCCACCTTATAGCCAAGAATATCAGTAAGGTCCTTTTGTGCCTGATATAATAGGTGCTTTGATGTGACCACAAAGCAAGTGGTTTGAATGATGTGTCTAATGAGACTTGCACCAATGACTGTTTTACCACCACCTGTGGGTACCTGTAAGATGCCATTCTTTTTTATGGCATTTCTACCCACTCCAATTTGATAAGCTCTAAGATCATAATGATGGTTCCATTTTATATCTGTAACATCACCTTTCACCCTGGGGGGTCTTTTGTCAATTACCTTCACTGTGTAATCAAGTTGCTTGAATGAGAAGGCTTTAACCACCATTTCCAATAATCCTGTGTGGAAAGTGTGGGTATTGGTAAAGTAGACATGCACCTTTCCATCACTCATACCCTGTTTAAAGGCATCAGTAAACTTCATACTGTCTATAATGGGGGTGGATAACAGGTCATATAGGAACCTATCAACTTCCTGTTGGTGTTTCTTTGGTGCCATAACTTTGGTGTTTATGGTATCTGCAATCAGTATAACATCAATCATTCTTATCAGCTCTAACAAGTAACAATTGGTAAGTCTGTCCTTCTTCCATATCTAGTAGGTCAACTACATTGGAATCAACAGTAATTTGATTTCGTGCTTTCAGTTTAGCCAAAAAGGCATAACCTGTGGCAGTCACAGGACTTGGTAAGATTTTCTTTTCTTCATCCATAGTATGATTTTATACGATTTTTTCAATAAAAAGGATGCTATTACATTGAATTTTTCAGCATGAGTTGTTGAAGAATTCAGAAATAATTACCAAATGCCTAATGGGTCCACTGTAATAAGTATGCTTATAATAATTAATGCCCTATCATTATTCCCTGAAAATGACATTTGAAACATTCTTAGATGACAGTATGTACTTTGCTTATTCCAAACGTGGGTTATACAAAAGGGATAGGCAATTTTGGTCTAGATGGAAAGAAGAAAATTACACCAATGAGCAAATGATCAACCTAGCTGAAACCTACACCAAACGTGGGTTAAGCTGGTTCCGGTCAACAGTCGGGTTTAACCACACACTGTTTGTCCTGGACTTTGACATTGAAATCCCTTTGGCTGACCAAATCGTGACATCTAGACTAGACCAACTAGATAATATAAAAGACAGAAAAAAGAAATATGAAGAAAAGAAGAATATCGAAAACTTTAGGTTTGACGTTCATGAACTTGCCATGAATGATTTTCTGAAATATGCCTTCAAGAATTTCCCCAAGCTAGAAGAATTTAGTTGGAAATTTAGTGGTGGTGTGGGAAGGAGACATGCAATCCAAAAGACCACCGATTTCAAAGACCCCAATGGATTTAGACCCATTTTTGACAATATAGCCAAGAAGCTGGAAATGGACTATTTTGATGAAAGGGAATTTCATTACACAGGGTCTATTGATTATCAAAATGCAACTTACAGATATATCATTAAATTGGACCTAGCCATGACTGACCCTGACAGATTGATTAGGGGTGTCTACTCCCCACACTTCAAAGATAGGATTGTTAGATACTCCATCCCGATTCCCATTGATAGAATATTCTCAATTGATTATATTAGGGATAATTGTTACAAAGTTGATCTAGAAGAACTAAACCCCTTTGAGTTGAAGCCTTTTTCATTCCAAGATCAATATGATAGTTCCTTCAAATCCAAACCAAAACAAATCAAAGTCAAAAAATTTGAGGTAAGGGAAGGCAGTAAGAAAAAGAGTGTATCCATTGATATGGGTAAGATACCCGATTTCTTACCTGATAGTGTGGTGAAGGTCCTAGATACTATCACCTATCAGGTACCCTGCATGAATGTCCATGCAAAAAAATCACACCCAGCAAGAACCAGGTTTGGTAATGTAGCCACTCAGAAATTTAGTCCTGAACAGGTTACAGCATACTTCAGGGACCATGTAAATGATGAAGAACACAATGCCAATCTTCATATATCTTATTATCACCTGCAACGATTAAAGCCTTTTGGGGTGAAAGGGTTTGGGTATTGGGATTGCAGCACATTCCAAAAGAAGAAAAATAATTTCTCAGTCCCAATTGAAACCTGTATTGAATGTCCCATTTACAATAAATTCCAAGAACCTAAACACACTATTGACCCACAGCCTAAACAATCACCACATTGGATTTTTTCTGATATAGATGAAGAATATGATGATGTAAACAGGCAACAACAGGACAGGGGGAAATTAAGAAAAAAATTGGAAGTGGATATTCACAAAATGATTAGATCGAATATCCAGTTTAATGAAATCCAAGCACCTGTGCGAACAGGAAAAACAAAGGGTATCATCAATGTCATTGCTGAAAAGAGTAGAACAGAAAAGAAACCCAGGAGTACATTTTTTGTGGGCAACATTGCTGGGACAAAAGAGAATATCCATGCTGAAGCAATTGACAGTGGCTTTGAAGGAAGGGCATTAGAATGGGGGTCCAAGTCTGACTTGTGCCCAATAAAACAAAGTAATCCTGAATTTGTGGTGACTAGTGGGTTTTGCAAATCTTGTCCCAGGTATAAGACCACCAAAGAGATTATCGATGTTGAAGAACTTACATGGCTACTAGA
>Ga0209918_1001940_pt1 | contig 10365 bp, 13 predicted proteins | sample SalPonD_shore_MG_FD_185712 | JGI IMG/M metagenome (GOLD analysis project Ga0209918, IMG submission 185712) | Salt pond soil microbial communities from South San Francisco under conditions of wetland restoration - Salt Pond MetaG... | ecosystem: Environmental > Aquatic > Marine > Intertidal zone...
CGCCGTCCAGGCCGTGAAACGGGCCACGGACAGGGCACCGCCCCGGCCCTGGCACAGGATTTCCCCGGGCAGCCGTCCCGGAGTCAGGGCGAACGTCGCATCGGACTGGTCCATCATCCCTCCGCTGGACGAACCGGCAGGGCCAACGCGGGCCTGCGCTGCAGTTGACAGAGCATGTTGTTCCCCAGGGTCTCACGGCGTGCGAAGGCTTTCTCGCGAGCCCCGCGGACGCCTCAGACGTTCTTGAAATCGGTTCTCGCCATGCGCCGGATGAAGCCCGCCAACGTGTAGGGCCGCTGGAATCGCGTCTTCCGATAGACGAGCTCGCCGATCATGAATCCGGCGATGGCGATGTAGTTCAACAGATTGCAGAACAGCGACCAGACCGCGTCGCTGGCCACCGCCGGCAGCACTATCGTCTCAGCCAGCATGGCGCCCAGCAGCAGCGTCCAGACCCAGGTCACCCGCCGGGTGTAGCGTTCCACCTCCGGCGTCGTGCCGCCCATGGCCCGGGCCAGCCGCGTGGCCAGCGGCGGCCCCTCGCCAATCAGGGTGCGCGCAAAGGCCAGGAAGATCATACCGGTAATGACCACCGGCGGCACATAAATGACCGTGTACCGGCCGAAAGACCAGCCCACGCCGACCGCCGCCGTCAGCACGGCGAATATGATCCAGTCCGTCAGAGGCAACCGCCAGCTGTCCACCGACAGCAGCCTCTGCGCCAGGTAGAAGGCCGGCAGCGCCACGGCACCCCACATGGGCAGGCCCATGACGACCGCAACATGCACCCAGACGGGATAGGCAATGAAAACGAGGACCGACAGGACGGCGGTAGGCGCCATGCAGGCGTTTACTCGGTGCGATTCTGCTCGATGTGCTCGCTGAGCGTGCGCAGCGACGAGAAGATGCGCGCGTTGTCGCCGTCGTCGGAACGCAGCTCGAACCCGTAACGTTTGGAGATGGCCACGGCGAGCTCCAGCGCGTCGATGGAATCCAGTCCCAGTCCCTCGCCGAACAGCGCTGCCTCGGGCTCGATCTCCTGGGCCGACTCTTCCAGGTTGAGAACGTCGACGATCAGCTCGGCAACTTCGCGCTCAAGGTCGGCTGTTTCGGTCATGTCATCCCCCTCGCCCCAGTCCCGTGACTGGTCATCAATATCCTGTCCGCGCCCGGTCACGTGCTCCCGATCCGGCGAAGCAATTCTATACGGTAACGGCCGGTCGCGTCATGATGCGGTCGTCTTGGTGAGAACTCAGCCACGCTTCCCGTGTGAAGGGTCACCCAACTGCGGCGCGTCGCTCACCTTTGGCAAGGAATTGCCCGAGCTCACGCGTCCGCGGCGGCCAGCCTACGCAGATGGTACAGCGTCATCGGCTCCGGCAGCCCCCGGAGCTTCGCCTGGTGACAGTCCGAGAAGCTCAGCTCTCCCCGCTCGCCGACACGCTTCCGCACGGCATCCGAAACCACCACGTCGCGGGGCCCCGCGTAGCCGCAGAGCCTGGCGGCAAGATTGACGGTCTCGCCCACCACCGAATAATCCATGTGCTCGCCGGTACCGATATTGCCGACCACGGCCGGGCCGCAGTGGATGCCGATGCCCACCGGCATGCGCCCGCCGGGCACGCGGCTGTCGTCGACGCCCGTCTGCTCGATAATGTCCAGCGCACAGCCGCAGGCGTCAACGGCCATGTCCGGCCCGTCGAACACCGCCATGATGCCGTCGCCGCCGAACTTGTCCACGTAGCCGTGGTAGCGGTAGACGGCATCCACTTGGCGACCCAGGTTTTCGCTGACCACATCGAACAGCACTTCCGGCTGCAGGCTCTTGGACAGGGCCGTGAAGCCCCGGATGTCGGAGAACAGCACGGCGAGGTCCTTGAACTCCGGGCTGAGGGCCGTACGCCGGCTGAGATTGTGTTCGATTACGTTGCGAACGCGCGGCGAGACGTAGCGGGCAAGCTGCTCGCGGATGGCGGCCAGCTCACGGTAGAAGGCCGCTTTTTTCAGCAGCCCGCTGAGCCGGGCGGCCACCACGGCCGGTTCCAGCGGCTTCAGAACCACGTCGTCGCAGCCGGCCGCAAAAGCGTCCCGCACGACCTGGCTGACTTCGTGGGCGGTGGTGACCAGGATCGGCGTGGTCTGGAAGCGGGGATCCTCACGCAGCTTCCGGCAAAGGGTGATGCCGTCCATGCGCGGCATGTCCACGTCCACTATGAAGGCATCCGGCGTGCAAGACTGCACCCGATCCAGGGCCTCGACGCCGTCGGAGGCCGTGACCACCTCGAACCCGGCCTCGTCGAGGATGCGGGAGAAGATGGTCCGAGAGAACCGATGGTCGTCGACGACCAGGACGGACTGGTTGTTATCCGTTCGCGTCATTTTCCGTTCCCTGGCGGTCAATCGTGACTCACCCGGTGAGCACGGCTGAAGGACGGCTTCAGCCGCCGTGGCCGGGTCAGTCTTTGCCGCTCGCCGCGAATCGCCGTGCGGCCCTACCGCGAGTGCCCCCCGAGGGAAGGGCGGCCGCCCGGCACCTCCTCCCTTACAGAGTATGCCGCTGATCGATCAGCGCAAACCCCGAAAGCGGGTGCCCGTACGCGCGACCCAGCCCCAGCACCTTGAAGCGCTCGCCCATCCCCTGGGGCATGACCAGGGTCTTGGCCTGCTGGTTGAGGGCGGCCATGGCGGACTCGTCCCGTTCCTCCGCCGCCTCCTCCAGCAGCCGCGGCATTCCGGCACCCATGAGGAAATGGGCCTGGGTGTTGAAGCCGAGCACGTCCAGCCCCGCAGCCGCAGCGGCGTCGGCCGCCGCCGTGAAATCGACGAACGCGGTGATGTCCTGCAGACCGGGCCACCACAGCGGATCGTCGTGGGCACGATGGCGATAATGGCAGATGAGCGTGCCCATGGACCGTTGCGGGTGATAGTACTCCCGGCGCGGATAGCCGTAGTCCACCAGCAGGGCGACCCCAGCCTCCAGCACGTCCGCCAGGGCGCCGAGCCAACCCGGCAGCCCAGGACACCACTCGGAGACGTAGCCCGCCGGCAACGACTCCACCGCCCCGGCGCGGATGCCCTCCGCCGCGCGCTCCAGCCCCGCCGCGGGCGGGCTCAACGTCCAGCCCAGCCCGTTGCCGGTGTCGGTCACGGCCAGTTCCCGGATCGCCTCCCCGTCAAGCTGGAAACGTTTCACGGGCAGCGCATCCATCACTTCGTTGGCCAGGATCAAGCCGCGGACGGGCGTTCCCGGCAGCGCATCGAGCCAATCGATGCGGCCGGCCACCTCGGGCGGCAGCTCGGCGAAGGTTTGCGCCTGCTCCTGACGAAGGGCGGCGCTGACCTCGACGATGCGGTAACGCTGCGGCAGTGCATTGCGGGCATCGAGCTCGGCGAGCAGATCGGCAGCCATGCGCCCGGTGCCGGCGCCGAACTCCAGGATCTCGCCGCCGCCCAGCGTGCCGAGCACCTCCGCGCACTGCAGCGCCAGGGTTCGGGAGAACAGACTGGAGGTGAGCGGTGCGGTGGTGAAGTCGCCGCCGGCACCGAAACGCCGCTGACCCGCACTGTAGTAACCCAGTCCGGGCTCGTAGAGCGCCATCTCCATGTAACGGTCGAACGGCAGTGCGCCGCCGGCGGCCTGAACGGCAGCGTGGATGCGCGCCTGCAGGCGGCGGCTGTACTCCGCGGCCGTAGGGTCCGGCGCCGGCAGGGGCTCGGCCCGGCGCGTCATTGCAGCGTCACCGGACGCAGGGCCGGCGCCTCGGGCGCCATGGTCGCCCAGAGCTCCGCGAAGGTGCGCCCGTCGGTGGGATGGCGCCGGTCTCCGGCGAGGTCGGCCAGGGGCTTGAGCACGAAGGCGAAGCGCAGGATTTCCTTGCGGGGCAGGTTCATGCCGGGGTCCTCGGCCACCAGGTCATCGTACAGCAGCAGGTCGAGATCCAGCGTCCGCGAGACATAGCGCGCCGATCCGCGCCGCCGCCCGTTTCGATCCTCGATCTCCCGCAGACCGGCGACCAGCGCGCCGGGCTCGGCGTCGGTCTCGAAAGAGACCGCCAGATTGAGGAAGTCGTCGCCCTCGAAGCCGACCGCCTCCGTCTCGTAGACGGGCGAGACCTCCAGCTCTCCGTACGCTCGCCGCAGATCCGCCAGGGCGGCACGCACATGGCGGTGCGGCTCGATGTTGCTGCCGATGCCGACGTAGACTCTTGCCATTGCCGATTACTGCCGACCGCCCCGCTCGATGACCACGCCCACCGCCTCGGTGCCGGGCACGGCTCCGACCTTGTGGACGGTGATCCGCAGCCACGGAATCCCGAACTCGGCCTGCAGCCGCGCGGCAACGTGCTCCGCGAGGGCTTCCACGAGCTGGAAGGACGATTCCGCCACGAGGGCCTGCACGCGGTCCGCGACCGCATTGTAATCCACCGCGTCGCCCAGGTCGTCGCTGGCGGCGGCAGCCGCGGTATCGGCACCGAGCTCCAGGTCCAGCCGCAGGCGCTGGCGCACGGCGCGCTCCCAGCGGTTGACGCCGATGATCGCCTCGGCCTCGAGCTTGCGTATGAATACGATATCCATGCCGGGACTCCTTGCGGCGGAGGCCACCATCGCTTCGACTCGTTCCGGGCGCGGCGTACACTGCCCGTAGCGTGACGCATGCCGAGGGCGCGGGCCTGCCTGCAAACGACTGACGGCCGCCCGTCGGCGGCGCCAACTGTATCATGTTGTGCACGGGCACGCCGGGGGCACACGGACTGAGGAGGCAGCAAGGCGGATGACAGAGGGCATCGTATTGATCGTGGTGGGATACCTGTTCGGCTCAGTGTCCTCCGCGATCCTGGTCTGCCGCGCGCTGGGCCTGCCGGACCCCAGGAGCGGCGGCTCCGGCAACCCGGGCGCCACCAACGTGTTGCGCCTCGGCGGCAGGAAGGCGGGCGCGCTGACCCTGGCCGGCGACTTTCTCAAGGGCCTGCTGCCCGTTCTGCTGGCACGCGCCGTAACGGATACGCCCTGGGTCTATGCCGGCGCCGGTACCGCTGCGTTCCTGGGCCATCTCTATCCGCTGTTCTTCGGCTTCCGCGGCGGCAAGGGCGTGGCCACCGGCCTCGGGGTGCTGCTGGGGTGGTCCTGGCTGGGCGCGTTGCTGACCCTGGCGACCTGGCTGGTGGTGGCGATGCTGTTCCGAATTTCGTCCCTGGCCGCCCTGACCGCTTTCCTCACCGCACCGGCCTACGTCTACTGGGCCACCGGCAACCCGGCCATGACCGTCACCATGGGAGTGCTCGCGGCGTTCACCTTCTGGCGCCACCGCGGCAACATTGCCCGTCTCATGGCCGGAGAAGAGAAGCCCATGGGACGGAAGAAGGCGGACTGACCGGCATTCGGCTCACGCAACTGCGCCCCGGGCTCGGAGTGTTGAACCGCGGGAGGAGGCGAATTTCGGGCAGGTGGCACGAACTCCGCCGAGGGTGCCGAACGGGTTGGAGGTCCTTACCCGACATGGACTCGCGGCGGGGACGCCGCTCCCACGCGGGCTTCGAGCCAGCCCTGCGGTTGGCGAAGGATTGTGGGAGCACCGTTCCCGACGCGATTCCTTATGCCATTGAAGGTCACCGTCACGGGGCGGTTTCCTAGGAAAGCCCCAGCTTCTTCTCCAGGTAGTGGATGTTGGACCCGCCGGCCTCGAACGCGGCGTCGTTCATGATGTCCTGGTGCAGGCTCACGTTGGTCTTGATGCCCCCGACGACGATCTCCGACAGCGCGGTGCGCATGCGCGCGATGGCGCTCGCGCGGGTGTCGCCGTGGCAGATGACCTTGCCGATCATGGAGTCGTAATAGGGCGGCACCACGTAGCCATTGTAGACGTGGGAGTCCACCCGCACCCCCGGCCCGCCCGGTGAATGGTAATTGTCGATGCGGCCCGGAGACGGAATGAAGGTATGCGGGTCCTCGGCATTGACGCGACACTCGATGGCATGGCCGCGCATGACGATGTCCTCCTGGCGGTAGCGCAGGCGCTCGCCGGCGGCTACCAGGATCTGCTCCTTGACCAGGTCGACGCCGGTAACCATCTCGGTCACGGGATGCTCCACCTGTATGCGGGTGTTCATCTCGATGAAGTAGAAGTTGCCGTCCTGGTACAGGAACTCGAAGGTGCCGGCACCGCGGTAGCCGATGGTCCGACACGCCTCCGCGCAGCGCTCGCCGATCTCCTGGCGCTGCTCCACGGTCAGCCCGGGCGCCGGGCTCTCCTCCACCACCTTCTGGTGACGCCGCTGCATGGAGCAGTCACGCTCGCCCAGGTGGATGGCGTTGCCGTGCTGGTCCGCAAGCACCTGGATCTCCACGTGACGCGGGTTGTCCAGGTACTTCTCCATGTACACCGTCCGGCTGCCGAACGCGGACTCGGCCTCGGTGCGGGTCAGGTGAATGGCGTTGAGGAGCGAGCCCTCGCTGTGCACCACGCGCATGCCCCGGCCGCCGCCGCCCGCGGCGGCCTTGATGATCACCGGGTAGCCGACTTCCCGGCCGATGCGCAGGTTCTCGTCGTCGTCGTCGCCCAGCGGGCCGCCCGAGCCCGGCACGCAGGGAATGCCCGCCTCCTGCATGGCGTTGATGGCCGAGACCTTGTCACCCATCAGCGAGATGGTTTCGGCACGGGGACCAATGAAGATGAACCCGGAGCTCTCAACGCGCTCGGCGAAGTCCGCGTTCTCGGCCAGGAATCCATAGCCTGGGTGGATTCCCACCGCGTCGGTGACCTCGGCGGCGCTTATGATGGCGGGGATGTTGAGATAGCTCTCCGCCGAGGAAGGCGGCCCGATGCAGACCGATTCGTCGGCCAGGCGCACGTGCTTGAGATCGCGGTCCGCCGTGGAATGCACCGCCACGGTCTTGATGCCCAGCTCGCGACAGGCCCGCAGGATGCGCAGCGCGATCTCGCCGCGATTGGCGATGATGATCTTGTCCAACATGAGCGCGGGTCCCTATGCGATGACGAACAGCGGCTGGTCGAACTCCACGGGCTGACCGTTATCTACCAGTACCTTCTTCACCGTGCCGTCCCGATCGGCCTCGATCTGGTTGAGCATCTTCATGGCTTCGATGATGCACAGGGTATCGCCCGCTTTCACTGACTGGCCTTCTTCAATAAAGGGCCCGGAGCCCGGCGAGGGCGCCCTGTAGAAGGTACCCACCATCGGCGAGCGAACGAGGTGGCCTTCCGCCTCGACAGCCTCGGGCTCCGCCTGCTGAGCGCCCGGCTGGGACGCCGGCTGCGGCGCGGCCCCCGGCGCTTGGGCGGGCATCTGGAACATCTGCGGTGCCTGCATGACCGGTGCCGAGCCGCCGCGGTTGATCCGCACCGACTCCTCGCCCTCCTTGATCTCGATCTCATTGACTCCGGACTCCTCCAGCAACTCGATCAGCCGTTTGATTTTTCGAATATCCATACCCGCTAGCCCTTATTGAGATGCTGCAGCGCGGCCTGCACGGCGAGCTCATAGCCCTGCGCCCCCAGACCGGAGACGACGCCCACGGCAATGTCGGACAGGTACGAGTGACCGCGGAACGGCTCGCGCGCGAACACGTTGCTTAAATGCACTTCGATGAACGGTATGCCCACCCCGAGCAGGGCGTCGCGCAGGGCGACACTGGTGTGGGTGAACGCTGCCGGGTTGATGACGATGAACTTCACGCCTTCAGCGCCCGCCTGGTGGATTCGCTCAACCAGCGCATGCTCGGCATTGCTTTGAAAGCTCTCCAGCGTCCTGCCCGCCTGTTTGGCCTCGTCCTGAAGCCGGCGATCGATCTCCGCCAGGCTCGTCCGACCGTAGACGCCCGGCTCGCGCGTGCCGAGCAGATTCAGGTTGGGACCGTGGAGCACCAGCAGATCAGCCATGATCAAACATGCCGTTGACAGTCGCGAAGGCAAACCGCGATTCTGAACGAGTTGACAGTTCATGTCCAGATCGCCGGTGTTTGGGGCATTTTCAGCGCAATTCGCAGCGGTTTTCGGATGTCCTTCGAACCGGGCCGGCACCCGCTCAGGCGGACGCGGCAGCGAGCAGCGGAGCCAGCATCCGCTCCAGCTCGACGCGGTCCAACGCGTGCTTTACCGTGCGCCGGACGACGCCGCGCCGGTCGATGATCACGGTGTACGGCAAGGTTCCGCGCGGATTGCCATAGGCTTTCAGTGCCCGAAACGCCGCCGCCTGACCATGCAGCACCGGATACGGTACCTGCACCTGCTTGAGAAAGAGCCGTATGTTCTTCGGCTCATCGGCGGCCACGCCGACGACCTGCACGCCCCGATCACCCAGTTTGCGCTGCACGGCTGCCAGCTCCGGCACCTCGTCCACGCAGGGCGGGCACCAGGTGGCCCAGAAGTTCAGGACGATGATCTTGCCGTCCCATTCGTCGATGGAATGCGGCGTGCCGTCGAGGTCGGGCAGCGTGAATGCGGGCCGTTGCCCCTCGCCGGACTCCGGCGCGCCCTGCCCGGTGCCCAGCCAGCCGCGCAGCCAGCCCACCGCGACGAACGCCGCCACCAGGCTGGCCAGTAACAGCCAGTAGCGCAGCGCCTGGAACCTCATGCGTCGTGCCCGCCGACCACCTTGCGGGTGCGCTGCAGCAGCTCCCCGGGACCCACGAAGCCGACCACCCGCAGGTCCTTGTACTCCCTGCCGGAGGGACCGAAGAACATCACCGCCGGCGGCAGGTAGACGTTCAGCCGCTTGAGCAGCGCCTTGTCCGCGGCGTTCATGGCCGTGACGTCAACCTTCAGCAGGCGGAAACGGCCCAGGGCCTGGCGCACCTTCGGGTCCGAAAACGTCTCCTCATCCAGCTTCACGCAGTACACGCACCAGTCCGCGTAGACATCCAGCAGCACGGACTGGTTGTCCCGCGCTGCCCGGCTCAGCGCCGCTTCGAGCTGGCTGACGCTGCTGACTTTCCGGAAGCTCGCCGCCGAGCCCGATTCCGAAACGTTCTGCGCCGCGGTGTCCCCGGTACGGGCGGCGATACCGCGCAGCGGCTGCCAGGGATCGTTCCCGCCCATGGACGCCCCGACCAGCGACAACGCCCCCCACAGCACGAGCACCAGCCCGGCGGTCTTGAGCAGCCGCTGCTGCCGGGTCGCCTCCCGGGCCATGTGGTCGAAGGCGCCCAGGAATACGCCCACCCCCAGCGCCAGCAGCGCCAGCTCCAGCGCCACCGTGCCGTTGCTCACGGCCACGGCGTGGCGGCGCCCGAGGGCGGCGGCGTACTCGCGCTCGAACTCGCGGCCCTCGGTGCCGGTCCAGTAGTTGACCTTGCCGCTGCGAAGCACGCGCGCCGCGGCCTCCACCTCGTCCTCGGCGAACACGGGCCAGGGGGCGGTCTCGACGTCGATGGTCCTACGGGTGTCCGTCATGATGTCTGCCTCTCGCCCGCGTCGGGCCGTTGCTGCCCCATGAACTCGGTCATGGTGGGGTGACCTTCGGCGTGGATGCCGTGCCGGGCCAGCACCCTGAAGACGGTCTCCACCAGGATGCGCAGGTCGAGCCCGAGGCTCGCGCTGTCGACGTACGTTACGTCCTGGTCGAAGCGCTCCTCCCAGGTGATGGCGTTGCGCCCGCGGACCTGCGCCAGGCCGGTGATGCCCGGGCGGACCTCGAGCCGTCGCGCCTGCTCCGGGCTGTAGCGGGTCAGGTAGCGCGCCACCAGCGGCCGCGGGCCGACCAGGCTCATGTCGCCGCGCAGCACGTTCCAGAACTCCGGCAGCTCGTCCAGGCTGGTGCTCCGCAGGAAGCGGCCGAAGCCGGTCAGCCGGTCGGCGTCGGGCAGAGGCCTGCCCGAGGCGTCGAAGGCGTCGCGCATCGTCCGGAACTTCAGGATGGTGAACGGCCGGGCCGCCCTGCCGGGCCGCACCTGCCGGAACAACACCGGCCGGCCGAGCACCAGCGCCACCGCCGCGAGCAGCATCGCGCAAAAGACGGCGGGCAGGCGCCGCCCCGAGCGCGCGGCGGCACGCTCAGGCATCACGCGCATGTCGAAGCATCGTGCGGATTGATAAAATGCCGGCTCATCGCTCGCCGTGCTGTGGCTGATCGCCCGTATTGTAGCCGACAGCACCGCCCGAACCGGGACGCCCGTATGCAGTACCGCGACCTGCGCGATTTCGTGGACCAGCTCGAGGGCCGCGGCCTGCTCAAGCGCGTGCGGCCCCGGCTCGCCGAGCGCATCGCCGCGGTGCGCGACGATGACCCGCGCCGCGCCGGCATGGTGTGCGGCGCCTGCCACGACCGCGGCCGCAGCCCGGACGGCAAGTACGCCTACCCGGTGGACTACATGCCCGGGGAGGAGCTGCAGTTCCACCTGCAGGAGCAG
>Ga0209918_1001941_pt1 | contig 10359 bp, 8 predicted proteins | sample SalPonD_shore_MG_FD_185712 | JGI IMG/M metagenome (GOLD analysis project Ga0209918, IMG submission 185712) | Salt pond soil microbial communities from South San Francisco under conditions of wetland restoration - Salt Pond MetaG... | ecosystem: Environmental > Aquatic > Marine > Intertidal zone >...
TATTATCCGGATCACCACCATAACTGAAAATAATCCAGCGGCGTAGTCCTTTCTCCCGTTTTTTTTGCCAATGACTTGGGAAGACAGCATGCGGCTGTTCCCGGAATAACATGAGATCCTGAGCAGTAGTCGGGCCAATACCTCGAATTCCGGTTATCAAATCATAAAAAGCACGGGGTTCCATTTTTTCTAATTCATCTATGTCGATTTCACCTGAAACAATCTCATTAGCCAGGCCTACCAGGTATTCGCCTTTTCGAAGGGATAATCCATATTGCTTCATTTTCACCGGGTCAGCTCCAATAAGTTCTACCGGTCGTGGCCAGGCGGGAACTGAATGGCCATTGCTTACAATCAATTTCCCGTAGGCTTCACGGACATTATAAACCATTTTACGAGCCGTCGGTTTATGCTGAATCTGTGTCTGTATAATTCTGTTTAAAGCATCTTCAAAGAAATTAGCCCGGCTTATTCTTTTAAAACCGTAGAACTCCCGGAGTAAAGGTCCAATGACAGGGTCGTCTTCTGCCTGTTCATACAAGGGTTGAAGATCTAATTCTGTACCGAGAATTCGTTTTAAGGATTCGTTTGCCACCGATATTTCATCTTTGTCTAAATTTTCCTGACTTTGAATCGTGAATTCCGGTTGGTCGGGATCCCCATTAAAAAAAATAGTCAGGAGAATATCGCGGTCACCAATAGGTATTGGTCTTGTAAAACCTTCTTCGAACATAACAGACGGATCATGTTCGTAATCAAAATACTGATCAACGTCTAAACTAATGAAAAAATCATGTGGTGATTTAGATGATAACTTCCAGGACTTCGGCATAATTATTTATCTGGTATTTTATCAATGGTAAAATAACTCATTTAAAGGGATGATCCCGTAATGATAAATGAAGGATTTTCTACCTGTTTAATTCTAGGAGCATTCATTTTCTTTTGATACAAATGTTCAACATCTTGTAATGTGTGGGTATCCTTTTTATCTAAATCCCAGCGAATAGAACGAAATCTCGGTAATCGTAACGTAAAATTTGCCTTCGTTCTTCTATTCAACTGTATTTCATCAAATTCAATTTCAACAACGATTTCCGGCCTCAAGGCCAGGGTCGGGCCATAACGTTCAACAATCAGATCTTTTATTTTGCTATTTAACAACTTCATTTCGTCGTTCGAATTACAACAGGATGCTTTTCCGATTGGTATAAATTCATCTTCATAGCGTTCGTCATCATCGACTCTGATACCTAGTGTAAAGTCTGAATAAAAGCTAACTTCTTTACCACTTCCGGCATGAGCATACATGATAACGGTATCCAATGAACCATCTGACTGCTTCATTTTAATCCACGATCTACTGTGTAGTCCGCATTCATATGTGCTGTTCTTATTCTTCAATACTAATCCATCATTACCATGATCAAGTGCTCTTTGGAATGTTTTTCTCAATTGAACCTGATCTGACACTTCAAACTGATTTGATACTAAAATCCCTTTGTCTCGGCTAATCTTTTCCAACAACATCCGACGTTCCATTAAAGGTAAATGGAGTGTTGTTTCGTTCCGGTGATATAAGATATCGAACCCAATGAAAATAACCGGATATTCGTTGAGTATCTTAGAGGCAGGTCTTTTTAGTTTTATTCTCTTCTGCAATAACTGATGGGGTTGAATTTTGTCATCAAAATAAACACATAACACCCCATCAAGCACTGTCTCAGGAAATTCTTTTTCATTAAAAAAGGCAACAACTTCCGGGAAGCTTTTTGATATATCATTGTGATCCCGTGAAAATAATCGTGTTCCCGATTTTCCGGTATGAACCTGGCAACGCATTCCATCAAATATTTCCTCCGCCATATAATTGTTTAGATCTTCAACCGATTCATATGATGGGGTGGCCTGCATGAAAGATATTGGATGATAGATATTGAATGTTGCTTTGTCTAATTCATCATTTTTCGCTAAAACAGCGGTACTGCCCAAATCACCGGTGATTAAATAAGTATAGCGAATTTGATCCGGATCAAATTCAAAGGTGTGTGCAAGTGCTTGTATTATATATTGAATATCGAAACCTATGCGAAGCGATCCCCGGGACATCACACGGAGGAAATATTTGATTTCCACACCGGTCATTCGTTTCCATGTATCAGAAAGAATATTTTGTTTGTCCTTTCTTGAGTGAGTATTTGCCAGTTGGGTATAAATCTGTTGAACTTCTGTAAGATGTAATGGTTCCGGGTTACGCTCCTTTCGGGCTTCCGGAATATTTTCCATGAGCCTCTGTATGGTTTCAGAGGTACTCCCCGCGGCTTTTTTACTTGGCTTGAAAACCAGGTCGTAATCTATTTGGCAAAATGATGCGGCAAGTAATCCGATAGTTCTGGGACCAACTTTGGCACTTTGTTCTGATATTTTGGAAAAAGCTCCTTCACCTATAAATCGAACAGCAAGCATCAGGTCTGTATCATTTTCGAGTTTTGGAATATATCGTTCGAAAATCCGGATTTTATCATTACCATCCCTGGTTTCGGAGATTTCCTGTACTAACAATGAAAATGCCAGAAATGAATACTCCGGAATGGGTTGATATGGTAATGTTTCATTAAGCATGTGTGATAAATGATTCTATTGGAGATGCTGATATTTTCCGATTATTCAAATAATGACAAACAATATCAGGATTTGGTGTATGGGTAACTAATACTTTTTGTGGTTTGAGCCGTTCACACAATGCTATAAGTTCAAAGAAATCGATATGATCGGATAAAGGGATTCGTTTATCAATATTCATCTGCATCCTCCTTGACTCTAATGTTGCCCAACCAGAAACATATGCAATTTTGGGTTTTTTAATGGAGTCAAGCATGCCATTCCGTAGTCTCTGGGTAGGTGTAACCAATATTGTGTTTTGAACAGTCTCCTTATCATATTTTGCATAATTACCCAGGTCTACTCCCATATCATTATAAATCTGGCAAAGCGGAAAAGCACTGTCATGAACCTGAACAGGATGATTCAGGGGAGCCAGTGCATGCATCACTTCCTGCGTTTTACCTAATGAATAAGCCAGGAAAACAGGAGTATGGCCTTCGGAAAGTGATTTTGAGGCAAAAATTCTGATTTCTTCAAATAGTAATTCATGCCGGGGCCAGCGATATAATGGAAGGCTGAAAGTGGCCTCGGTAATGAGGTAGTCAATATTGTCGGGAATATCGAAACCTTCGGATGTTGGGGAAGCCGGACAGCGAAAGTCACCGGTATACAGCAGATTACCTTCATTAGTTTCCACAAATGTCATGGCTGATCCGAGGATGTGTCCGGCAGGATAGAACGTTACTCTTGCATTTGTCGTACTAAAGGGAACCCCAAAATCCAAAGTGTTCACGTTACCTTTGAATTTCCTGGCTTTCATTAGTTTGGCTGTTGCCGGCGTTGCATATACCACATCTGCCGAAGAGGGCATATGGTCGGCATGAGCGTGGGATATAAATGTATATTTTGCATCTTTACCGGAGCTATCCAAACCGATATTATATCGCGGAAGAATGAAACCGTGCGAACTTTTTTGCCGGATTGTAATCATGTTGCAGAGCACCTGGTTTTATGTGTTTTAAACGCAAAATACGTATAAAAGTGACAACATTGTGTCATCCTACAGTTTCGGTCTCTTCTTTTTTTTCTTTTTGTGGAAATATCAGGGATGTGATAATGGATATTAGAAGCAGGGAAGCAATAATAATCAATGATAATTCATTGGAAATATGGAGGTAATTTTCGGAAAGCATTTTAATTCCAACAAATGCCAGGATACCGGATAACCCGTAATGCAGATAGTGAAAGAGATCCATGATACCAGCCAGGGAAAAATATAAAGCTCTCAAACCGAGAATAGCAAACACATTGGAACTGTAAACGATAAAAATATCCCTGGTTATCGCCAGGATAGCCGGTATGGAATCCATCGCGAAGATGACATCAGAAGTTTCTATAACAAGTAAAACCACAAGCAATGGCGTCGCTATATAAATACCCCGCTTTTTGATAATAAATTTATCTTTTTGAAGGTGATGAGTAACAGGAAGAAATCTGCGTAGTATTCGTAAAACGGGATTTTTATCGGGATGTACCTCTTTATCTTTTTCAAAGGCCATTTTTATCCCGGTGTAAAGCAGGAATGCCCCGAAAATGTAAACAACCCAATGGAATTTATTTATAAGGGCTACACCGGTGATGATAAAGAGGAATCGCATTATCAAAGCTCCGAGAATTCCCCAAAACAATACTTCGTGCTGATATCTTTTAGGAATCTTGAAATATTTAAAAATGAGCAGGAATACAAAAATGTTATCCATACTCAGGGACTTCTCGATCAGATAACCGGTGAAATAATGTAACCCGGATTCTTTTCCCATGAAGTGATAAATTCCAAAGCCAAACAAGACAGACAGAGCAATCCAAACAAAAGTCCAGATTAACGACTCCCTGATGGTTACCTCATGGGGTTTTTTATTAAATACCAACAGGTCGACACCAAGCATCAATAAAACGAATATGTTGAAGCCAACCCATAACCAGATATCGTATTCCATTAACTAAAGCTTATCTTTGTCTTAGATATTCGTAGAAATAGTATTTTAACCTGAATTCGATAGAATTAAACAATTAGGATTTAGACCGTGGACGGTAGCCGAATTGTAATGATGAATTAGGCTTCTAACCCAGGCTTCTGTTTTCATTTTTTTGTCTAATTATGAAAAAAGATCATAGCATCCGGACAACTACCGTCTACGCCTGCCTGTCGGCAGACAAGGTCTATCCTCCATCGTCATCGTTATATTTGGAACTTATGTTCCATAATTTACTTATGTCGAATTCACGTTATTTTTGAAGAAAATGATGAATAGAATATAGTATTAAATTACCCAAATATTTTTAAGCAATTAAAATACTATTTCTGCCATTAAAGAATTCTTTGGGGATGGAAGCGATAATTTCTTTTTTAAAAGCATCGATAATGTTTTTTTTCAGGAATAAACGACCATAGATCAATTTGACCGACCGTTCGGGTACCGGACTTTTGAAATTACAAACTTTGGCTTGTGAATTTTGTTTAGATCCTCGAATGGCTAGTTTTGGCAATAATGTCAGGCCAAAATTTTGTTCGACAAGATTTTTAAGTGTTTCTATATTCCCACTTTCAAACTGCACGGTCTCGTTATCTGTAAGAATTTTTTTCTTATCAAGAATATGGAGGACCTGATCACGTAAGCAATGCCCTTTTCGCAATACCCACACATGATGTCCATCGAGATCATTAATTGTTATGTCTGATTTCCTGGATAACTGATTTTTTGCTGAAACATATACAATAAAAGGTTCATTAAATAAGGGCAATTCGAAGATATTCTTTTCTTTGATACTCTGTGCAAGTATACCGGCATCGAGTTTATCGTGATTAACTTTGTAAACGATAGTATCTGTTAGAGCCTCTTCAATCTTTAGATCTATTTTAGGATATTTGTGTGTGAAATTTTTTAGAAAATATGGTAACAGATAGGGTGCAACACTTGGAATTACACCAACTCTGAAGGTACCGGTAAATTCGTTTTGCCCCTCAGATATCAATTCTTTGATACGATCGGAATCCTTCAGGGTTAAACGTGCCTGTCCTATAATCTTTTCCCCTATTTTTGTCGGGATAACAGGATGTTTGCTGCGATCGAATATCTGAACACCCAACTCTTGTTCAAGTTTGTGGATTTGCATGCTGAGTGTGGGTTGTGTTACATAGCATTTTTGAGCAGCATCTGCGAAATGTCGATAATTATCTACAGCAATAATATAATTTAATTGAGTTAGTGTCATGATGAACAAAAAAAAATGTTCAAAATCAAAAATTAATGCAGGTAATTTTTTTAATGTATGTTTACCCTTCAAATGGAATAAAACAACCTGGTCTAATAGGTTTCTATAGCCTTATAACATAAAATAAAAGCTAAAGGTTTATTTTTAACCGTAACGTACTTAGAAAGAATTTTATACTATTATACAAAGCATTGATTATAAGTATCTTATAGAGATACAAATAGTATGGGATGTTTGTATAATCGTGCTCATACTGCTATCATTCACATAAATAAAGTTCAGAGCTAAAATATTCATCAATAATCATAAATTTTAAGATGCAAAGTGTTAAGACAGCACATTTACTTATAAAGGGTAGGGTGCAGGGTGTCGGTTTCAGGCATTTTGTTTATAAAACGGCCAGAAATCTCGGATTATATGGTTGGGTCAGGAATTTATATGATGGTAAGGTTGAAGTCTTGTTGCATGGGGATGAAAAGATTGTTAAACAGGCTATTGATTATTGCAAAACTGGTCCTTCGGCGGCAAGAGTAGACAAGGTGAACATTGAATGGGATTATCCGGAGGAGACGGATAAAAATTTCACTATACGCTATTGACGTAATATCATTCATTATTTTTTTAAAACGCATGTATAGATTATTTATCGCAATTGATTTGCCGAAACCAGTTAAAAATAGATTAGAAGTACTTCAAAAGTATCTTGATGGTGTAAAATGGATAGAACTGCAACAGATGCATCTTACGATTCGTTTTCTGGGTAATGTGGATGAGGAACTGTATCAAAAGCTATTGTCAAATCTTAAAAAAATAAGATCACCGTCATTTGTTTATTCTATTAAGGGGGTTGGAGTTTTTCCGAATATTCACAGGCCAAAGGTTTTATGGGCGGGGGTGGAAGCTGATGATCGTCTTTCTATACTTTATCAAAAAATAGAGGAAGTTGTAATTTCCAGTGGTTTTGATCCTGAAGAAAGAGATTATAAACCCCATATAACGTTAGGAAGGGTTAAAAGACGGTTACATTCGGAAGAATGTCAGACATTTCTTGGAAAACATGAAAAACTTGAAATTACAGATATAAAAGTTGATAACTTTATACTCTACCAAAGTAGATTGACAAGGCATGGTGCCTTACATCAACAATTACAACAATATTCATTATCCTAAATAAGAGATAACTGAAATAAATCGATTTCATTTTATACTTTGGGATATTTTATCAAAAACCAATTCGTAAAAATCAATGATTCATCAAAAGATTAATGACCGTATCATTTTGATCAGTCAGCCCTCACATGCCTGGTTGGCAGGTCAATTGGCAAAAGCATGGGGTAATGATTCATTCATGAAATGTGAACCCTTTAGCGAAGTTTGCCTGGCCGCCGAACAACACGATATTGGATGGATTGATTGGGAAATGAATCCTGAATTGAACAAAAAATCAGGTTATCCATACAACTTTTTGGATATGCCATTTGAGTCACACCTTGATATCTGGCGGAAAGGCTCACGGTGGGCCATGATGCAAAATACGTATTCAGCTTTATTAATATCCTTTCATAATCAATTCTTGTTGAACATGCACGATTTCTCAGATGAGCCATCGGGCTATAAGGAGTTAGCTGAAAGATATCAAAAAGATGAGAAGCAGTTACAGCAAAGATTGATGGAGGAGCTTCATAACGATCCCTATTATTATAGGTATGTTGGTGCAGATCGGTTTGATTTAAATAAGAAGATGATACGTGTATGGGATTATTTCTCATTACTCTTATGTATGGGGTTGAAAAGTGATGAAATCATCAAGGATGTTCCAACAGGCTTTGATACGGTTTCAAATGTAAGCTTACAACCGTATAGGGGAGATAAACGGAAGATCAGGGTCAATCCATGGCCATTTCAACCGGACTCGTTGGAGGTCTGTTGTGAAGCTATTACAGTTGATGGGACCTTTACTGATGAATGTGATATGCAAACCCGACTGAAGGATTACGATAAAAAAAGAGTGAAATTCTCATTGGTCAAATGACCGATGAAGGAACATTTAGGTAATGAGTGATCGTTATAATGATCAAACAACATCATTAAAATTCAGAAAAATTAGTAATAGTTATGAAACATGTTATTATCACCGGTGCTTCTCGTGGTTTTGGTGCCATGCTTGCCATAAATAGTTCTAAAAGAGACGTGGTTTTGCATTTAGTTGCCAGAAGTGATATGTCGGAGTCAGCTGCTGATCTTCAGGATAAAGCTTCTGAAGTTTTTACCTATCAATTTGATTTGTCCGAAACGGATAAGATTTCTCAATTACACAAAAAAATATTTAACAATATTATATTAAATGATGCAGAATCAATAGTATTGATTAATAATGCGGGATTACTAAAACCTATCGGCCCGGTAGGCAAATATCCGGTCGATGAATATCGAACGAATGTGGAAGTCAATTACGTTGCACCTGTTTTGTTAACGCAGCTTTTTGTTAAAGAAACCGAAAATTTCAATGGTGATAAAAAGGTAATAATGATTTCTTCAGGTGCTGCCAATAAAGCATATTATGGCTGGAGTCATTATTGCAGCACCAAGGCAGGCCTTAACAGGTATATGGAAGTTTTATCACTCGAACAGAAAGACCTGGAATATCCGGTGAAGACGATGGCATTCAACCCGGGCATGATGGAAACAAATATGCAGAAAGAGATCCGTGTCCAGAAAAAAGATGATTTTTTATTTGTCGATAAATTCCTGAATGCAAAAGAACACGGTTTGGTCGGAGACCCTGATGAGGTTTCAAGGAAATTGATTAATCTGCTTTGGATGGATAAGTTTCCGGATGGAGAAGTGATAAATGCAGCGGATTTATAAATCTTTTAAGTTATTAATTAACAAAATGATATTGTGCCTTTTATTTGGGAATTTCAGTAATTTAAATTCGTTTCATAACTGATTCATATTATATTATAACATTAGCATACTGGCACAACTCTGTGACAGGTTAACAGGTAATGCAGAGACAGGATTATCATTGTGATCATATTGAAATATGAGTGATGTCCATATACCGCCATTATCATTTTTGGGTTGATATAAACTAATAATCATTTACAGAATTCAATGAAATTTTCTCATCTTCATAGTCATACACAATTCAGTATGCTCGATGGAGCAGCGAACATTAATGATATGATTCAAAAAGCCAGGGCCAATAATATGCCGGCTGCCGCTATTACGGATCATGGTAATATGTTTGGTGTTCCTCAATTTGTGAATGAGGCACAGAAGAATGAGATCAAACCCATTATCGGATGTGAATTTTATATCACTCCGGAATCGATGGACGATCGGCAGAACAGGGAACGTTATCATCAGGTACTCCTGGCTAAAAACATGAAGGGATACAGAAACCTCGCTAAGTTGTGTTCCCTGGGATATGTTAAAGGCCTTTATTATAAGCCGAGGATAGATAAAAAGGTGTTAGCCGAAAATTCGGAAGGATTGATTGCCACAACCTGTTGTATTGCTTCTGAAATCAATCAAACAATTATAAAAAAGGGTGAAGATGGTGCTCGAAAATTGTTTGAATGGTATCTGAATATTTTCGGGGATGATTATTATATCGAGTTGCAACGGCATAACCTGGGTGATCAAAACCTGTGTAATGAAGTTCTTTTGCGCTGGAGTAAAGAATACGGTGTCAAAATAATTGCCACAAACGATAGTCATTATGTCAATAAGGAAGACTCGGAAGCACATGATATTTTGCTAGCCCTGCAGACAAATGCTGATCTGAACGATCCGAAGCGGTTTCGCTTTACAGACGATTATAATAATCTGAATCCGGAATTTTATCTGAAATCACCGGACGAGATGGAAGATTTATTCAAGGATGTCCCAGAGGCTATTGATAATACAAATGAAATTGTTGATAAAGTTGAGGATATAAAGCTCAGTTCAGAGCTGTTATTGCCGACATTTCGTTACCCCTCTGAATATAAAAGTATGGATGATTATTTACGTCATCTAACCTATGAAGGGGCTAAAAAGAAGTATGCGGAATTAACGTCTGATATAACCGGGCGGATAGAGCATGAGCTCAACATTATCAAGACAATGGGTTTTGCCGGTTATTTTCTAATCGTTCAGGGTTTTACCAGTGAAGCCCGAAAACGTGGCGTTTTTGTTGGACCCGGCCGGGGTTCGGCGGCAGGAAGTGTTGTCGCTTATTGTATCGGTATTATCAATATAGATCCGATGAAATATGATCTGCTGTTTGAGCGGTTTCTGAATCCCGAGCGGGTGAATCCACCTGATATTGATATAGATTTTGATGATGTGGGTCGCCAGGCTGTAATAGATTATGTTGTTGAGGAATACGGCCGTGAAAATGTCGCCCAGATTGTAACATACGGAACGATGAAAGCCAAAACTGCTATTCGGGATGTTGGGCGTGTGTTAGGCGTGCCGCTCGTAGAAGTAAAC
>Ga0209918_1001942_pt1 | contig 10355 bp, 18 predicted proteins | sample SalPonD_shore_MG_FD_185712 | JGI IMG/M metagenome (GOLD analysis project Ga0209918, IMG submission 185712) | Salt pond soil microbial communities from South San Francisco under conditions of wetland restoration - Salt Pond MetaG... | ecosystem: Environmental > Aquatic > Marine > Intertidal zone...
CAGCCGACCCAGGGGGAATCAAGCCGGGTGCAGCGCCTCCCCCTTTTTGCGCAACAGCTTGGCCTTGGGCTCCTCGAATCCGGTGATCTTCCCGTCCGGGGTCAGGTATTCGTCCTGTTCGGCGATGGCGGGGTAAGACACCACCTCCCAGTGGTCGATGTCCTCCCACTCCTGCTCCAGCTGGGCAATCTCCTGCTCGATCTCCTTGCGCTCCTCGACGCTGTCGGCCCGCGCCAGGCGGTCCTTGGCGTCGCTCATCAGCTCGTTCGCCTCCGCGATCTGCTCCTTCATCTGCAGCAGCATCCGTCCGGCCAGGTCGTCATCGTGCCAGCGGGTCTGAATCACGAGCACCCCACCGCCGGGGGCGAGACGGGTCTTGGCCGTAGAGCCGTACCAGTCCCAGACCTTGTCGCGCTGGGTGGCGGAATCAGCCTCCTCGTCGTCCTTGACCGGATCGTCGATGAGCAGCATGTGGGCGCCCTTACCGGTGATACCGCCGCCCACGCCAGCCGGCACATAGCCACCCTCTTTGGTGGTCATCCAGCCCTCGGCACTCTGGTTGTCGTTGTCCACACGGGCGTTCGGGAATATCTGCTGATATTCGGCATCACGCAGCAGGCCCCGGACCTTGCGCGAAAAGCCCAGCGGCAGGGAGACGGCGTAGGAGCTGGCGATGATCTCGAAGTGCGGGTGGTGGCCCAGCGCCCAGGCCGGCAGGCTCTTGGAGGCCAGCTCGGACTTGCCATGGCGGGGCGGCATGAAGAGCATCAGTCGGGGCGATTTGCCGGCCGCCACATCCCTGACGAACTTCTCCAGGCGCCGACAGATGTCGCGGTGAACCCACCCATCGATATAGTTGCGATGGAACTGCTTGGTGAAGTACAGCAGGCTTCGCCGGGCCAGCTCCCGGCGGGCCAGCTCTTGCTCGACCTTGTTGGCCTTGCGCTTCTCAGCGCGTGCCTTGCGCCGCTCACGGGCGCGGTCCTTGGCCAGCTTGCGATCCCGCTTGCGTATCTCCTGGCGGGTGAGCTTCTCGACGCGGTGTTCTTTGGCCTGTTCGGCGAACTGCTCGGACTCGGCCTTGGTCAGGCAGGCCATGCAGCTGGTGGAATAGGTGGCGGGGTTCGAGCCTGTCTTGCGAAAACGCTTGCGGGGCTTTCGCTCGCCGCAGGTGTCGCAGACGAACCCGGTGACTTTAGGCGTCGTCATCGTCACCTTCCACCTCCGCCGTCCCTTCGATCAGCAGCCCCTGCGTCTCTTCCTCAGCAGCGATGCGCAGCAGCTCTTCCTCGGTCAGAGTGCGCAGTTTGCGCTGCATGTTCTCTTGGTCGTCGGTCAGGCGCAGCACCTTCTCCTCGGGTGCGTGGAACCCGCACATCTTATTGATTTCCTGGAATCCGCGGATCATGGCACTGGGATCGCCCAGCAGGCGGGCCTGGTCGATGGCGTCAGCAATGCCGGCCATGACCTTCTCACGGGTCCACTCGTGCTCCTTGGCGAGCCGGTCCCGGCGCACTTTTAGCTCGGCCTGCACACGCGGGCGCTTCATGAGCTTGTAGCCTGCCTGACGGGGGTCTTTGAAGCCGGCGGCCTTTGCAGCCTGGCTCTGGGTGAGCCCCAGCTCCATATTGTCGATGAAGCGTAGCTCTTGGTCTGTGAACTTCGTGTCCGGCATGGCGCCCTCCATGGCTGTTGCATATTTTCTGGGAGGTTACGAAATATTGCAAGGCGGGGGTGCCTTCCTTTCTGTACAGCGAGACTTCACACGAGGGACCCAAAGGTCTGCATTTTTCTGTGTCGTAGCTTGGGCGGTAGTCCTCCCCCCGTTGCCTCCACTGGCCACCCCCAGTTCGGATTTCGGTTTCCGAAACCGCCGCGAGGGACCCATTGCACTTCGAGTGACGAAATTCAAAAACAACTGCGCTATGACGCAGTTGCAGCGCCCTGGGTGCTGTGCTTGTGAATTCGCTAACAAGGAGAGCAATGCCATGCATCGTATCGTCATCTGGAATGAAGAACGCTGCTGCTACCAGCTTGTTAACTACGAGCGTCGTAACGGCAAGCTGGTAGCAGCAAGACGGCCTCATGCTTGAGGAAGCGCGCACGCTGCTAGCCATGCTGAAAGGTGAGTTGGTTCACGTCGATGTGAAGTTTCGCATCAACGCCATGGCCGAGTGCGCCAGGGACAAGGGCGAAAGCCCTTGTCTCTGGCGCACTGAGCCATCTCGTCGCTCAGTCCTTCGGGACTGAGCGGTTGGGTGCTGTGCGCACGAACCCACTATCTATTGAGGAGCATCGCTATGAGCATGAAGCAGCTGCAACACGAAGCATTCAAGGCCTGGCTGCAGACGCGCAGCTATTACCGCATTCCGTTCCGCGTGTTCTGGCGCAACTATCAGCTCAGCCACGCGCACCGCTGCTGCATCTGAAAAGGAGCGTGAGCGTGGAGCGTGGAGCGCTGGGGTGACCGTCCTGCGTCGCCCTGGCGCTCCGTCACAACTCACTCCGTTGATCTATAAGCAAAACCCGGTCGCTCAGCACCTCGTGCTGCGCGGCTGGGTGCTTTTTGCGTGAGGTTGTTTCTATTCACACAATGAGGAGCTTTACCATGGCCAACACCAATAGCACCACCGCCGCTACTGCCACTGCCAGCCAGCCCACCGGCTATTTCCTGCGTCCTGGCCGCAACGAAGGCGACCCGATGTTCGCGGCTTTTGAGCTGCGTGGCATCAAGTGCGCCATGCTCGTGGAACCCGATGGCAGCATTCACATTCATAAAGTGAATGCCAAGGGCGAGCTGCTGGAGAAACCGATCGCCATTGGCCAATTCAAACGTAACGACCTGGGTCTGTCGAAGAACGCGCCCGCGCTCGTTGGCCACATCCGTACCAGCAAGCAGACCAGCTTTGAGCTGGCCGCCTGGCTGCATGATGCCGACAAGAGCGATTCATACTACGTTGTGCGCTACAGCGAGCGGCCACAGCGTCGCGGCCAGTTCTTCAAGCCTGAGCAGTTCGCGGCCTGATGCCGCAGCCAATAGCCGTATCCGTCCAGGATGCGGCTATTGGTTTTGATAATTCTCTCTATAAAGACTTCGTCTTTGTAGATCGGGTACTCGTTAAGTGAGTAATAGCGCTCTTTTGGAGGGTTAGATGATGAGCATTCAGGTGGTTAACAAGCGGGCTGGCGCACGAGGTGAGTACTGCGGGCGGCCCAGCCCGCTCGGCAATCCATTTCCTATGCGCGATGAGAGTCAGCGCGATGAGGTGTGTGAGCAGTACGACGCGTGGTTCCAGGCCAAGGTTGAGGCCCAGGACCCCGCGGTCATGGGTGAGCTTCGCCGCTTGTGGCGGGTATGGAAGCGCGATGGAGCGCTCAACCTCGTATGCTGGTGCGCCCCCAAGCGGTGCCACTGCGAGACCATCAAGCAATTCCTGGAGAGTCAGGAGGTAAAAGCATGAAAGAACCTCAATGTCCTCGGTGCGGAGCGACAGAGATGCACCCGGATGGTGACAAGCTGCTTATTCGCCACGAGAAGGTCCACGCCGACGGCGCGTGGCACAGCCAATGCCTGGTCTGCGCCGGTAGCTACGACGCTCACCTCAACCTGACACCGGAGCACTACGACCGGTCCAAGGGCTGGTATGAGGAGCGGCGCACAGTCTCGATCTGATGCCGCAGCCAATAGCCGTATCCGTCCAGGATGCGGCTATTGGTTTTGATAATTCTCTCTATAAAGACTTCGTCTTTGTAGGTTGGGTGCTTTTTGCGTGAGGTTGTTTCTATTCACGAAATGAGGAGGTTTATATGTCTATCTTATTTGCTGGAATCATCGCCGCAATCGCGTTCATTTTTCTGCTGATGAAGTTCGATCTGAAGAAGGTGTTGGGATACGACGCCATAATCGACATCGGCTTCAGCGGCATGATGATGTTTGTTCTGGCTGGAACGTTCAGCGGCATGATGAGCGCGCTGATCGGTGGAGCAGTTCTCAGCATGTTCTTGTTTTTTGCCAGGCGGATGATCGGCTATAAGCGCCTGTACTTGGAACATGGCCGACTCCGTTGGAAGGAGCATGGCTCATGAACGAAGACATCTCACACCAGGAGCGACCAACATGGCAATGCCAGTCAGACCGATTCCGGTCGATCCGCAAACACTCGCGGAGCTGACGGAAACCGGGACACTTGACCCCCTGGAATTACTGATGCAGTGGGAAGAGGATTGTCCCGAGCAAGAAATACCTTTCGAAGTTTACGCAAATCGATTTAACAGAGGAGCAACATCATGAGCAACGAAAACACTGCACTGGCCGACGCGATGACCGAAGCGGCCGAGGCCGAGACGCCCACCAATAGCTACACCATGAACGGCGCGGCCGGCAAGATGGCCGAGTATCAGAAGCAGATGGAAGCCATGAAGGACGAGATGGCCGATCAGGCCGTGGTCGAGATCCTGGCCACGTTCCGCACCTGCACGCCCGACAAGGCGAATGGCCAGGGCGAGATGCCGTCCTGCTCCAGCAACTACCTGGACGCTTTGCTAGCCGCGGCCCAGTGGCAGGCGTTGAGGCGAGAACTGCCAAGAGCCTACATGATGGTGCAGAAGGTCACGCCGGACAAGGTGATCCTGGCTGACCGGATGAACCGCAACGAGTTCCGTTCCGACGTAGAACGGGCCGCTACCGAGCGCACGCTGGAGTACTACGACGTGCTGGAGGAGCGCCTGGAGGAACTATGCTGGCTGATCAGCTGCGCCGAGCACATCTACAACGAGGCGCTCGTCCGCCAGTTCGATGAGGACGAGAAGCGCCAGCAGGATGTCCCGGCCAACGAGCGGCGCTACACCAACATGCCTAATCTACGCTGGGCGTCGAACGCCATGAAGTCGGAGCATCCAACTTCGTGGCAGGACGTGGACGACAAGGAAGCATTCCGTCGCCAGGCTCGGAGCTTCATCAGCTACGATATGAACCGCTAACCGCAACCAAGGGTCGGCTGCCGAAAGGTAGTCGGCCCTTTCTTCATGCAGACCGGTTAACCCCCGACCCAAGGCACAGTGGGGCGAAAAGCACGGTTTTTAGCTATTACGAGATTACGCGTTACGACTTGAATTTATCTCCTTTATAGAGGGGACGTACTATAAAAAAGTTTTTATTGAGATATTTTTTCTTTTCTATCGTGTCTATTTTGTACTTACTAACTTCTTGTAATCTCGTAATCTCGTAATAGTTAATAGTAGTTCTAACCGAAAAACAAGCACTTACACTGCTACGACTTTGCTACGACTTGAGCGTTTTGTTACGAGTTGCATCCCGTTCCTGAAGCGCCTATTCTGGTCACCTTTTCCGAGGTCACGGACGACCCAATGTGAGGCATGGATGCCATGGTTGAACTGAGTTTTCTCGCCGCGGCCAGCGGCACCCCACTTACCAAAAAATTCACACGCTCCGCCGGCAAGCTCACCAAGCACAGTTATCCCAGAATCAGCGAATTCACCTCCTATGAGGTGAAGGTCAACTCGCTGCGCAGCTTCCACCGCCAGCTCATCGCCCATGCCCGCAAAGGGCACTGTCTGCTCAAGGGCACGGTCAAGGAACCGCTGACCAAGCAGTCTCGCGCCGGAAGCACGGACCCCAACGCTCCGACACAATGGGTCTGCCTCGACCTCGATGGCCTGACCTATATAAAGGATGTGCACAGTCTGCTCGTCGCCCTGGGCCTGGACAGCGTCGATCACATCATCCAGTACTCAGCCTCGATGGGCGTCGATCCCCGGAAGGGACTGAGTGCGCACGTCTTCATGCTGCTCGATGAGCCTGTGGCACCGAGTGCGCTCAAGACCTGGCTGCGAGCCCAGAACCTGATCGTGCCCGGTCTGACCGTGGATCTGTCGCTCACCCGCACGGGGGCTGCGCTGCGATGGCCGCTGGACATCTCGGTCTGTCAGAACGACAAGCTGATCTACATCGCCCCGCCGCAGCTTGGCGCTGGTGTCAAGGACACCTTCAAGGGTGCCCGCATCCGCCTCGTCCAGCGCAGCCGGCGCCAGCTGTCCACGCACTGGCTGACCGAGGGTATCGACACCAAAGAGATCGACCGACGCCAGCAGGCGTGCCTCCAGGACCTGCGCAAGGATGCCGGGCTGCCCAAACGCAAACTCACCACCCGCGTGGTCCACGGCGTACCGGTTGAGACGAATGTCACCCCTGTGGAGGTTACGGGGGTCAAAGAGGAACGCGGTTTCACCTACCTCAACCTCAATGGTGGGGACTCGTGGGCCTACTTCCATCCCACCCACGACGCCCGCGTGCTGTACAACTTCAAGGGCGAGCCCAACTACCTGCTCCGCGAGCTGCTGCCCAACTACTACGACCAGGCCACTTCCAACGCCCAGGCCGCAGCTGCTCATAACCAAAGCGACGAGGAGCCCAAGGCCGCCGGGGAGCAGCCGCCCAAGCGCGACGATGTCGGTCGGCCCATCGGCAAAGCCTACCTCGCATTCCTGGACCGCAACTCCGACCGCTATTTCAAGGGCACCTACGACTACGACACCGACAGCCTGGATTTACAGCAGACCAGCAACAACACCAAGCTGATTCATTTCCTTAAACAGCACGGCCAGCCGGTCAACGACTTCATTCCGGAGTGGGACTATCGCTTCGACTTCGCCTCGGACGTGATCTTCGACCACGATCACCGCACGGTCAACATGTTCCAGCGCTCCGAGTACATGCGCCGCCCGGATCTGAGCGCCCGCTCGGTCCCGCCCGTCATCGCCAAGGTCCTCGCCCACGCCCTTGGCCCGGACCCAGCCGCCATGGAGCGGTTCCTCAACTGGTTCGCCTTTCTGTTGCAGCGACGCGAGCCGCCCCGCACCGCGTGGGTTTTGCACGGCACTCAAGGAACTGGCAAAGGCGTACTGTTCAATCAAGTGCTTGCACCCATCTTGGGTCGCTCGTACACCGCCACCAAATCGCTCGCCGAGCTGGAGGATTCATTTAACTCATATATGCAATATTGCGTCCTGCTGCTGGTGGACGAGGTGCAGATCTCCGAGAGCCGACAGCAAAACCGTGTCATGTCGCGGCTAAAGAATCTGATCGTCGAGCCGACCATCAGCATCAGGGCCATGAACACGGGTCACTTCATGGCGAAGAATCATCTCAGCCTGATCTTCGCCTCGAACAAGCCGGACCCGATCCAGATCGACCCGGATGATCGGCGGTTCAACTGCGGGGCCTATCAGCCTGAGCGACTGAGTATCACAAAGCGAGAGTGGGAACAAATTCCCAACGAGCTTTCATCATTCGTAGGTTTTTTGATGAAACTGAAGGTCAAGGACGACGAGGCTCGCACGCCGTACATCAACGACGCCCGTCGTCACATCCAGCACCTGACCCGCAACAGCATCGACACCGTCGCTGACGCCATCCTCTCGGGCGATCTGCAGTTCTTCATCGACTGCCTGCCCACGGACATCGACCCCATCGAGCTGGACACCGCCTCCACGGTCAAGCATCAGTTGTTCAAGAAGATGCTCGCCGGCTTCGTCGACGGCGCCCGACGCAAAAAGCGCGTCACGCTCACTCGGGACAACCTGTTCAAGCTGTTCGACTACACCGTCGGTGGCATGCCTGAGTCCCCGATCAAGTTCACCAGCCTGCTCAAGCACCACGGCATCCACGTCACTGTGCTCAGCGTCGCGGGCAAGTCCGTGCGCGGCATCAACGTCGAATGGAAGGCCGACAAGAACCTGCTGGATCAGTGGGATCAGCACTACACCGACAAGCCGGCACCGAAACTGAGGAGAGTAAAGTGAAATTCCCAAATTAAGAACATTCGGTCGGGAGATGTGCAGTTTGAATGCGAACTGAGCGCCGAAACAGGGGGTACCGCCCAGACCGCGAACGACTCACCCCCGACGACTGGTGACAAACAGCGAGGCTCCTCATGACCAAAGACGAAGCACTGAAGAAGATCCTTGAACAATCCAAGGCCGGACTGCTCGGCGCCCTCCGCCCAGAGGTCGGCTGCGTCTACCGCCAGGGCCAGAAGCACTGCGCCATCGGCTGCCTGCTCACCGAGCAGCAGCTCGATGAGATCGAGCAAGACGGCAACGATGGATTCTCAGCCCTCGAACTGTACAAGTACTCCTTCGCCCGGGAACTCGGCCTGACCGACCGCCAGATGAGCGCCGTACAAAACTGGCACGACCACGCCTATCAGGCGCTGCCCCGCGAGGTCACCAAACAGGATTTCGAGGACGTGCTGGAGGGGCTCATCTCCGGCGAGATCACCGTCATCGCCGACACCCCAGCGTTCCACTACGACTACCGCGTCAGGTTCTGACATGAAGCGCATGTGGATCAACCAGCCGTCCACCCTGCAGCCGCACCACGCGCTGCACGGCACGAACGTGTTGATGGTGGAGCCGCCTGACGACGAGGAGCGCACCGACATCCGGGAGGTGTACTTCCTGAGCGGTCCGGTGCACAGCCAGAAGATGTCCATCCTGGCGTTGTCTGAGGGGTGGGTGACGGCCCGTACCCCACCCAGCGGCTTAAACCAAGAGGAGCCAACGATGACCACACTTGATAAAACACTCCGCGAATAGAGTTGTATCGGGCCGCACACGAAGTGCGGCTCAGTAAGCGCCAGGGACGACCACGAAACTCAGAAGGGAGATAGCACGACGATGAAGGTATCTGTGACAGCCAATGTAATGGGATATGTAGTGGTGTCTGAAGGAAGCCCGCTCCAGAAGATCGAGCAGGCCAAGCAGGACTTCGTTTCGGCCATCCAAAGCGCCTTGGGGGAGAATGTCACTATCGAATTCTTCTACTTCGACTTTCCGACAACCAACGAAGCGTAACCATGAAGCTCTCCGAGGCAGTGCGCTGGGCAGGCCATCGCGCTAAGCAGACCCAGACTCAATCGACGCTGAAGGACGCGCATGCCTACCGCGCACTGCTTCTGGAGATGGATCGCCTCTATAAGGAAGTCGAGGCTCTAAAGTCGTACCGTGCTGCATGCACCGACGCTGACGCGGTGTTGAAAAAGCGCGGCGTGTTACTGCCCGGCGACTGGATCAAGATCCAGCCGCGGGAGGGCAACACATACACGCCTGAAGGCAAGTCCTCCAAAGGAAAGAAACGATGATCCACTGTGATTATTGTGGCCACCCCACTGAACTGGTCGGAAGCGACGTCGTCTACCTATTGTCGAGACGCTGGAGCAAGTCAAGCAAAATCCCAAGGCGACAGCCACGCTGATCGCCAACATGGAGAACAACGACTGGCCTGCAGTGGTATGGACAGCCAACAACGCCGGCCGCGAGCACAAGCATGGAGGCAAGCAATTCTGATGGCTGATCTTCCTGAGCCTGTCTTCTCCGCATGGCATATAGAGAAGAAAGATTGCGACAGCGCCATGGTCATATCCATCGACATTCACCCAGGTCACCGAGGGCTACGCCTTCGCCACGGTTGCCAAATGCTCGGGAAGCCGCAGGACACGACCATCGACATCGCAAAGCAGGCTTTGCTCCGATAGTTCTGGCGACGATTGGGCGCGATCTGACAACAGAGATACCTGGAGGAACTGGGGAAATGACAGACCATCTGGACGCGGAGCGGGAAGCGATTGTGAGGTTCTTAAGGCGCAGAGCAGAGCTACTAAGTGACGAGCATAAATTTCTTAAAGCTGCGGCTTTATACGCCGCTTCCGATGATGTGGCATGCCGAATAGGACAACCCGGCGCACTCCAATCCGCCATCGCCCAAGCCGAGAAGGCTGAGGCCGGCGAAAAGGCCGCGCTCAAGGAATGCGCCAAATACGCCACCCAACTGGGTGAGTGCGAGGGCAAGCTGGAGGCGTCAAATTGGCCCGTGATAGACGACTGGAAGCGCAGGGCCGAGAAGGCTGAACGGGAGCGGGATGAGCTGCGCCGCCAGATCGGGGAAATGAAAGACGAATTCAATCGGATCCCGTGGGAAAGGCGCGTGCTAATACGCTATTGGCATCCGTCATTTTGGCAGGCACTCCAGGCCCTCACCACCGATAGCGAGGCCGATAAATGATCTGCACAACACTGAGCAAAATCAGAGCGGCGCATCCCTGCGAAGATGGGTGGCGAAAGCTGCTCACCTATCTCGGCAAAACCAAGGCCGACGATGAACCGCTGCCGCTGCTGACCGTCCTGGACTCGAATGGTCTGGATGACTGCCTGTGGTGTCTGCGCACAGTACCTGAGCATGGTGCCAAATGGCGTCTGTTCGCTGTGTGGTGTGCCAGAAAAGTGCAGCACTTGATGACCGACCCGCGGTCAATTGCTGCGCTCGATGTCGCAGAACG
>Ga0209918_1001943_pt1 | contig 10351 bp, 8 predicted proteins | sample SalPonD_shore_MG_FD_185712 | JGI IMG/M metagenome (GOLD analysis project Ga0209918, IMG submission 185712) | Salt pond soil microbial communities from South San Francisco under conditions of wetland restoration - Salt Pond MetaG... | ecosystem: Environmental > Aquatic > Marine > Intertidal zone >...
GAGATCCCAGAGATTCAGCGTTATCGTAACATCCTGAGTCTCTATATGATATTCCTTTTTTTCAATAGTGCTTCCAATAGTTGGGAGGTATTTTTCTAACACTTCTCTTCCCATCATCGCATTGACTAAAGAGGTTTTTCCTACTGCCCCATGACCCAAAAAAATTAATTTTAAATTTAATTCCTTGTATATTTCTGACATAAAAAGTGTTGCTTTCGTGAAATTAGCTTAAATCTTATATAATATATTTTATAATTTATATAAAAAGTTTTAGAACTTATCTCTTTTTAAGCGGTTTACAGTTTTTTTCTCATTAATGGTTATAAGAAAGTTTTTTGGAGACTTATAATTTACCAAGATACAATTTAAGAATATATGAATGATTAATAATGGTAGATAAAGATATTGTAATTTGTTATGCTAAAAGAACTGCAATCGGTAGTTTTGGGGGCTCTTTATTACCGCATAATGCCAGTAAATTATTGAGTCTCTGTATTAAAGACTGTATAAAATCGACCGGTATTGATCCATCAATAATTTCTGATGTAAAGGCAGGATGTTGCATGGAGCCTCAAGAAGAAATGAATGTAGCAAGAGTTGCCGCCATATTAGGAGGGGTTCCGGTGGAAGTGCCTGCAATGACCATAAATAGAGTATGCACTTCTGCAATGGAAGCTGTTAGAGCTGGAATGGTCGATATCCAAATGGGATATGATGATTTAGTGCTTGCAGGTGGGACAGAAAGTATGAGTAATGTGAGTTATTATATCCCTTCTGCACGCTGGGGAGCAAGACTTCGTAATAAAGAGATGAAATGCGGGATAATGGAAGGGCTTCATGCGGGAAGTAAAGTGTTCGGTGAAGGATACATTATGGGTATGACAGCAGAATATGTCGCAGAAAAATATAATATTACACGCGAGATGCAAGATAAAGCAGCTCTAGCTTCCCATAATAACGCGGAAAAAGCAACGAAAGAGGGAAAATTTAAGCAAGAAATTATTCCAGTAGAAGTGAAAACTCGCAAAAAGAACTACACTTTTGATAAAGATGAACATTTTCGACCTGGACTCACTATGGAAGACTTGGCAGGATTAAGCCCTGTATTTAAGAAGGGAGGAACAGTCACTGCAGGTAATTCTTCAGGAATTAACGATGGGGCCTGTATTTTATTAGTAACTACTCAAGGAAGAGCAGAAGAATTGGGCTTGGAACCATTAGTAAAAATTATAACGATAAGTAAAGTGGGAAATGATCCTAAATATATGGGGCTTGGTCCAATATATAGTGCTCCATTAGCTCTTAAACAAGCCAATATGAAATATGAAGATCTCGGTCTTGTTGAATGTAATGAAGCATTCGCCGCGCAATATGTAGCAGTTGGAAAGCAACTAAATTGGGATTTCGAAAAAACAAACGTTAATGGCTCGGGAATCGGTCTTGGCCATCCGGTAGGATGTACTGGGGCGCGAATAATCGTAACCTTAATTCATGAAATGAAACGAAGAGATGTTTCATATGGCATGGCAACATTATGCGGTGGCGGTGGAGTTTCAGAAGCTACTATCGTTGAAAATATATAATTTATTTTCTTTTTTTTGGTCAAAATTTTCTAATAGCTTTTTAAAACAGTTATGAAATATAATATATTGGATAAAACTTTTTTTTAAGATAATCGATAAAGTATTGCGGTTTAAGAGACTCTCCAGCTATTCTTTTTATTAATTCTTGTGGGGAATAAATTGCACCAAATTTATGAATGTTTTCTCTCAAATAATCAAGCAAATTAGCAAAATTACCTTGGGAAATTTCTTGAAGCATGGAGGGAATCATCTTTTTAATATAAAAAAATATTTGTGCTGCATATAAATTGCCTAATGTGTACGTTGGAAAATATCCAAAAGATCCACCAGACCAATGGACATCTTGTAAAATACCAGTTGAATCATTTGGAGGAGTCATATTTAATAATTCCTTCATTTTTTCATTCCATACTTGTGGTAATTCGTCAATTTCAACTTTATCTTCGAATATCATTTTTTCTATTTCATATCGCAATAGTATATGTAGAGAATATGTCACCTCATCCGCTTCAACTCTAATTAACGATTGCTCAACATTATTAAGTGCTCGGTAAAACTCACTTTTAGAATAATTTTTTAATTGATCAGGAAAATGGGTTTGTAAAATAGGATAAAAATAATCCCAAAATTCTTTGCTCCGTCCAATAATAGTTTCCCAAAGTCTAGATTGTGATTCATGAATACCTAATGAAGTGACCTCAGCAAGATTAGTGGAATGAATTTCCTCCATAAATCCCATATCATATAAAGCATGTCCACATTCATGAATTGTTCCAAATATACACGCTGGTAGATAATTTTCTATTATTCGAGTGGTTATTCTTACATCTGAGGAAGAGACTGCCATAGTAAAGGGATGAACAGACTTATCTTGTCTGCCAATATTAAAATCGAAATTCAACTTTCTTATAATTTCCATGCTAAACTCCCATTGTTTTTCTGCGGTATAATTCTGTTTTAATATTGAAGTATCTATATCATTGTCTGCTGAAACAATTTTATCTACGATTTTTACTAATTTAGGTTTTAAATTTTTAAATAAACTACTAATCCATGCCGATGTAGCTCCAGGTTCATAATCATCAAGCAAAGAGTCATAACGACTATGACCTATGTCAATCTTATCAGCATATTCTTTTTTTAGAGTAATGATTTTCTTTAAAATTGGCTTAAAAATCAAAAAATCACTTTTTTTTCTTGCCTTTTCCCAGATTTTATGACCGATTGTAACGGCTTTCGCTATTTTCTCAATTAACTCTGTAGGAACTTTCAATGCTTTATTATAAGCTCTTTTTGCTTCTCTTAAGATAGCACTATCAATTAAATTTAAATTTGATTTTTTATCTGCACTCTCAATTAGTCTTCCTGTCTTTTCTGAGATTAATTTTTCATGTTTAACTTTATTGATGTATACAATTAATTCAGATCTTCCTTTATTTGAGCCATCTGGCATATATACTTGTTGATCCCATTTAAGCAGATTTTTTATAAAGTCTATTTTTTTTATATCAGAAAAATAGCTTTTTAATTGGCTTATTTGTGTGTGATAGGTCATTTTTCAAAAAAAATATTTTACTTTACAAATTTATATAATATAATTAGTATTGGAATTAAATGCTAAGAAAAATAATTATTATTGCTTTTCGAGATTTATGAAATTATCTGCTGCAATTTTTAAATCATTCAAATTTATTTCTCTTTCCAGTGTTTCCATCATTTCCTTTATAAATTGAGAGCATAATTTTAAACTTAAGCTACTCCCCCTGCTCTCGATCATTTTTTGTAGTAAAACAGCTTTATCAGGAACATCATCGATAGATTTAAATTTCTTTTCGGGCAGGTTTTTATTATTTTTCTCAACTGCTATTACTTCTTCTTTAGATTTTTCGATATCTGAGAGATTTACTTTTATATCTGAAGAAATTAATTTGGATTTTGTTGGTTCTTTTTGTTCCTTTGACTCTTCTGATTGAGTGGATTTTGAGGGCTTTGATTTCTTTTTTGAAAGAGGTTTAACTGTTATCTTTTTACTAAATTTAATTTGTGTTGGGGGAGCGAATTTTTTTTTCAAATCTATTTTTCTCCTTATTTCTGCTTGTTCTCTAAGTTTGGTCTCTAATTCTCCAACCTTTTCTTCCAATTTGCTTATTTTGGAAAAGTCTTGATATTTATTTAAATATCTTATAAGTTCTTTATATTTTGCTAATGCCTTTCCTAAATTTTTTTCTTCTTCAATTTCTTCCGCTTCTTTAAGAAGAGTATCGTAATTATCTGGTAGCTCTTCCTTTAACTTAAGTTTTTTGCTAATTTCCGCAAAGATTTTAGCTTTTGCATTGAAATTTTTTAACGATAAGGGTATTAAATTAGGAATATGTAATTCATTTTCTAGAGTGGTTAAAGTGCTCTCAACATCTACTAAATCGGTTTTATTAGCGATAGAAATAAATTTTGAAAGATTAATTTCTTTCTGTTTTAAATTTAAGAAATGATTTAATATTTTCAAGTTATAATTTGATATATCAAAAATAAAAATCACTAAATCTGACCCAGTTATAAATTTTGACCAAAGAAGCGCATAATTATCATTTATTTGAAAATCCCATACATCAAACTTTAATCCATATAAAGATAAAATTGAGGCTTTAGCAAAGTTCATAATATTGCGTTGTTTTTTCTGATCTGTTAAGATATTATAAAGAGTGGTCTTGCCAGCATTCACTGGACCAATAATACTTATTTTAGAATGTAGATCTGCTTGCAATTGATATATATAGTTAATAAATTCTTCTTTTTTTGATTCTGATTCATTTAGAATTTCATTGTTAGGATATATTTCCTTAAATTTTTTCACTAATTTATCAAATATATCTTCAATATATTCTTTCTTATCAATCTGATCTGTAATTATAGTAAATTTATAATCATCGAGAGCCCTGTAAAAAATTTGATATTCTGAGAGCGCACGATGGAGTGTTTTTTTCCCTATATTTATTTGGGTATTTGATACCATTGCATTAAATACTTTCTGAAATTCTTCAGTTCCTAAAGCTAAAGCAAAGTTATGGGTAAAAACTCTCTTTTTTTTTTGGAAGATATGTATTTGACGAAGCATATTGGAAATACAAAATATTCATTTAATATAGAGTAGTTATTATACTTATAATGTTAATTTAATTTTTTATATTTTTAGTTTAATTTTCCATAATTATATGAATAAATAAAAAGTATAGATATAAATAATTTACAATTAAAATTAAAATAGACCAAGCTGAAACAAGCTAACTTTAATAAAACTTCATAAAATTGTATAGAAAATTAGGTTAAATCTTAGGATCAATTATATTTGATGTAATAGTAAGAATTATTAATTTCTAAAATATTTACTATTAATAAATAATATTATTTTTCATAATTTAATATCAATATACAAGATTTCTATAAATTTATAGCAATGCCTTTAGAAGAGAATCATATCTTAAAATTTTTGGATAATCCGGTTAATGAGAGATTTAATTCTGAAATGATGGATCTTTTGATTAAGCGCATAAATGATTTATGTTTTAAAGAGTGTCAAGTTGACCGAATTGCTTGTACTCTTAACCCTATGTGCTCTAAGAGATTTTTATTAAAATTGAGAATAAAAAATGGTTTAGGAATGGAAGATCTTCCTAAATTTTGCTATAGTGTTCATAAAGGCGTTGTTGAAAGATATTTTAAGGGAAAAACAGTAGTTTATAGGCCCAATGATAGCTATTTATATTTAATAGATTTTTTAGACATTTATTTTCATGAAAATTATCGAAGATTAAATAAATTTTTAACCTTTAAGAATTGGGATGAAGTTGATAAGATTTTTGAAGACAAAATAAGAAGCGGTGAAAATATTAAGTATCACCGGACAGATAATTATGTTTTAATATTATATAATGAGTATTTACATGTAATTTGTCTTAATGAAGGATATGTTATATGTAATGCAAATAGAGAGAGAATTGCGAGTTTAGAACTAATTGAAGGAGGCCTTAAACTATATGCAAATATATCCTTTCCTGAGATTGATATAATTTTAAACCCAGAAAGTTCAATAATAACAGCACAAATAAATGTACCCTTTGATATTGTATCTAATATAAGTGAAAACTTTTCCGTAAAAGAAAATAAAGAAATTGAAGAAATTGAAGAAATTGAAGAAATTGAAGAAAATGAAGAAGATGAAGAAATAAGCAATGATTACTATTTTTGGAAAAAATTTCATCAAGATTTATTAGAATTATCAGAGCTTTGTAATGCAATACACTTAGATATGAATATGTTTAATGATTTAATCATAAAATTAGATATTAATACTAAGACACATAATTACAATGATAATTATATACAAATTCCATTAAGATTTAGAGATCTTAATAAAATTATCAATTTTCTGGATTATATATATAATAAGTTTTATGTAATTCATTTAGATTTAATGTAAATTTTCCTTTTATTTTTAAACTAAAAACTCAAAATAATTAAAAAAGATGTATGAAATATGGAAGAAGAACAAGAACAAAATAATGAAATTGAAAAAATTAAAAAATTAGTCAATGAAGGAAGACTTGATGATGCTGTGGATGCGATAAGTAAATATTTAGTAGCAACCGATAAAAAAGAGAATTTAAATAGATTAGAAGAGATTTTAGAGGCTATTCTTTCTATTCATGGAGGAAAAACGGTACTACGCTTCTTAATCGAGCAAAAAATTATTGATGTACCCTCGTTATTGCAGAATCTATCAAAAAGAGATAGCATGCTACGATACTCTTTTCTTCTCTTATTAAAACCTATTGTAGAAGTGGAAAGCCACTTATTTTTACCTCATATTGAAAATTTGCTCAAATCTGAAGATCCTAATGTAAAAGAGGCTGCCTTGCAATTGGTAGTATTTATTGCTGGGGGGGATAAAGAGATCACCGATGAAAGTAAAATTCAAGCAATTGCTAGTGAATTATCTAATGAAAAGGATTTTGTTATTGAAAAAGCTATTCAAGCATTAAAATCAATAGGGAGAAAAAATCCTTCCATTATAACAAAAATACTTACGAATTATGCAGAAAAATTTCCTGAAGATGAAGAATTAAAAAAAAATATTGATGACGTCATTAAGTCAATTGTATCTATCGAAAAAATTGAAGAAATAGCTACTGAAAAAACGACGGAAGAAGAAAAACCAATTGAAAAAATTACAGAAGAAAAGTCGTTAGAAAAGAAAAAGCAAGAAATTTTAAATAAAGAAAAAAAGCTGAAAGAAAAAGACTTAGAATTAAAAAGAAGAAAATTAGAAATAGAAGAAAAAGAAAAGGAACTAGAAGAAAAAGAAATCGAGCAAAAAAGAGAAGAATTAGAAAGAAAAGAACATTTATTGGAAATGAAAAAACAATTATTACAAGTAGAACTCGAATTGAAGGAAAAAGAACTTACAGAAAAAGAGCAAGAAATTAAGAGAAGGGAAGCTAATAGAATTAAGGAGAAAATAGACGAACTTGGAGAACAAACTGATAAAAATTCCTAATTTTATTGAAAACGGTTAATGGTTTGATTATTATATAAAAATGAATTATATGGGTTTTTTACTTAGGCGTTTCATAATGTCATGAAGGGTTGCTGATTTTACGCTCTCAGGAGGAATATTTTTTAATAAATTCTCAGCAAGAGTATATGCATCTTCAATATATCCTAATTTTTCTAGTAATTCAATAATTTGTATTTTATAATCATTATTTTTAATCCTCGCTTCATATTTGACTAATTCTTCTTTAACTAATTCAAATATTTGTGGTGTATCAAATTTTTCTATTTTTTTTACGAGCTGATTGAAATTATTTATAATATTATATAGTTCCGAAGCGGGATAACTATTTATATCTTTCAATATAGCTTTTACAAATGTTTTTGCTTTTTCGGTTTTATTATATTTAATAGCGAGTTCTAATAAATCTAATAAAGATAATTCATAGAGAAATTTGCTTTCAATATTGGGAATCAATTTATCATAAATCCAATCAATTAATTCCAGTTTGTTGAAATTATCAATAATATCTATTAAAAATCGTATTACAGAATAATATAATTTTGCATTCTCAGTTTTAGTCGAAGATAAATAGGATATGAGGACATATTTTACTCTCCCCATTGCATCATCAAACTTCATGGGTGTTTCAGAAAATTTTTCAAATGCTGATTCTAAGATCGGCTTCACTCTATCTTTATTCTCAAAATCATATACAAAATATTGCCCCCATCTTGGTTCAAATTTTTTCTTTTTTTGTGTCTTTCTTTTATTTACTTTTTTTTCAATTTGAAGGGAAGATTCTTCTTTCTTTTTAATTAAATCTGAGATTTCATCTGCCTTTTCTTTAGAAATTATCTCTAGAATTATTTTATCCTTGGTTGCGGGGATAATCAATCTAAAAAAGGTTTCTTCTTCATCCTTAAATAATTCATCCCTTAATTGTTTTGGGAATGTAATTCCAGTTTTCGTCTTTTTCACAATTGATTCAAAATAGAGTTCTTTCCCTTCGCTCTTTTTCTCGTCCATAATTTTTATATAGAAAATAAAAGTTTTAAAACTATTGTCTAAAAATCTTATATTTTTAGGCATAAATTCAATTATTTTTATTAGTAAAGAAAAAAGGAAAAATGATATTTTTATCCCGTAAGATTAACTAGTTCAGTCCCACGAATTTTAAAATCTTTATCGATAAAAATAAGGATAGCATGTCCTTCATGGCTATAGACTAGAGGTACGGGATAATCTTCAGCATTCTCTATAAAACTTCTTTTTACGTAAATAGGCAAAATTTTATTACATACACGACATCTTGCATTTATTATCTCTACTAAATCCAAATCCTTAATATGGTTTAATATTTTTTCAATTTCAGTATTGAAACTATTAAACACATTTGGCGAAACATTTTCAAATGATAAAATAACACTTAAATCAAACATTTCATTGAATCTTTCAACTAAATGCTCTAAGAGTGCTTCAAGAAGTTGATATTGAATCTTATTTTCAGATCCAACTGTATATATTATATTATCTTTTTTAATATGAACGATTTTACTATTTCCTTTATCTATATGAAAAAAGATTCCTTCGCTGGCGTATTTTTTTATTATATTTAGGTCCAAAATATAACTCTTAAAGCTCCCTGGTGGTTTCCATTCAAATAAAGAAGTATTTTCATCACTAATATTAATAAAATTCAGATATTCTTTTATATTTTCAAGTTTGTTAGTAATATTTAACCACTCTGTAATTCAAATTGTTTTGATGTAATATACATTCTTTCAATTTTTCTGTTTTCAAATATTATTGATGAAACTAAATGAGAGAAAACAATCAAATTATAATAAATAATATCTATTATATATTTTATATTTAATTCTATTATTTAAATAATGGTTAATAATAGAATGCTTAATTATCAGTTAATAATTTGATAAGCATTAACACTAAATTTAATTTTCTTCAAATAAATTTATTAGAGAATTTAAATAATAGCTTTTTTGAACGTGCCTAATTTGGAAAAGAAAAAGATACTAAAAGAACTAGAAAATTTTAAGGGAACGCATAGGAATGTTAAATTTGAAAATCTATCATTTACAATAATCCTTGTTCAACCCGAAAATTCAGGAAATATTGGCCAGACTGCTAGGATAATGAAAAATTTTGATTTCGAAAATTTAGTTATCTTTAATCCCATTGAGTCTGTAGAAAACATTTTAAGCTATGAAACACAAGGTTTTGCGATGCATGGAAAAGATATCCTTTTAAATTCAAACATTATTGAGCTCAATAATCAAGAACGTCATATCGATATTTTAGAAAAATACCTTAATAAATTTGATCTGGTCCTCGGAACTACCGCAAAGGGAAAGAGTTTTAATAATTTAAATCGATTAGCCATATTTCCTGAACATTTAGAATTACCGGTTTCAAAACAGCCTTTAAAAATTGCTATTCTATTCGGGAAAGAATCCAGAGGACTTACCAATGAGGAAATAATGTTAACTCATATTCTAATAAGAATACCTACTGGTGAAAAGTATCCTACATTAAACCTTGCTCAAGCATGCGGAATCATTTTATATGAATTATTTAAAAAACTACATATTGTTACCATCGGCAGGGGAAAACGTCCCATATTATTAGCTGATAAAAGAAATCGGAAAATTCTATATAAAGTTCTTAAGAGGCTTATAAAAAGATTTAAAATTAGGAACTATAAAACAAAAAATGCATTTTTAGCGTTTAAAAATATTATAGAGCGCTCATTCCTCTCAAAAAAAGAATTGAGCCTCATATTAGGGTTTTTCTCTAAAATTGAATCTTTGGTCAAAAATCTTGATTTATTTGAAGAAGATTCTTAGAATAATAATAAAATCCTCACAAAAGAAAAAAATAAAGAAAATAAAGTAAAAAATTTAAATAAAATATTTGTTTTGAAGATCTATATAGCTATAATAGTCCTGCAAATGGTCTTCAATCATTTCAAAGGTTAAATCATAAAATTGACGAAATAACTCTTCGGGAAATAATTTCATCTCAAATATTGTTTTCGATACTAAATCTTCACTCAAGATTTGTGAATTTATCGGCTGATGATAGACTAAAAAATTCATCATCGCAAGTTCTACTTTATTTTTTACCACACTTTTTAAAAGTTTATAGGCAATGTCTCTTTCTGGATTAAGAAAATAAGGGCGCCCCATATCATCTATAA
>Ga0209918_1001944_pt1 | contig 10346 bp, 8 predicted proteins | sample SalPonD_shore_MG_FD_185712 | JGI IMG/M metagenome (GOLD analysis project Ga0209918, IMG submission 185712) | Salt pond soil microbial communities from South San Francisco under conditions of wetland restoration - Salt Pond MetaG... | ecosystem: Environmental > Aquatic > Marine > Intertidal zone >...
ACGCGCAACGATACGATAAGCTTGGGCTGCTCCTGTAGTTTATCGTACATAATTTTACGTATGGAGTGGATATCATCCACAATGGCGTCATCGATCTGAACTTTCGTATCACCGAGTTGCCCGTTATTGAGTTTCTCGGGGCCGATGTAGATATAGCTGACCAGACGTTTTTGCTCAATCTTCTCGATATTTTCAGCACGCGTGAAATCAATTTGCACCTGTAAGGTGGTTTCGCGCAGTACCGTCGTTACCATAAAGAAGATCAGGAGCATGAAGACAACGTCCGGCATGGCCGTAGTTGGTACTTCCTGCTTCGTTTTAGCCGATTTCTTTTGGAAATGTCCTGCCATAATTAATTCGCTCCTTCATCTGGTTCAGCAATTGATATCTTTTGCGGATACATATCCTTGATCTCTTGCTGCTGATCACTATTATCTTCCAGTTGGCCATACTTTTTACCGAATTGGGCCATAGATGCCTTATCTCTAAGTTCTCTATAGGCTCCTTTCACCTCGTCGAGCATGTCGATATACGTTTCGTAAGGTGTTTTTCGGTCAGTTTTGATTGAGACAATCGCTTTTTCAGGCGAATCCGAGAGATTCGGATCTTTGCCGTGATTATCCACGAAGTCCATCACTTTCTGCTTCACCTGATTAATAGCTGAAGGTTTGTCCTCGATAAGAACCATACCCTGAGCGTTGACCAGAATCTTAAGCAGATTCTTGTCTTTAATCGGTGGTGGTTGCTGGCCTGGATCGGGCGGCGGCGGTAATACCAAACCGATACCCGTATCTACATTAATAGTGGTTGTGACCAGGAAGAATATAAGCAGCAAAAAAGCTACGTCAGCCAGTGAAGAACTAGGTATTTCTCCACCTTCGCGCCGCTGTTTCTTCTTCATTAACATATTGGGTGCCTCATTCTAACTAAAATTTAAAAGTAGTGCGTAAACCGGTAAATGCAATCAAGACAACCATAACGGCTATCATGAAGAGCATCGTTGCGATACCGGCCTGAGCAAAATCCTGGGTAATAACATATGCTACACCGAAGACAACAAACGGAATAAGGACGCTACCAATTTTTTTAAAGTCCTGTTTTCCATTTATCACGCTTTTAACTCCGGAAAATAGCATAGCAAGTACCCCGATTCCAATAAGTGCCAGTGCAATTCCTATGCCTACTGATTGAATCATTAATATTACCTCACTTTAATAGCTAAAAATTAATGCTTAGGATTCAGCTTCAGCTGTTTCCTCGGTATCGATGATATCTTTGCCTTCTTTCATCAGGGCAATAGAGTCAATCAACGTAATGGAACTTTCTTCCATTTCAGCAATCAGACGGTCGATTTTGGATACGCAATAGTTGTATCCGACCTGCAGAATAATACCTGCAATAAGACCACCAGCCGTGGTAAGCAGTGCAATTTTAATACCACGTGCTACAAGACTCGGCGAAATATCACCGGCAGATTCAATAGCATCGAATGCTTCGATCATACCAACAACCGTTCCGGTAAATCCTAAGAGTGGTGCAATGGCAATAAACAGAGACAACCAAACAAGACCACGTTCCAGGAAACTCATTTCGATGGAACCATAAGCTTGAATAGCTTTTTCTGCAGCTTCAATACCTTCATCGGCACGCATTAGTCCTGCTTGGAACACAGAAGCAATAGGGCCGCGGGTTTGAGCACATAATTCTTCAGCAGCAGAAATTCCGCCGGTCTGAAGCGCTTCCTTAACGTCTACGATAAATTTGCGGGAATCTATATCCGCGAGGTTGAGTGTAATAATTCTTTCCAGGAAAATAGCCAGGCCTAGTATAAAGGCTACCAGGATTGGCCACATAAAATTTCCACCTTGATTAAATTTCTCAACTAAAACATTGAAAAAGCCAGAGTCAGCTCCCGCTTGTAAAAATAAAAGAGCTATTGACGATGTCATAAATTACTCCAATTGATTCGTTTTTAGGTTTAGGGCTTACAAAGATGCAAAATGATAGATTATTTTGAATTAAATGTCAAAACATCAATGCCCGATTTTTCAAATTTATGTGTAAAAATATTTGTTTTTGAACTGTTATTCCACTCCAAAAGCAAATTGAACAAATTTTTAGTAAAATTGTTGCCTTATTAAAATACAGCACTTACAACAATTCGCAATGTTTGAATTGGAGATTGTTCTTTTACTGTTCTTCCATCGTAGTTCAAAGTGGCCCGTATTAAATCGCTGACTCGATATGTTGACCGAATTGACCATCTAAAATTTTTACCTTCCCCGGCTCCTTCTGTCATTTCATATAAACCTAACGAACTCGATTCCCCATTTAGTTTAACTGATCTCCATTCAAATCTTAAATTATTTTGCAAGCGTCCGAATAAATAGATTCGTGCTGTCCCGGTAATTTTCCACATATCCACCACAGCATTTTTTGGGGGAAACCGATCCGTTTTTTTTGCCCTACTGATGTCAAATCCCACCTTGGCCGACCGATTAATGGTGAAATTGAAGCCGGGAACGATGGAGTAGGATTGAATATCGTAGTTACGATTAACCAAGCGCTTACTCAAATTGGTATTCTGCCCGATATGAACTTCATTAGTGATCTCATACCGGCCGGCAAACAGGTACCCGGTAGTTAGGGAATAATTGCTTCGACGCTGCTTTTCCAATCCCACCGCTTTCCGGTTCAGCCCCCGGGTTTGATTCGCCTGAAGTCGAATATCATAAGTGCGATTTTCAGGTAAAATTCTCACATCCTGCTGCCAGTATAATTGGCCATCGATGGTAGTGGAATCGTTCCGAAACTTACTCAGATTCAATAAATAGATGTCCTTTAACCGTTGTGTCGTATTGGTTTCCCTGACTTCAAACAAGGAATTCCATCTTATTTTCGAAGCCAGTTTACCCATTAAATTTTCCGGTTCATCATCACCAAATAAAACGGACGGATCCAGTTGATTTCGAATCCGGGCATGCAGATCTATAACGGGAAACAATTCGTCTGACGGTACAAACTGTTTAACGTAGATCCCTTCGTTCGGACTCAGCTCCTGGAAGAATTCGTCGATCTGTTGAACGCCGTCATCATTCATATCCTCCCAGACGTATTGTCCAAATTCCGGTCCCACTTCTACAAAGGTTTCCTGCATGATGGCGCGTCGTTCGGTATTGGCCTGATACAATAGTTGCCCTTGTAAAAAATGATCTTTCATAGCATAGTTGGTGTTGGATCGAATAAAAACCCCCTTGCTATTTTTGGCATTTAACAGTTTCTGAAACCGGTCGGTATACGTTTTGTTCCGAAAAGCCAGCTCATTTCGAGTATTGAAGGATGAACCCGGCGACCAAGCCATACGGAATCGCTGAGTGGTACCCTGTGATTCTGGCTGAAACTGTTGATCAGTAATTTTCTCATCTTGCCGATAATCCAATTCTGCAGAAAGGCTAAAATTATCCAGTTTATAACTGATTCCAGGAGAAAATTTCAAAAATTTTAGCGAGTTTGGCGTTAACGTATCCGACTGAATGGTGCGCTGTCGCCGCAATTCCGATTCCAGTCCAAGAGAAGGCGTTAACGTCCCGATCCCCGTCTTCAAATCGTAATTGGTTTGTCCCTGCTGCCGAACCCAAAATCCATTTTGATTGACCCGATAATCTTTACTGTTGATCCGTTCCAGTTGATAATGAATATTCGGGGCATGCGCTTCATTCGACTGTATGGTAAATTCCTGACGATCCCCCTTCATGTCATCCCTGTCAATTTGTCCCAAGCCTGCTGTAATGTTTGTTGCCTTGAAGGTATTTAATGAAATATTGGCTTCCGAAATTTTTTCCTGCACCGGCTCATTTCCAGAAATATTCCACTTCCGATCGAATTCGACCGGACGGGTACGATCAAAAAAATCGAAGTTGCGCCCGGAAAAACGCCGTCGTACGTTCGCATCTACGGTTCCCAAACCCGTTTTGAGATCCTTTACCCGTAATCCCGCCAGGTAGGCATGGTCAAAATTATTACCATCATCCAGAGATGAAAATCGATTTTTATCAAGATCACTGCCCGACCATTCTCCATAAATTTTGATGTTTTTTGTCGGCCGGTAACTCGATCGAAGTGAAACCATTTGGTGCTTTTGCGGAGCCGGAAGCTTTCTAAACGGTTGATAGGTACCATTGCCCGGGCCTACCCACTCGTACAGGATACCATTCACGGCCTGCCCCATCCGGCGATAGGCTCCCTCCCCCTCCCCTACTTTTGTAAAATGAACCCGGAAAACATTGGTTGAATCTCCAGGCATACTTTTGTAGATCTGGTAATTTTGGCCATTGTATATCGTATCTATCCGGCTGTAGTGCACAAACTCTTCCGCCCGAGTTCTCAACCCGACAGAATCCGCCCCGCTCACAATGGCTTTATCGGGATCATCGCCCGCCTTTCGTAAAACATCGATCTCATCCGGGGTCAGCGATAACTGATTGGCCAGGTTGTCACTATCGGCAGAACGAATTACCGTTGTACCGAAAGAGAGTTTGCCATTCATCAGGCTGTCATCCTGTCCTTCAGCCGCCATTAATGTACGGCTGAAATCACGGTTGATGTACTGGAAATCAACGGTAATTCGTGTTTCGTCAGTAATGATCTGGTTATTGGTAAAATTTACTTCTCCAAGACTGTAATCGATGGTGTAATCATTTTGTTCTCCGCGATGAACTCGTTCCCCGTCAATATAGACCCGCTCCGAACCGGCTAATACAATGATGAATTCCTCGTTGTTGGCTCCGTTCAATCGGTACGGTCCCTGCACGCCGTCTCGCCCGTTAAAATTCATGCTTCGATAGCGCCCGCGTTCTACCGAAAAGGCCCCTTTGTAGTTTCCGTATTCGGTATTTGCCGCCCCGGAAGCCCCCTGAAGCCGCCGGTTCAATCGTGCAAACTCACTGTGATTGAGCGATAAATCCACATCTCCCATTTGAACCGTGGTAACCGGACTTTTCATCTGTATGAAGACCTTATCGAACTCTTTTAAATTTTGCGTGCTTCCCTCCGGCTGTATGGGAGTACTTTTATCGGTCAGGGTGGCGAGCACATCAATATTATCCGTTAGCTTCCCATTCATATCGAAACGCAGTCCGCTTTCAAGCGACAAATCCTTGTTGGTCCCGATGGTAAATCCACGGGTCAGGCTCCCGCTTTTATTGAGTTGCACATCCCCGAATAATTGCTCCTCTGTCAGTGGAGCCTTTGTTTTTTGCTGAGCCGATCGCGTGGTATCGCCGGAAATATAACTTGTATCCACCGTCACTAATTTGCGACGGTAATATTCACGCCGGAATGGATAAGGATACCGTCGATATTGAATCGTAACCGAATGAAGTATACTCTCCCTCTCGTTCCCTTTTGGTATCCAGCGCCAAAAGCCCGTAATTTCGCCGAAATTCCACTTGTCACGGCTCAGAAGGGTGTCACCTACCGTTACCCTTATTGAACCCGGCAATACCCAGTTATCCAAAAAATAGGTTGAATCGGGATGAACAACAGAAAAGCTGCGTTCAGCAGAAACGGTTTGTTGAGCATAAAGGCGGGACGGTCCTATCAGAAACAGTAAACTTACGACAGCATAACAAGGCCATCTATCTGTTAACTTAGAGTAAGCAAAAGGTGTTTTAAGTTGCTGTCTCGGTTCTATAGGGCACTGAGTTTTATAGTTCGTATTTATTAAAGGGGGACTTTTTAAAACCATTTCGGCAAGACCCACTTAAACTCAGCTTTAAACTACGAACTGCTCCGGTTTTGAGCCAACATATTAAATTTAGAAAGGCCTTTCTCCAAAAAACCAGTGAATTCATCCTTATCGCTATACCCCACTAGCTGTGTAAGTATTTTTCCGCTATAGGGATCGATGATAATATAGGTAGGCAACGCCACCGTCCCCGTCAGCTTAAACTGCAGCTTTTGATTCTCCGGACCATCCGTTGCCGAATCGGTATAGAGCCGAACCCGCTCCATTTTTTGAAAATGCTCCTGCACCGGTTCCAGGGGAAATACATTCGCTTCCATGGCCCGGCAGTTTGTACAGGTATACCCCGTAAAGTCGATAAATACCGGCCGGGAAGCTTCACGTGCGGCAGCCATCGATTTACGAAAATCAGAAGACCAGTTTTCATCTTCAGCGCCGGAATTTCCACTCCCTTTTACCTGGCTGATTGAATTGACCACGCTCACGTCTGTAGCCTGCTTGGGAGGCAGCCAGGCATCCCAAATTCCCAGTGAGGATCCCAGAAGACCGGGAACCAGATACAGGCTGAATGTTAACAGCGGAATGGCAATTAATAAACGAAGTGTACTAATAGACTCGGTTTTTTTCTCATGACCAAGATTCAGATATCCCAGGGTGTACAAGCCCGCCAGTGCAAATATTACGATCCATGCCGAGATGGTGAACGGCCGGGAGACAATTCCCCATTCCCAAACAAGGTCGGCATTGGAAATAAATTTAAAGGCGGCCGCCAGCTCAATGAAACCGAGCAGTACTTTCACCAGGTTCATCCATGAACCACTTTTGGGCATCGATTCGAGCCAGCGCGGGAACAGGGCGAAGAGTACAAAAGGAATGGAAAATGCGGCTGAGAAGGCGATCATTCCTATGATCGGGTAAAACCATTCGCCGCCGGTTGTTGCAGCGAGTACGCCCCCCACAAAGGGTGCTGTACACGAAAAGGAAACCGCACTGATGGTCAAACCCATAAACAAAACACCCATCACGCCGGATCTCTCATTACTCTTGCGATTCAGGTAATTGGTTAACTGATAAGGCAGGCGAAGCTCGAACAAACCCAGTAAACTAATTGCAAATACAACCAGCACTAAACCGATGAACAGATTCACCCAGGGATTTGAGGCAAACTGATTAGCGCCCGATGCACCGATAATCAAAGCTAATAGTACACCGAGAGCGGTGAACGTCCCGATGATCGCCAATCCAAAAAATAAAGCTTGTGTTACAGCGCGCTTTTTCGATTCATGCGATTGCTTCGTGAAAAATGAGACCGTCAATGGTATCATGGGAAACACACAAGGGGTCAGTAAGGCCGCCAGGCCGGCCGTAATTGCAATCCATAAAAACGAGAAAATTCCGGTTCCGGCATACCCCCCGGCAGATATTGTACCGCTGCTATTGACGTCTCCTTCACTTTTTGCCCCACCCTCCATTCCTGCGCCGGAAGAACCCGTGGATCCTTCCATCGAAGAGCCGGATACACCACTGAGATTAATCTTTTGGGTGATATGTTTCGTCTTGGGTGGCAGGCAGGCCACATCATTACAAACCTGGTACTGAACAGCTATATCTATAAATCCGTCATTGCTGGTATTTTCGGCAAATTTCAGTGGAATATCGAACTCAGCCTGGTGCGAATGCCATCCCAAGTCCATATCAAAATTGGGATCGTGTGAGATGGTGGGCTTAGATTCTTTAACTTCACCGGCCAGGGATAAGCCATCACCGGCAGCTGTAAATTTGGTGGGATAGGGCCCTTTATCGGGCTCGTTATTTATTGAATAGAGGTGCCAGTTGCCGCTGATATCGGCTTTAACTTTTACCGTAAACGGTTCTCCGGCCCGCACCTGTTCAGGAGCCTGCGTAACGGTAAATGAAACCGGATCCGTTATTTGTTGACCATAGACAAATAATGGGGATAACATCCACAGGATGATCCCCATTACTTTTATAAATTTTGTTGACGCCATGTTGTTAAACGTTAAGATTAACCGGCGTTCAGCTCGCCTTTAATCGCCTTTCACTACCCAAACCTTAATAGTAGGTTTAATCTCACTGAGAAGATTAATGGTAGCGGTGTATTCTCCTAGCGTCTTAACGTCCTGATCCAGTGAAATCTTGCGTCGGTCAATTTCAATTCCACGTTCAGCCAGGGCATCGGCAATCTGCTGATTGGTAACCGTACCAAAAATTTTGTCCTCTTCTCCTGTTTTAACCGGGATGGTAACCGAAGTGGTTTCCAGACGATCTGCCAGGTCTTTGGCATCTTTTACGGTCATTTCAGCACGACGCTCGGCCTGTTTCTTGGCTTCTTCAATTTGACGCAGGGCGCCTTTGGTAGCCTGAACGGCTTTTTGCTGGGGAATCAGGTAATTCCGGCCATAGCCGTCTTTTACATCAACAACTTCGCCGGCCGAACCCAGCTTTGCAACATCTTCTTTTAAAATCAATTTCATCGTATAATCCTGTCTTAAGATTTATTTTAGCGTAGGTTTTCGGCTACATATGGTAACATTCCCAGGAATCGGGCCCGTTTAATGGCTTTCGACAACTGCCGTTGATATTTGGCGCTGGTTCCTGTTACACGACGAGGTAAAATTTTTCCCTGATCATTCATAAAACGCTCAAGGAGATCCGTGTCTTTATAATCGATATACTCAATACCGGCCTTGGTGAATTTACATTCCCGGTTCTTGAGATGTCCTTTCTTGGGATGTGATGGATTCTTAATCATGGTTTAACCAGTTTTAATTTATAATATCAATTTTTTATGATTGATTTCGAGCCGTTGGATTTAAGTGAAATCAACCGGCTCCGAAATGCTAGCTGTCTTCTTTGGTTTGTTCTTCAAAGACAGGGGGTACAGCATTCTTTTTCTGAAGCTCACGATGCCGCAACATTTTAGCATCATATTTCAGGGTAAGGAATCGCATGATGCGGTCATCGATGCGTAATTCACGCTGCAGCTTTTCAATCAGATCGTTGGGTGCATGGAAATATGCGTTGACGTAGTACCCGTTATTCTTTTTATCCATTTCAAATTCGAATTTACGGATACCCCAATCGTCAACTTCATCAATTTCGGCCCCATTATCTTCCAATACCTGGTTAACCTTATTGATAACCTCTTTAAATTCCTCCTCGTCTAAAACGGGAGTGATAATATATGTTAGTTCGTAATAGTTTTTACTCATTTTTTCCTTTGGTTGTCTTCCTTATGAAAAACAGTCATCCAAACAAACGTTCGGATGACAGGCTTTCGAAAATAGGGTTTTTTATGAATAAATCCAATACCCTTAGCAAAGAACTTATTGCCTGATTATGCAAGCTATAAAACCGGATCAGTGGAATCTTATTGTTTCACATTTTTTTTAAAACGAAAATCCTTAACAATTAAACAAAATGCATAATAAAAGGATTTCCAACGGAACATCTGATAATCAGAATTAAACTTAAGATAATTGATTTGTCCATAAGAAACTTTTTCTGAAATTAACCATCGCATACAGCTAAGAAGCCATCCTAACCCGGATATTTCACACTAATTAAAATAAAATTATCATAACCTTATGGTATATATTAAGTTACATTTATTTTCAGGGTTTAAAAATTAAAACAGGGTGTTAAACGCTGCGAAATATCCGGGCTAAGCCCCTGCGTTAGAGCTTAGCCCAGTACTTCAGTGCTGGGTTAAAGATTCAGCAATCCAGGTCAGTCCCGTAGGGGTGACACATAAATCGCTGTTTAGGAGAATGGACTGAAAATTGGCAGATATCAACAAAAAAATTACTCCCGCGCCAGATATGTGCTCAAATACGCCTTAATTATGTCGTCCTTACAGGACTTCTTGATACTGTCACACCTTATTCCCTGGGTTGAAACCCGGGGCTAATTTAAGGCTGCCCCGGGGGCTCTTAACCTCGTTCCGCCAAAAATGATGATCTTATTAACCAAGCTTAATGAATTTCGCAGAAGTCCCTAAGAGATTGAGGCGAATTAACCCGGATTATTAACCAAGAAATTTGGTGGTGGGCAAGGCAAAGTTGGAATAGTAAATGAGACGTATTTAGATACGTTGAATGCGCTATTTCAACTCCAGCACCGGCCAGCATCTAATTTCGCAGCGCTTTAAGTGGTACCCAAATTTGAGCACCAAATAAATTTTTCCAATCTGATAATAATCAGAGGGCTTGGCAAAACCAGAGATTTTGTTCAATCCCGAATGCTTTCGGGGTGAGTGAATTTGAAACCGGAGCTTATTTATTATAAGTGAGAATTTCAAATTTACGGAAATGCAGATATTGGGCAAAAGATCGGTTTTGCAACGCCCTCTAATCTATAAATTAATTAGCAGTTTGTTATTTATTCGAGAATAATTCGGGTTAACCGCACTAAGCTTCCACTATAAATCAATTAGCAAAACTTGAATAAGGTTAATTGGGGAAAAAGATAAATTTACGAAAAATAAAAAAGTCCCCCGAAAAGCGGAGGACTTTCAAAATACTATAAAATAATTGTCTAACTAAAAATCAGAAACTCAAATCAGGGCATAAACATGGATGCC
>Ga0209918_1001946_pt1 | contig 10336 bp, 8 predicted proteins | sample SalPonD_shore_MG_FD_185712 | JGI IMG/M metagenome (GOLD analysis project Ga0209918, IMG submission 185712) | Salt pond soil microbial communities from South San Francisco under conditions of wetland restoration - Salt Pond MetaG... | ecosystem: Environmental > Aquatic > Marine > Intertidal zone >...
GTATCTGCCACATTCCCTACAGATAAAAGCGTTGGAATCCTTGGTCTTAATGGCGCCGGCAAAACAACCTTGTTAAAACTTATAGGCGGCGTAGAACAACCGGACAAGGGAGAAATCTATCGTGACGTTACAATATCCTGGCCCATCGGCTTTTCCGGCGCCTTCGCGCCCACTTCCACCGGCCGCGAAAGCACCCGCTTCGTTGCACGGATATACGGTGGAGATATCAAAACAATCGAGGAATATGTCCAGGAATTCTCGGAACTGGGTGAATATTTTGACATGCCCTATCAGACCTATTCCGCCGGCATGCGTGCCCGCCTTGGATTTGCCATCAGCATGGCCGTGGAATTTGACTGCTATCTCGTCGACGAGCTCACCGCCGTCGGTGATCAGCGCTTCCGTGAAAGATACCAGCAGGAATTTCGCAACCGCCGCCATAAATCCACGGTTATCATGGTCTCCCACCAAGCGAGCACGATCGAGGAATTCTGCGACATGTCAGCCATCATTTTCGATAGCCACATCACCCTCTATGACACAGTAGAAGAAGGTATGGATGCCTACGCTGAACTGATCAAGACTGTGAAGAAACATTAGCCTATGCAACAGCCCATAATATCATCCCGCAACTGGTACGCGGATGCCCCGTTCGCCCTTAAGCTGTTTCTATGGATTGTCGTTATCCCGACGCTGCTTGCCGCCATCTACTATGGCCTCATTGCTTCAGATATCTACATCTCGGAAACACGATTTGCAGTCCGCTCCAGTGAACAAAACTCTATACCAACCGGCAGCATTCTGAGTTCCGTCATTCCTGGTGTTAGCGAGTCGTCCGACGAGGATGCATCCATTGTACGGGATTATATTCTCTCACTGGACATGCTTAAAAAACTTGACAAGCAGCTTGATCTCCGCGATCACTATACTTCTTCGAAAGTCGATTTCTTTTCACGACTGGACGCTGATGCCTCCCAGGAGCAATTCCTGGAATATTACAGGCAGATGATCGGTGTCAGTGTTGACAGTTCGAGTCAGATCATCACACTGCAGGTCAAATCCTTCGAGCCTCAAGTCGCAAAGCAAATGGCTCAAATCATCATTAATCAGAGTGAAAAACTTGTAAATGCCTTGTCTGATCGCATCATCGACGATACGCTCAGATTCGCCCGGAGCGAGGTTAACAAGTCCGAAGAGCGGGTGAGAAAAGCCAGTGACGCCATCACTGACTTCCGTAATGAAACTCTCTCCATGGATCCTGACGCAGAAACCAAAGGAGCACTACAAATTATCGCCAACCTGGAGGGCAACGTAGCGGATGCAAGAGCCAAGCTTCTGGATGCCAAAAGTTTCATGCAGCCGGACAGTCCTAAAGTCAAGGTCCTGCAAACGAAGGTCAATGCACTGGAAAACCAAATCAAGGATGAACGCGAGCGTTTGGCCAGCAATAAAACCGGCATGGACTACACCAAACTTATTGATCGCTATCAACCTCTGGTCCTGGAACAGGAACTGGCGAAGCAGCGTTATGCCTCAGCTCTGACTTCCCTGGAATCGGCCCGCGCCGAGGCCCAACGCAAGCAACGCTATCTCCTGACCTTCGTCAAACCGCAACTACCGGACTCCGCTGTCCTGCCGAATCGCTTCCATGACACTCTGGTCATCTTCCTGGGCCTGTGCCTGATTTACTCCATCGGCGGCCTCGTCTGGGCAGCCATAAAGGACCACATGAGGTTATAAAAAATCATGTCATTTCCAGTTCAACGAGAAATCCTTATCCCTGGCGCAGCAAGGTATTTTACACCGACGTGCCGGATCCAAAGCAGCGGGATATCCGGTATCCTTGAAACTTGAATAATGGCTATACAGCTTCTAACTTTTATATTGTCAACAGAAGTCGAAGGATGGGTTGGCGGCCTCAACTCCGTAACCCACCGCATTGAATTCTTCTTTAATTTTACATTTTAAACGACGCCGAGAATGTACATAAGGATTTCTTGGATTAATGCGACACCATGTACTAAAAATGTCATATTCCAACATGCAGGTATCCTGCTCAGCGGGATATCCGATATCCATGCCCGTTAAACCATGACTTAATCTTATGAAGCAACATAACCTTAAAATATTACTAACACTCTTTGCTCTGTTTTCGGCTAATACTACCTTCGCTCAGGCTGTTACCGCCGGAGAAAACGTCGATGTCTCCACTGAACGCCAGGCGCCTAAAGCTGTTTCTATTCATGAGCAGGAAACAGAGTCGAAACTTCCCCCCTTCGGTTCCAACCTTTTCAAAACTTCTTCATTTATCGCCAATCGGGAAAATGGCCTGAATCCTGATTACATCATCCAACCCGGTGATCGCATCGCCATGCGAATCTGGGGTGCTACTGAAGTCGACAACGTCACAACGGTAGATGCTCAGGGCAACCTGTTCATCCCTGGCGTCGGCCCTATCAAGGTCGAAGGCGTCAAAAACTCTCAACTCAATACCTATATCAAAGGGGCCCTGGAACGCGTCTTTACCAAAAATGTCAAGGTCTACACCAATCTCGAATCTGCAACACCGGTACTTGTTTATGTGACTGGTTTCGTAAATAAGCCCGGTGCTTATGCCGGCATCGCTTCTGACTCCATGCTGTATTTCCTGGAACAGGCTGGTGGTATTGATAATAATCGCGGCAGTTACCGAAAAATAAAAGTTCTCCGTGATGGAAAGCTTATTGACACTGCTGACTTATATGATTTTCTTATCAATGGTGATCTTCCTCATCCTCAGTTCGCAGATGGAGATACAATCGTGGTGGAACGCAAGGGCGATACCGTTTCAGTACAAGGGGCCGTACGTAACAGTTACTCATTCGAACTCACAGGTAATTCCATCAAAGGCTCGGAGCTCATGCGCTTTGCCAGACCACAGGCTAATGCTACTTACGCAACCGTTTTCGGGACACGTGATAAGGCTCCCTTCTCCACCTACCTTAAATTGAATGATTTTAGTCAAAGGACTTTGAAGGATGGAGACCAGGTTATCTTCGAAGTCGACCAGGTTCACGAAACCATCCTGGTGCGAGTAGAGGGCAGCCATTTGGGCCAGTCTCGCTTCGCCGTACCCAAAGACACACACCTTAAAGATTTATTAGACTATATAAAAGTTGACCCACAACTAGCAGATATAAACGCCATATCTATACACCGGCAAAGTATTAAAAAGCGACAGAAACAAGCCCTGGAAGAAAGTCTTAATAGACTTGAAGCAGCTGTTGTTGGTCGCACATCTATTACACCGGAAGGCGCCCAAATTCAGACCACGGATGCCAAGCTGATATCTGACTTTGTCAAACGGGCCAGAAAAGTTGAACCAAGTGGTATTCTTGTAGTTGCCAAGAACGGTAATATTGCCAACATTTTGCTTCAGCCAGACGACGTGATTACCATCCCGGAGAAAACCAACGTTATCCAGGTCAGTGGCGAAGTCATGGTTCCCCAGGCCCTGGTCTATGAACCTGGCAATAAATTAAGCGATTATATTGCTCGAGTCGGCGGCTACACGGATCGGGCAGACGAAAACAAGCACATGATCTTGCGTAGAAATGGCGAGGTCATTCCCGTATATGGTTCTGGCGGTGACGTCAAAATTCTGCCGGGAGATGAAATTGTTACCCTGCCAGAGGTGCCAAGCAAGAGTGTAGATGTAATCCGAATGGTAACGGATATTATGTTCAAGGTTGCTTCTTCTGCCGCCGTTTTTGTCAGGTTATTTTAATTATTCGGTATTTGATCCGGATGAATATAAAAAAACAAATTTGCATTAATTTCTGCAATGTATTAATAATTTTAGTCCTGTGAACAGGACACATAGCTTTATTGATAAATTCAATTAAATAACTATATATATTAGAGGGTATTTATGAAAGTCTTGGTGCTGGGTGGTGACGGATTTTGTGGATGGCCGACGACATTACATTTATCCAATATAGGTCATGAATGCATAATCGTCGATAATTTATCCCGTCGAAACATTGATAATGAACTGGAGGCGTATTCATTAACGCCCATTCAACCCATGAGTCGCAGGTTAGCTACGTGGAATAAACTCACTGGAAAGGAAATCGGCTTCTTCAATATCGATGTTTCCGATAATTACCATCGACTACTGACGATTCTTCAGGAATTCCGCCCGGATGCAATAGTTCACTTTGCAGAACAGCGCGCAGCGCCATATTCCATGAAATCCTCCTGGCATAAACGATATACAGTTAATAATAACATTAATGCGACTAATAACGTTTTAGCGGCGGTGGTTGAGGCAGGACTCGATATACATATCGTACATTTAGGCACCATGGGTGTGTACGGTTATGGTACAGCTGGAATGAAGATTCCAGAGGGTTATCTCGATGTGACTGTCACGACAGAAGAAGGCAATACTGTCACACAAAAAATACTCTACCCACCAAATCCCGGCAGCATTTATCACATGACCAAAACCCAGGATCAACTATTATTTGCCTATTACAACAAGAATGATTCGGTACGGGTCACCGATCTGCATCAGGGGATTGTTTGGGGTACACAAACCAGGGAAACAAAGATGGACGAGGCCCTAATAAACCGCTTCGATTACGATGGTGATTACGGTACAGTATTGAATCGCTTTCTTATGCAGTCGGCCGTGGGCCACCCGCTTACCGTTCATGGCAGCGGTGGACAGACAAGAGCTTTCATTCACATACAGGATACAGTCCACTGCATTGAACTGGCCCTGGACTCTCCTCCGTCTCCTGGAGACAAAGTCCGCATATTGAACCAGATGACAGAAACTCATCGAGTACGTGATCTTGCAAAACTCGTTTCTTCCCAGACGGGGGCAGAGATAAGCAATGTTAATAATCCACGCAATGAAGCTGACGAGAATGAATTATATGTTGAAAACAAGACTTTCCTTGAACTGGGACTTAATCCAATTACATTAGAGGAAGGCCTGATGGAAGAAGTTACTGATATTGCAAGAAAATATTCCTATCGTTGCGATAAGAGTAAAATCCCTTGTGTTTCTTTATGGCGATCTTCAACATTGGATAATTAACATCTCTTCATACTACAAAGAAGCGCAGCCCGTAAGCTATCTTTTTGATGAATATTCCCGTGTAGTACCGGAATATTTGTTTAATAGCTTGTGAGTAATTTAATGTGTCGTGAAACTATATATGGACAAGTTGCTAAAGATCGTTAGTACACGCCACTGGCTCCGCGGCTTCATATTCCAAATTGCTATGTTTGGGAGCGCCACAGTCTATATTAAACTGGACGTTAACCTCATTCTCTTCAAAGGTTTTGATATTTAATCGCACTTACATTAAGTCCGTCAATTCTTTCTCTTTCAACTGATGTATCATATTTAGTCAAATTCATCAAATAATCTTTATATTCTTTGTCGATACCATATGGTACTGCCATATAATTAGTTCAAATGGTTTTGTTAATTGACCAGTCTATTTTTAAATTATTACTTTTTTTAAATTTCTTTCCGTATTAAATTAAATATCTAAAGGATAATCGTATTTTTGGAAATCTAATTCATATATCTCTTTTATAATTTTTTTTAATTCAGGTGTATAATATTTATTTATTAGTTCACCTGAGTTAGTTTTGTGCCATAAAACATTATTCCTTGTATCTGGCTTTAGTTTTATCTTACTTACAACTACATCCCAATCATTCTCGAATTTCTCTACTTTTCCAACAAAATCATATTGAATTAAAGGTTCCATCAGCAATAAATATTGTGGTCTCCAATGTTTGTCCATATCTTTCGGTGACATTTCCTTGAGCGCGTATAAAAAATCACTAAATGTTATATCTTTATAATCTGATTTTGACTCATTATATTGACCATCAAGTATTTTTAGTATCTGTTTAGCCTGAGGTTTTTTATTCAAAATTTTTTCTAAATATGCAGAAAGTATTCGCGAATACGGATTTCTAACGAAAGTAAATTTGTAATATTGCGAATCAAATAATATCTTCTCAAGCATTCTCTTTTGAATCTGATATGGCTTGACGAAAGGAGAACAAAAAATATCAGTGTGCACTTCTTTATGAGGATATTCTAACGGCTCTGTTTCATAGCCCTGTAGTCTTTTTTTTATAGTAGTACAAGCTGCTTTTGCTACTTCTATATATACATATTTATGCTTGAGTGAAATAAAGGTATTATAATTAAATTCCCTGTAATTCATAAATTGCTTAATTTTGTCTGAAGTGGCCATATAAGTATTTTTTTAAATTTAATTTGGTTATATTAAATGTAGTTATATTTTCATACACGCTTACAGACATAGATATCCTGACTACTTTCAGTACGCGCTGGCTTCATTGCTTTGATAACAAATAAGTCACGCAGGAGTTCACGTTCTACCCAATCAAATCTCATGAATGTTGTTCCCCATTGTGTTATTCCTTTCATTTCACCTCTTTTTTCTATTGGAGCAAAGTGAAAGCCATTCTTTAAGAAACTTTCTGCCAATTCAATCAAATATTCTTCACTAGGTACCTTCTTGGTTACTCCAATAGACCAGTCAAAAGGCTCACCAGCCAAGCGTTCTGCAAGTCTATGATATCCTGGTACAGAAAACATCAGGAATCCACCAGGTCTCAGAATTCTATGCATTTCTTCAATCCATGACTTAGCAGCCTTGGGTCCGAAATGGCTCCATATTGATTTAGCGTATACCCCATTGAAATACTCACTTTCAATCTCAAGAGGCGGTTGATAATCGTTTACGTGAAATGTTATGTCTGGAAAATTAGCCCGAGCCCACTCAATGCTTGTACGAAGTGGATCCACTCCATGCCATTCAGCAGGTATTGCCTCATAAAATGTTCTAACGGTTCGACCTGAAGAACTTCCAAAATCCAGTATACGCTGTTGTTGGATCGAGAATCCTTCCTCATAGGCTGCTTCTTCTAATATATCTGCATTGCGAAGATCTAAAAAAACACCTTTTTTTATACCTAACGCATGAACCCCTTTTGGCGGCAAAACATTTGAAATACCGGCCTGTTCAAATGCTTCAGATGTTTCGCGCATTTGCTTATAGAGTCGATGATAAGGATATGGTCCTTCAATAGGCTCTGGATAATTCAGATCTGTATTATGAAAACGCTTCAGGATTAGTGCTGTAATGGCACAGCGATAGGAGCGGTACCCTGTTCTCTCTCCTAGCAGGTTTCCGTCTCTGTCTAAACGTATGTTACTACCACCTTGGCTAATAGTTTTATCCAACAATGTTAGTCGTATTTTAGTCATCAATTAATCATGTATATAAGTTTATACTGAATTTAAACAATATATATTTTCTAATAAGTATTAGTTTTAGTATGTATTTTATCTATATCAATATACATTTGTCTTTTTACGCTGGTATATCCTCTGATTCTTTAGTTAGCTCTATTAACTCTTTTCCGTTATTAATGATTTGTTCATAAGAAATACCATTTGCTAGAGCCATGTCTTTTATTTCAGGTGTAAGGCTATATATTCCTTTATATATTTTGAAACAATTCATAAGCATACTCTCACGCGACATATTGCATTCGTTAAATTTATGTAATATTCCAATAATATTTCTGCCATAGCTGCGTAACTGGTTTAGTTCATTTGGCAGAATCCCGCACCCAACTGTAATAACAGAGTTAAATGGCAATAATAATCCAAGTAAAGATTCATGATTTATATTTCTTTTATAAATCTTTTTGTCGAGATATTGATGAATCAACATAAAATCGGCGAATGTATTTCCGATATTTTTAGAGATACATTCTCCAAGTACTAGCAATGATACATCCTGTTTATAATAATGGAATTTTTCCGTAATTTTCTTTACAAAACTGCATATATTTTCTGATTCCAGATCATAGTCATTGGCAACTATCAGAATCTTGTTCGATTCACTACCCGAACAAAATATCGGCTTTGCTGAAAAGAATTCCCTTGACATATCATAACGCTCAAGGCCAAACGGCCTCCATACCTGAAAATCCAATAAATTTTGGGCCAGATACCGCTTTTTATACAATATCTCCATATTCTCTATACTGCTTTTAACCAAATGGGCTACATTGGATTTTGGTATTCCGCGAATATGTATATTAGCCTGTCTGATCCTCTTTTTTTCCTTTAGATTAATAAACGATTTCTTATTGGACAAAACATCTAGCATCAGTTTGCTTGATATCATACTGATATCTGCCCAGTTGAATTCTGTTGAATGATGTTTGTCTGTGCTTATTTCCAGGAGATTATTGTTTGATTTAGGCGGCAGTATATTAATACAGGATATATTTCCCTTATCTGCAATATCCTCAAGACGCCATAAAATCCAGTTAAGTAAACCACTATTATATAATTCTACAATTACCTTGTTATCACAGAACACCAAATATTGTGGAATGGGATTGGTCGGTAGTTTTTTATAACCTGCCAGCTGTCTTATATAATTATCTATGTTAATAAATGGATGTGGAATTGACGTATTTATGTTCTGTTTGCTGTCGCCATACGTAATAATTGCATAACGTGGCGATTCCTGACTTTCCTGTCTTAAGAAATAATCTGGGTGATATATATCCGGTAGTGAGATTCTTATTTCTGTTTTATTTCTGTCAGCACTTTTATAGGCTGTTGTAGCCATGCTGCCCGGGCGCCTTCGATATCTGAATCCCAGATGAGGTACAAATTTTCCCTTATAGCCGGCTTCCAGGGCTTGCAACCAGAATTGCCAGTCTTCACTCCCATTTTTCATTTCCTCACGGAACCATATACCAGAACGGTATATATCCGCATTGGTCAATGATGTCGGGCAATTCGAACATCCGGCCATGCTGTAAAGTGAGGAATAACCATGTGTCCTCAGCATTAAGCCATCTATACCAAAATGGTCCGGGTCTTCATAAATCCAGCCATATTTATAATCACCTGCGCTTTCTGTCTGTGCATTCCTTAATTCTGTTACTGATCTTTCTATAAAATACGGATGCAGTCGGTCATCTCCGTCAAAAGATACAACAGAAAATAATTCAGGCCAGAGTTCAAGCGCTATCTTGACACCTTGATTTCGCATCGCAGCAAGCCCCCTGTTTACAGGACTGCGAAAATAGTGAATTTTATCAGGGAATCTGCGCGAATATCTTCTGCAATTATTAACGGTTTCCTGTTGCGGGCAATTATCATCCATCAGGATTATCCGGTAATTATATGAAGTTTCCTGCATCAAGGCAGAATTGATGGATTCACAGAGAAACGGTCCCTGTCCATATACCGGCATTATGATTGCTGCATCCATTTTATATTTCTATTTGTCTTATAGATAATGTAGTTTATTTATTAATATCGTTAGTTAATCAACTCCGGCCGCACGTGTTCAAACAGAAACTGCCAGCCGACATGTAATATATTACTAGGCACACCGTATGATTCCAGTCTTGTCTTGTTAGTATTATCAGTAACATTTATATAATTGTAAGCATTTGAATATGCCTGTACAGACATGGGATCCTTATACGGATCTGTTGCAGTTATATTCTCATACAGATATCCATATACATCTGGCTGTACCGAAGGTGAATAGGAAAGTACTGTAACAACGCCTGCCTTTTTTAAAGTCAGTAATGGACCGGATATTACCGGACCACAAAAATTAATTACCACGTCCATCGGCAACAATCTTCCTACCAGATTTTCCTGAGAAGAAATATTTACCTTTTCATATAAGGGAATCGCAAAATAATTCATTTTTGCGGCAGACCAAGCCTTTGCATCTATATTAAATACAGTTCTTGTCTTAACCATTGTTTCCAATTGTCCGAACTCTGAACGGATGGTCGTGCCCAATGAGACTATATGCAATCGAACGTTATCTTTTATTTCACTATCTGAAAGTTCTGTAATTAATTCTTTTAGCGACGGGATATCATTATCTCCCGGCATGAGAATAGTTATATCGATCTTGTTGTTATCCTTTAAAAGTGGCAGTACAGGCCATTGTCCAGACAGCTCTCTCCACAAACCATAATGTGATGCCTTGTCCTGACCACACAGATGACTGTCTACACGGGTTGATTTGCCTGGCGCTGCCGGTAAACGTATTGCATTAATATTATCTTCTATGAAATCCTTTACATTTTGATGATTAATTTTGTGAAAATATGACTTTATTGTCCTGAACCTGATCTTTTTAGGCAGTTGCACATTGATGCAAATGGCAGTTATATCATTCTTTATTAATTTATCCACTTCTTTGCTTACAAGATCTTGATTTGCAGATATATTTAT
>Ga0209918_1001947_pt1 | contig 10336 bp, 6 predicted proteins | sample SalPonD_shore_MG_FD_185712 | JGI IMG/M metagenome (GOLD analysis project Ga0209918, IMG submission 185712) | Salt pond soil microbial communities from South San Francisco under conditions of wetland restoration - Salt Pond MetaG... | ecosystem: Environmental > Aquatic > Marine > Intertidal zone >...
GGCCCGATGTAATTCATTAATTTGCTTGTGTGTGTTATCATCAGGCTGAACCAACTCTTCGAATAGCCGAACCAACTCAAAATCCGCCATATAGAGTAGCGGCTGACCATGGGTTTCTTTTTTATACTTTCTTCGCAAGTAATCAATCAGGGCATATCGCAACGTTGGTTCCAGGCTGAAAAATACTTTGGATGGAACGTTGTCAACTTTTCGCCCATATTCAATTCTATTATTTAGACTTTCAAGTGATTCCATAATCATCCCCCAAAATCTTTTGAAGTAGTGTGGACTCCGGACCGACCTGAATGAACAGAATGATATTTATAATGATTTTGCTCATTCAGTTGCTCAAATGTATAATCCATTCGTTTGGAATTTCTTTTAAAAGGCTCCCGATATTGTGGTAACAATTTTTTTAATCTTTCCATAGGCTTTACTCTCTCAATATTTAAAATACCCGTCAAAAAGTATGAAGATACCGAAACACATTTCTACTCATATCCCTCTCTTTTCATCAATTAATGACAAGGTTCTAATGACTGTATATTTTACCGTTGTTAATTGTGAATAATTATTATAAAGAAAGAGAACAGCAGCTTTTGAAAGGGAAAAAATTAAACGGATGTAGGAATTTCCCTTAGGTATGTAGATATGTTGTCATCTTGGGATATTTCGGTAGGTACTGTAAAATTGTCAAGCGCTTTAAACAAATAATTACCCATTCGGACTGGTAAATAAAAAAGCCAATGATTTTCCTTTCGCCGGTATAACCCGGGTCAAGTTCAAGAGGTATAATCTCAGTTCCGATTCAATCGGAACACCCTCAATCACTGGCTTTGATGCCGACACCTTTCATAGTGGCGACAAATTAGACCATTACACTCTTATTTTCCTTCGGTAAAGAAGTAGTGATAAGAAGCCACGGTCATTATTTTAGGCTTATCTCAAGCTGTACCGTAATACAACCTGAGACCGTGCAAATTTCATTAAGTTAAAGAATCTCTCTCGTGTTTCTATAATTAATCTAATAACCGGCGAGCGATTTATTTGTAAGGTAGTACCGCATACAATTGTAAATTTTTTACCTACAGTTAAGCACGCTTTTCATCTTCAGATAGCTTAGTCATATTTATCATACCAAGTGGGCCATTGCTTCAATGGTTGATTGGAAGGTGAAAAAGTCGCAGATTATAAAAAAGCATGTTGTAGAAATCACTGCAACTGACCATCCCCTCCCTCACTATCTACTTTAATTTCGACAAATATTAAAAGTGTAGTAGAAGAATCAGGTGCTTTATTATAAAGCTTAAACAATCGATGTATCATATCATTGATTGTTTTAAAAAATGGACTGTGTCAATCAGACCATTTGAACCAACGGTAAAACCAATTGTATTTGGTCTATATACCGCTGTATCACTTTTGGAGGCACAAATCTCTGCCAACGTCATTGGGCCATCAAGATCAATATCCCAGCCCAAAACCTCCGCTATTTTCTTAGCTCTTTCTGGTCGAATCTTCGTAAACTTGTGCATCCCTTTCAAGCGCCCATCTCGTAATAACGCGCCATTTATACTATCTAGGAGTCTGTCGGATTGAGTATATTGCATACGGTACTCGAATTATCTGCTTTCCGTTCCATTAGAACCGTCTCCGAATCTTCTATTACCAAAATCGAATTCGGATACACCATCAGTAAAAAGTCCATCTTACAGAATAAGGCACTTACCCCCCCGATCTAAGCCGGATTTTTTACCTCCAAATCCTAGGGGTTGTGAACAGGGCGAAGTAGAAATGACGACAGAAGGGTACTATTATACTCTGAGTAAGCCATTTTCACTTCTACGCAATGCAACAGCTAAATTTTGCAGTCTTTTGCTAAACACTCAAATTTTGAACTATAATCAATTTCCCAGATATAACATAATATCAAACACTTACCATATATTTTATACTATTTAATGAATAATCCGGACTAAATTGATCTATCCATCTGGGGATCACTATATCCATGAGTTCCGGTTTCCACCCTTCCGGCATATTTTCGCTCAAATAAATCATTGTCCTTTACAGATACCATGAAATCATACCATCGTTTATTATTGGTTAGATTCAATAATATAACCTGTGAACTATCTGCTTCAATTAATTTTTTTAGACTTCGACCATTATAGGCAAGTTCTTTTATAATTATTGTTTCCGCTTTACTCCCGTTATTGGAAACGACTAACTCAATATTACCGGTTAAATCTTCTTGGGATGTTTCCTTTCGCTGATATCTCAATTTCAGATCTAAGAATGGATCATCAATATTTCCTTTATACTGTCGAAAAAAACCATTAGGTCCAAACACCTGCAGAAGATATTGATCATCAACAAAATTTTTAAGCGGCCAGTTATCTTTGAGTGATTCGCCAGCCTTTACTGCGTAATTCCATGAATTCATTTTCTCATAACTATCACTTTGAGGCTTACGATATCCCGAAGGAGCATAAACAAGAAATGGAGATCCAGCGGCTTCTTTGCCAAACAGCTCATTTTTTGCTTCCATCTCTAAATGAAATATTCTATGGGTTCTATCCAGAGTTTCTTCTAATTCCAGCTGGTAGGGCAATCCATAAGAAGGACGGTTTCCCGACTCTTGGTCGGAAAAATAAGAAGCCCCAGTACCATTTATTTTATCCAGTTCTTCTTTTGAAAATTTCCGATAGCCGGTCGGGAGATTTTTAAACTTGGCATTATTAATTTGCTGGATGAATTTTTCCCGGTCAAGAAAATCGGGCGTTTCCAGTGTTTCCCCATTGTAGGATCTGAACGCGGATGTCATATCGCCGCAGACAGCCCTGCGCCAGTCACTTATTTTAGGCGCCTGGATTTTTTCGCCCATTTTGTGACTGAGAAACTTTTCCAGGAATTGCAGATCGGACGTATGGTCCAGCACTTCAGAATTAACCCAACCCCCTCTGCTCCACGGAGAGACAACCAGCTTGGGTACCCGGTATCCCAAGCCTATGGGATTGTCGTACTTTTGCTGGATGGCATAGTCCACTTCATTATTTATTCCCTCCGAGACGGCTCCTGAATGGGGATCCTCGGGGTTGGGTGCTACAAAAGGCGGTATATGATCAAAATATCCATCATTTTCATCGTAAGTAATTACGAAAATAGTTTTCTTCCAGACCTCGGGATTTTGTGTAAGGATATTTAATACTTCGGATACGTACCAGGCACCAAACCAGGGAGCGCTGGGATGATCCGAAAAGTTCTCCGGAGCTACCAACCATGAAACGGTAGGCAGGTTGCCGCCTTTCACATCCTCTCTGAAATTTCGCAGGATATCCCCTTTGGGTATCAGCAGCTCTCGCTTTTGTTGATCATCATAATAGCTTAATCGCTCTAATTTGTGGTAGTCGGGATCTCCAGCATTCGTAGTAAAAGCCCGCTCGTGGATACTCTTCTCAAAATCCGAAAGCTTCTCATAACGCTCCTGATTCCATTCCTCCCGATAGGCCAATAGTTTTTGTAGCTCCTTTTTAGTCGCAGTCAGCTTCTTTTCAACCTCAGTTCCATTTCTTTTCTTCAGTTGCTCTATCTCCCGTTTCAGCTTCTCAGTCTTATCATGGAGATATTGCAAGTGTCTTTTGTGAAGACGTACATTATACTGTCCAAAGTATTCCAAATCATTATCGGTAAAGTTGGCCAGCCACTCGGCTTGTTTACCTTCAAATCCTACGGGAATACTCAACTCATTTTGATAGACTCTCCAATCTATTCCGTGTTTTTCCAGGCGTTCGGGAAAAGTTTCCCATCTAAGATCTTTATAATCGATATCTCCATTAAACAAATGTGGCTCCGAATCACGATTTTGCTCTTTTCTTACCGTGCCAGTCCAAAAATACAGACGATTGGGACTGGTTCCTGTTAGGGAAGAACAGAAATTCTGATCGCAAACCGTAAACGCATCTGCCAGGGCATAATAAAATGGAAGATCCTTTCTGTTATAATGGCCCATGGTTAGAGGCATATCTTTATACTTCTCATGGCCGGATTTTTTGGCTTCCAACCATTTATCATACTTGCCTTGATTGCGAGCGGCAACCTGACTTGTACGTCCGTGTGGCAACCCATTCATCCAGGTTGCCTTGGTATGTTTTATATCAAGACGAAAGGGAGCATAAGTGTCTCCCTTCTCGTCCGTTTGAAACCATACCGGATTACCGTTAGCCAAGTTTATAGCACGGGGATCGTTAAATCCCCGAACCCCTTTAAGGCTGCCGAAACAATGATCAAACGAGCGGTTTTCCTGCATGAGAAAAACCACATGCTCCGCATCCATAAACGAACTGCCGGGCTCGGGATCGATTGCAAATGCTTTTTGGATTGACCGTGAAAACATAGCGGGAAGTGCAGCAGTACCCGTAGCCAACATGGCGGTCTGTTTTAAAAACTCTTTTCTGGAAATAGACATAAATTCATTTGGATCTAATTAAAAATTTTGAAAACTATTATAGAGTTATTATCACTTAAGCCACCAGGGAACTGCTCGTATCTTATCGTTACCCGCTCCGAATTGCCGGGTGATAGCATCCGTCACATTTTTATTATTGTTTTGATATTCGCTTTGCGGATAGATCCACCGGGTGGGAGGCGGACCGGTTTGCGGTTGCAGAAATGTCGGATAACCCGTACGAAGTTCTTCATAATAAACCGTCCATCCGCCCTGTTCAAAAGAACGCAGATATTTCTGCATCATCACCTTTCTAATTTTGTCTTTTTGGGTATCAGAGGAGGCGAATTTAACAAGACTATTCTGCAAGTAGGTATCAGCTGCCTGAGCGTCAACGTAGGATGAATACTTCTCTGCATTTTTTTTATAGAAGCTGAAATCAGCTCGGATAGCATTTTTGTAGTTCGTTTCGGCATCGGTCGCATTGAGCCAACCTCTTAATTTGGCCTCTGCCAGTATTAACTGTACTTCCGAATAACCCAATACCACATGCGGCTCATTGGTCGGGTCCGTATAATACCGGGCACTCACCAGCGAAATATTCCCCGCCGATGCCTTATCTATGTTGTTACTATACTGACCAACTGGATTTCCGCCTTCATAAGCACTGAAATCATCGACGGCAAGCCCCTGATCTTTTGCATTTCCCGTTCTCTGAGCATAGATAAACAATCGCGGGTCCTTTCGATCCTGAAGTCTTTTTATGAAGGTGGAATCGACGTAAATATCCGAACTATACGTACTCGAATTGTACTCACCATACTGGCTGCCTATCTGATCGTAAAATACCAGCTGGCCATTATCATCATTAGAAGCAATGATTGGCTGATTGGCAACAATATTAGCAAACCGGCTTTTGATATTCAAATCCGGATCGTTTACTTGTTTTGACAATGTCAACAGAATCTTGAGACGAAAAGAATTGACAAGCTTTCTCCATTTAGTAACATCGCCGGCATAAATAACGTCCCCTTCAATAACATCCGGGTTATCGGCAAGCGTCTGATTTGCAGTCTTTAACTCATCCAGGATGCCTTGAAATACCTTCTTTTGGGTATCATATGCAGGAGCATAAACATCTTGTGATTCTCCCTGCAACGCCTTAGAATAAGGAATATCCCCAAAACGAAGTGTTAAGTTGTAAAAGTAATACGCTCTTAAAAAATGTCCCAGCGCAGTATATACCGGTTTTGAGACACGTTTTGCTTCTTGCATCATTTTCGTTACGTCACGGAGTTCATTGTATTCATCGAAGCTGCCGCGATTCCACTTGTAATATTGCAGTTCATTTTCGCCCGAGGTACTTATGACCATGCGACTGGCAAATAACGGGCTCAGCCCCTTCACCTGAAAAGCATTAGATTCAATTTGGGTTAAAAGTAAATGAGGTGGAGTTTGTGATACGCTGTTCGGATTATTATCCAAGCTTTGCAAATCGGAACAGGCAGAGATGGATAACATTAGAATTAGACCTACGAATACTAGTTTTTGCATTTTAAAAGAGTACATTATTTAAAAGTCTTTTTGTTAAAATGAAGCATCAATTTTAAGGCCGAGATATCGACTGGAAGGATCTTGCAGGTTATTGTCATTACCGAAATCCGGGTCTATGATCTTGGCTTTCTTTAGAATAGCCAGGTTATAGCCAAAAGCAGTCAAACTTACCTTCTTTAGACCTACATCAAATTTTTTAAGCAAATAGGTAATATCATACGTTAAGGAAACGTCTCGAAGCTTAATGAAACTCCGGTCGAAGATATTGGCAAATAATTTACTTTCATCCTGGGTGACTCCGGCTCGGTAGGGATAGTTTTGACACCATGTTTGCCAGCTCACTGCAGTGGTATTCTCTTTATAGGTTCTGGTATCACTAATAATATTGCCATCAGCATCAGTCTTTAACTCACCACTAACCACATTCACGCCTTTGGGGACATAGACAGGCTTGCCTGCCGCATACTCCTGATCTCTCCATCTAACGGACTCTGGATGCTTACCGCCCCACCACAGTTTTCTCACTGTTAAAGAACTCATGACTCCCCCAACTGCACCGTCGATACTAATGCTGAGAGAAAACTTTTTGTAGTGAAACTGGTTCTGCAATCCAAAACGCCAGTTAGGTAATTTATGTCCCTTTAACTGAGGATAAGGGTCCCGGGTAGGCAGACCGGTTTTTTCATCCAGAATCAATCGTCCATCCTGGGTTTTCATCCATCCGGTGGTATAGTAATTGTCAGCTCGTTCTCCTACATGCAGGTTGTTATATGTATCCTGATTGCCATAGATACTCGTCAATCGCCGGACGCGGCGTGACCAGTTGGCATTTAAATGCCAATTAAAATCTCTGCTTTGTACTGGAGTACTGTTCAGACTTATCTCCAGTCCCTTTGTTGTATATTCGTTACCATTTACCTTGCGGCTGGTAAAACCCGAAGCCATTGAGATAGGCAGATTGATGATCTGATTCTTGTCAAGAACGTTGTAGTAGGTTATATCAAAATTAACTCGATCATCAAAGAATCCCGCAGAAAGACCAACTTCTTTGGATATCGACTGCTGCGGCTTAATGTAGGGATTAATAATATCAGAAGGATACGTCAATTCTGGCAGACCATTATACGTTCCCGTTTTTTGATAATAAGCCTTGGTTTGATATGGATCATTAAAATTGGGATCCAAATCGGAGGATACTTGTGCCCAGGAGGCATGAGCCCTCAAGTTGCTGATCGGGGCCGGTAAGTCTATCAAATTGGAAATAATAGTACTTAACGATGCCGAAGGGTAAAAATAGGAATTAGTTGATTTAGGCATAACCGACGACCAATCATTTCGACCCGATAAATTCAGGTAAAAGGCATCATAAAATTCAAGGTCCATGGTGGCATACACACTTCGTATGGCTTTCTTTTTCTTGTAGGTAGAAGCCATAGGATTGCGCTTGGTATTTGACAGGCTGTAAACTCCGGGGACCACTAATCCATCCGTGGAATTATAATATTGCTCATACGATCTATAGTTAGAATTAGCTCCTGTCGTAACACTAAAATTGAAATCAGAACTAAATTTATTTTCGTAGCTAACCCGGATATCGTTATCGAATGTTATATCAGATGTGTTCCAGGTTTTATAAAAACCATCACGAGGGTCGCCATACCTAAGATATGATTTAGGGCGCTGTTGGTCTTTAAACTTCCCGCGTTTGTTAACCGATGTTCGACCTTGAATAAAAAGATTATCCGTAAGATCCCATTTAAGCTTAACTTGGCCGCGATAGACATCAGTATTTGATTCCTGGTTTCTTTTATAAGCCCCAAAATACGGGTTGTTATACCAGGCATAATTCCAATTGGCCTGCTTATAGCCTTCCTGGCCCGGTACCCAAAGATGATTTCGCAGGGCTTGCGGATCTACATCAGTCCCCTGCCAAACAAGTAGTAGGTAAATATGATTGTTTGGACCGTAACCGTAAGCCGGAAAATTAGGCGAAAATACTTTGTTGTAAGAAATTTTGTTATCCAAGGTAAGCGACGGTGTGATGTCAAACGTGGATGCAAAAGAAACACCGCCTCTTTTAACCGAAGTATTCGGCACTCGTCCCTGCTGATAGGCATAATTGCCAGAAAATCGATACTGAGCATTTCCTTTTTTGTAGCCCAGCGAAAAGTTAGAATTACTTAGAATACCCGTTCTCATAAAAGCCTTTAAATTGTTATGCGATACCCAAGGTATAGGCACTCGCTTATAACGTGACTTGTTATCGTACTTGGTTCCTTCAACCGTTCCATACCACGGGATTTTTTCTCCAGTCTTTGTATCCAGGATAGGACTATTCCATTGGGGAATTTTTTTTCCTTCTTCAAACTTCGGGCCCCAGATCATATCACCATCATTGATTCCACCACCTTTTCCATCCCAAAAAGCATATTTACCATTTGATCCATCACCATATTGGTGTTGCCCCTTGGGAAATACGGTATAACCAGCTGTTCGCATGGTACTATTTGAAATATTTACGGTGAGTCCTTCCTGACTGGCATCTTTCGTAGTAATAAGAATCGCTCCATCCTTTCCTCGGGAACCGTAAAGTGCCGAAGCTGCTGTCCCTTTGAGAACATTAATTTCTTTGATGTCATTTTTAGAAATATCAAAAAAATTCGTTTCTACAGGTACATCATCAATAACGATTAATGGCTCTTTGCCTCTGAGTAAAATTTGTGGACTCTGAAATAATCCGGTGGGATTATTTATAGTTAGTCCGGCAACTTTACCATTAAACAGATTGGCAATATTAGGAGCCGTTTTATCATCAATGGATTTAGTATCAATTTCCTGGGTCGAATACCCAATTTTCTCTTTCTTTTGCGTTAATCCCAGAGCTGTAACTACCATTTCCTGACCGGTAATTACCTTGGCACTGATTTTAACATCGATTTTCTTTCTCCCTTCAATCGGGATCTGCTCAGTTTGGTATCCGAGAAAAGAAAATACAAGGGTATCTTTTTCAGACGGGACTAGTAGAGAATATTTTCCCTTCGTATTAGTTGAGGTTCCTTTGGTTGTGCCCTTAATCGTGACATTTACGCCGGGAAGCACTTTCTTACTGTTTCCATCTCGTACTGTTCCTCTAACTTTAAATTCTTTATTGTTATTTGATTGGGCCTTAGCAAGAGGAACATGTAGAATGCAAATAGCAACAAAGAATAGAACAATATTTCTACATGGGTGGGACTTTATTAAACTGCTTTTTAAAGTATTTTTATTTTTCATAATTTAAATCGATTGATCTTGGTAGTGGTTTGAAATTATAATTACTACTGAGATTCAGACTCGGTGTTCATCAATCAAGGACCGCTAAATCTTAGATTTGATGGCACCGGGTTTTTAATAATGCGAACGGTTGTAGGCTAGAACCTAATACCTTGTGATCAGCATACAGGATAAAAACTTTTGCCCTTCCGTTATCTTTCGTTCAATCGTAAATAAATAATGTTTTATAGCTTGTCTTTAAGTAATTGTTAAACAATTGTAAGATTATGTCTTAATAAAGAGCTGGAATTGATACCAAAAAATGGATAATAAGTTAAGCTAGATCATGCAGCCAGTTCTTGTTGTTGAGTTAAATAATCTTGCATTTCCACCGGTGTTCGGTAGTCCAGCGTGGAATGTAGCCGCTGGCGGTTATGCCAGATCTCTTTAAAATTAAATATTACTCCTCGAAGCTTGCTATAATTATAGTGCTTTGGTTCTACGGGTAGTTCTGTTTTAAAGGTTTTAAAGAAACTCTCGGCTGGCTGACCGTATCCGGCCAGCAGTAGGTGCTAATGTATATGGGGACTGATATAGGTCTTTCCCGAATTTAACCAAATCTTCTTTAGTAGCCTTCTCAAGTGCCTGTTTTCGTTGGCGCGAGCGGTGCCCCCTCGACTTATCCAGCTACAATATCCACTAAGCCCATTCCCTTCCCTCCTCTCAAACTAATGCCGGAAGCTTTTATTTATTGCCTATTTCTCAACTAACAGACCCTATATCCACCCTTAGGATCGCTAGCAACCCGCCATTTGCAAATCCTTTTTCAATCTACTGTAAGTCTAATAGACCTGTCGGGGGTTTGTTCACAAAAAGGAACATTCCAATAGCATGATCCGCAAAACAAGACACCTTCATTACTCAAAAACATAACCGGATGCAGAGCGACCAACGGATCCCTCCCCTAAAGAACATCCCCTTACCTCCTCCGTACCTGCTCCGTCTGAATACGGAGGAATTACGGAGGAGGTACGAAGAAGGTGCGAAGCAGCTAAGAAGAGAACCACTGTTTGGTAGGAGCCT
>Ga0209918_1001948_pt1 | contig 10335 bp, 10 predicted proteins | sample SalPonD_shore_MG_FD_185712 | JGI IMG/M metagenome (GOLD analysis project Ga0209918, IMG submission 185712) | Salt pond soil microbial communities from South San Francisco under conditions of wetland restoration - Salt Pond MetaG... | ecosystem: Environmental > Aquatic > Marine > Intertidal zone...
TTCAAAATAAGACTCCAGGTAGTTTATATATAAAACCACAGCTTGAAGATTTTAAAATCTCTGCTAATTTTAGTTATATATGGACTGATTATTATCCTATATATGAAAGTTTTTTATACAATCTAACAGCAAGCGTATACCTTAATATATCTGGGACAATTACGGCTGGTAATGGAGTGAGATTAGGAATTCAATGGTTAAACTCTTCTATGGGAATTATTAGAACAGACTGGTCAGATTTTAATAATTACACTTTGAATAAATGGTTCTCAATGAACATAATGAGTTTATGTAATAATGAGTCTGAAAATAAAATGACTGGACTCAAACTCATTATGACTGTAGAAGGAGCTTTTTCGGCTGGTCCTGCTGATGCTATATATCTTGATGATGTGATTTTAGAGAGATGGGTAACAGTTAATGTGACACACCCTTTTGATCCTACTAATGGTAGAAAAGACTTAGATGGCTTTCCTGCTCAAGCTCTTCAAGTCTATAAGGTGCTAAAAGGACACGGATATACAGATGAAAATATTTTTTTAATGCTTTATCATACAAATGACCCCACCATCGATATTGATGCTTTTGATGGAATACTGAATGATCTCATAGGAGTAGAAGTAGATGTTGAAAATAATGACGTAAATGCGACTCGATTCAAACAAGAATTAAATGTGTCAATTGCCGGATCGTTTGCGTCTAATATCAGTATATATGACCAGTTAATCATTTTTATGACTGACCATGGCTCAAATAAGTTGCTTGGAGATGGGAATGCAACATTTCATTTTGAAGCGGATAATAGTAAAATAAATGAAACTGAATTTTATGATTTAGTCAAAAATATTAATTGTCAACGGATGATGATTAATGTTGATTGTTGTTTTAGCGGAAATTTCTTAAATGAAAAGAAACCAATCGGATCTTCTTGGTTTGATATAAATAATTGCCTTTTTGTTAGTTCTTCCGCGGATCGACTTTCTTGGTATTGGATTGACAATAAAAACGCAGATGGATGGGCGGGATCTTGGTTTTTCCATATATTTTGGGATCAATTAGACCAAAACCAAACAATATTGAATGCATTTAATTTTGCTTCAGGATTCATTCCCGCTGGTCAAGCACAGCCTCTTATAGTGTCGCAAATACCATTGATGTATGATAATATGGGTATCAATAATATTTGGGGCTTCAATTCTGAAATTAAGCTCTAAACTATTTTTATTAATTTTTTCCTTTTTATAATTATAAAAATTTCTTTTATACAGCCTTCAAATATTAATACAGAAAAAATTTGAAAAAAGGAATTTAATTTAAACTGGGATATTTCGCCTTTGAAAGATTAATATTGATCCAATCAATAATACAAATGAATAAATTGAAATGACTAATAAATTTACCAACAAACCCTCTAGAGAGGCATCCACCAATAGAGTATATGTATCAAAGTAATAGAACATGCTTACATATTTTATGCCTTGCATAAACTCAGGGAAAAGACCATAGAATTGTCCTATCGCATAGAAGAAAATTAATGCTCCACAACTTAATGCCAAGGCACGTTTTCTACTGAAAAACACCGAAAAAACAAACCCAGTCATCAATAACGATAACAAATGTATTATCAATAAAACAAAAGCTATAGTCAAAGTAATGAAATTAACATCATTAGGGTTAATCTTTGGCCAAATAAATGGTGCTAAATATACACCAAGCATTACGAGTCCAATGATAAATAATAATACGAGAAAGTGTTTGAAAGATTTACCCAATACAAATTCCCATCGTTTCATTGGTTTTGAAAGGGTGATTTCTATTGTTTTTTCTTCAATTTCGGTGGGAATATCTTGAGACGCTTTAAGAACGAAGTATAATCCCATCCACATCCATGCGAATGAAAAGAGATATACGTTCATAAAACTGTTGTAATCACTTATAGATAACGACCCTCCAATGAGAGATTTGATAGCATCGGGGAAGTTTTGATAAAATTCTTCCAAATCCGCAAATAATTCAGGATCATATATCGAAGCAAACCAGAAAAAAAATAAAGCAATTAATCCAGAGTAAATTAAAATTCCTGTTTTATTGAGAGAAAGATTCTTTTTCGCTAATTCAAATATTTTCACTCTTTCTCACCTCCTCTATAATATTGCATAAATATATTTTCTAAAGAAGAATGTTTTATAGTAAAATCTCTAATATATTCTCCATTCCATTTTGTATCACTTATTACCGATAATAATTCCCTTGTTTCTTTTGGTGGGGCTGTAAAGAGCAGATGAGCTCCAAGGCTATATTTTACATTAGCAATTGGGTATTCTTTTTCCAAAAGAACTTGGAATTTCTTCATTGCCTTATTTGATGTGAAATCTAATTCAATTTCTTTTAGACTTTTATCCTTAAGATCTTGCACACTTGAAACTTCAATGATTTTTCCATGTCGAATTATCGCCACTCTATCACAGAAATTTTCAACTTCAGGTAGTATATGACTGGATAAAAAAACCGTACATTTTGATTCCTCTTGTCTCTCCTTTACGATTTCATAAAATTCTCTCTGCATAAGAGGATCTAACCCAGATGTAGGTTCATCCATTATTAAAAGGTCAAATTTACCCATTAAAGCAGAAATAACTCCAACTTTTTGCCTATTCCCTTTACTTAATTCTCCCAATTTGCGTTCAAGATTTAATTCGAGTCTAACCGCAAGCTCTTTTACATAGTGCCAATTTATCTTCATATCATAAAGTTTCATGAAATGTTGGAAGAGATCCATCGCATTCATACTTTTATATAATCCAAGCTCCCCCGGAAGATATCCAATATTATTTCGATACTTTACATCATACACCGGAGTAATTTTTTCTCCTTGAATATAGATTTCCCCATCATAAATATGTAAGAATCCCATTATGCAGCGAATTGTGGTTGTTTTTCCAGCTCCATTAGGACCTAAAAATCCGAACCTCGCACCTTGTGGTACTTTAAAAGAGATATCATCAACTGCTTTCACTTTCCCCTTAGAATAATACTTTTTTAAATTTTTAACTTCAATAGCAAACATTTTTTATAATCACCTTCATTTCAGATGAAGTGAAATATAATATTCAAAGTATAAATAACAAAGATAGTATTTAAAGGTTTTCATTTCAAATGAAGTGAAAGATTTATAAGTATAATACATTATATTTTATATAAGAATCAAGATTTCAAAAATTAATATCTTAGAACTTATTCATGGTTGTATCCGAAAATATTAAGGAATTTAATAGATTAGTAGAAGAAATATTCCAAGATTATATCGAAAAGGGAGACTTTGAAATCAATGTATTCAAAGAAGAATTAAGGGCTTTTGTATCAAATCCATTGAGCTCTGATAAGAGATTATATAAACTTATTACTTATATACACAATAATAAGAAAATTTTCGAAAAATTTGATTTCCTTTGGAGCCAAATTGAAGATTTAATATATGAAAAGTCCTTAGAAGATAAAATAAAAAAAAAATTGGATCAAGGAAAAATCAAAGAGTTCGAAGATCGCTTAATAAATTTTTTTGTAAAAGCAGGCCAATTAAAAGGTCAAAATGTTACATTCTCTACGATAATTGGATGTTTTTTGATTCATAATAGTTTAACGCAAGACCAAGTGAGAGAACTTACTGGATTTTCGAAAGGCAGTGTATCAACTAATTTAAATGCCTTAGAAGAGTATGGTTTTTTGAAAAAGAAATTAATTAAAGGAACTCGAAAGTATTTATATTCTTTTGGCGGAGATTTTTCCCGACTATCTGCTAACACAGGTGCATTTAAAAAAGAAGTAAATGAAAAAGCAAAAAAATTCTTTCAATCTAAAATTAAGGAATTAAATGAGTTTAAAGATAAAAAGGGATATAAAATTTTATCAGAAAGGTTGAGTGATATCATGAAGTTTTTAGAAATCCATAAAAAACTAATAGACCATATTATGGATTCAGAATTTATAAAAAATATTGAAAGTGGTAAACTATGAGTAAAATTCAAGAATTTGATGAAGAAATAGAAACGATGGAAAAAGAAATAGTAGATTTTCTCTTAAATAAATCATATTTATTTACAGGACAAAAAAGCACTTTCATGATGATTAAAGCTTATTTCCTAACGAGAAAGCATTTAACTCAAGAGATGATTAAAAATCTAACTGGATTATCCCGTGGTACCATTTCTCAAGAATTAAATAGACTTGTTAGGGAAGGGATAATCCATAAAAGTGATGTTTCAAGCACGGGAGAAATAACATATACGCTTGATTCAGTTGAATTTGCCTTTGTCCACGCTTTTTATAATGCTCAAAAAGAGATTGTAGAATTTGGTAAAAAACTAACAGAATTAAAGCATGATATTCAAGAAAGAAAAGAGAATTTAAAAGATTTAAAGGGTTTTGATAAAATTAATCAAGTTGTTAATCTTCTTACAGTATCTGTACCATTTTCATTAAAATTATATAATATGTTGGAAAAGGAATTTTCTGATTTAAAGGGCTGATGGTTAATGATGAGGATAACTACCATTAAAAAACAAAAAAAAAGAAACACATAAAGCCAAAATAGAGAAAATGAAGGTTGATGAGTTTGTCTGATGAAAAATTAATGATTTTTATTGATAATTCTAACATTTTCAAGGGTTTTAAAAAATATAAGATTAAAGCAGATTATGAAAAACTAAAATCCGTCCTTCTCAGAGAGAGAAACTTAATTGATATATTCTTATATGAAGGAATTGTCTATCCAATGAGTAATAAAAAGAAGAAATGGTATAATGATCTTAAAAATAATAGTAATTACAGAATTAAAGCCAGTTTTGATAAGAGAATTTCCAAAAACACATTCGAAAAGAAAGTTGATGTGAGGATTGCGATAGATATGGTGTCATTTGCCTATGAAGATGCGTATGATACTGCTATATTGGTTTCGGGGGATGGGGATTTCCTCCCTGTCATAAAAAAGGTTAAGGAATTAAATAAAAATGTTGAAGTGTGGGCATTTCGTTATTCATTGGCATATATTATCGGAGAAGAAGTGGGAGAGCAGAATGTTTTTTATCTAGATGATGTGTTAAATGAAATAAAAATAGAATGATTCGGGTAGAATCTGAGAAGTTATTAACAGAAATCTAAATCATTTATAATGTCTTTTCTTCGATTTTTTGTATCATGTTTTTAACATTTTCATCGATTATATTTAGAATTTCTTTATATCTGGAATTGGAAGTGTAGTAAGGATCTTCAATGTCAATAGATCCGCTTTCTCCATTAAATTCTTTAAGAGTATACGTTTTTTCATTGATTCTGTTTATGTCTGCATATTCGTTTATAATTTGAGTCTTATGAGATCTCTCCATTGTGATGATTAAATCTTGCATTTCCAGAAGATTTCTATTTATTGTTTGCGGAGAAAAATCTGAATGGTCAATATTCTTTTTATCCAAAAAAGCTCTTGATTCAGGTTGCATGTAAGTAAAAGCATTGAAAAATCCTGCACTAGAGAAATTAAGATTTAGATTCGACTTATCAGCATAAAATTTTGCTAAATATTCAGCGGCTGGACTTCTTGCCGTATTTCCAGTGCATAAAAACAATATTTTCATATTTTTTCTTATAATAGGTTGTTAAACAATATTGAAAATTAAAGAAATAATTAAAGATTAATTTAATTTCTTTAACAAATTCAGTATAAGAAATCCTTCCTTCAGAGCAGTCTATAACCTATTTAGATTAGATTATCTCCATAAATAATTCTGTTTAGTTAAATAAAAAGAATCTTGGAAGTTATTTCTCGACATATTCCAATATATCTTATTTTTGATATAAGCATCTAGTAATATATAATAATTTTTTAACCAAAGATTAGAGTATAAACCATAGTATATCCAAGGATCAATGCAAAATGAATAATCGCAAAAATTCCACCGTATTTCAATAAGCGCCTATAATTTAAATTCACAACATTATTCTTTTTGGCTAAATTAAGTGTGAGAAGATCACATGCAGAGCCTTGGGGGAGAAAATTGCCTGCCATATTAACTCCCCCCACAAAAGCAATGATAATTGGATTAGCAAATAAGCCTTCTCCAATTATAGCTGAAATAATTGGGAGAAATATAATAGTAACTGGCGTGCCAGCAAGGAATGCAGACATAAAAGAAGAGAGAGACAAAATCAAAAGTACAGCAAGATAAATATTACCATTAATTAAGTTCAATAAGTTTGTTGAAATAAACTCTGTAAATCCAAACACTGTCAGAGAATTTGAAAGAATAAACAAAATAGCGAATATTATTATTATTCTCCATGAGATTTCTTGCTTGAGATCTGAGAAACTAGAGCTCTTAGAATGTGCAAGAAGGAGAATTGCGGCTGAAAATAACACAACAAGAATCGGCTCGAACCCTATTATCATAAAAATAAACGTTAATAAAACTATGAGAGAGGTAATTAGAAAATCTCTTTTTTTTTCGATCACCATATTAGGTTTTAACATTGAGAGTAATAATTTTTTGTCTCTCTCAGTTGGCTTTTCTTCATTTTTTAATACAAAAAAGTCTAAAGAGACGACTGTTATTATCACAGTAATAACAAATAATGGCCCCATATTTGTTAAATATTCAACAAAACCCCACCCAAATTCCTCAGATACTATAAAATTTTTTAATGACGATACTGGAGTTAAAATTGCTCCAATATTTATTGTAATAGTCATCCCCATCATATAAGTCCCAGCGGGTATTCTCAAAACGCGACATGTTCTATAAATCAGTGGAACTAAAATCAGTGAAAGAGATAGATCTTCAATAAAAGCAACCATAAAAGATGTGAAGATACAGATAATATAAAAGAATAAGCGATTATCTCCTTTTGTGATATGAATTATTTTTAGAGATATATATTCCAACACTTTATCATTAGTAGCATAATAAATAATTATCTGCATTGAAAATATAAAAATTAGAGTCTTGAAACTAATAAATTCTAAAATATGATTTTGACTTACACCGAAATAAAGCAAGCAAAGTACTGCAATAGCACCGATTATCAAACCAATCGGAAAATAATCAATTCTATCTTGAGAAAAAAATGCCATTAATATGGCAAATAATATTAGAATTATTACGGTAGCCGGTACATTCATTTAATTTAAAAAAGTGTTATTTAATTAAAAAAGTGATGTTTTGAATAAATTTAGAAAATTTTTGCATTCATAACTTCATAATTTAGCTCAAAATAGAGAACATAAAAGAATTATGATATTTAACCTCATTATATAGTAAATTAGTATCCTTTCGACATTTTTGAAGCCAAATATCTCCCTGAGTGGCGTTTATTCTACTCTTCTGAATTTATTTGGATTATCTTTTTTATTGCCTTTATTACCCCTTTCTCAACAGTTTTTATAACTTGATCGTACTCTTCAGTGTCCAAATTTACGGGATCTTCAATATCAAAATCCTTTTCTTCTCCGGCAAATTCTAATAGTAGATGTGCCTTTTCCATTAAATTATCCATATGTTTAAATTTTCTACTTAAGCGATTCAAATGTCTCGATTGCATGGCTAAAATCAAATCTTGTTTTTTAAGTAATTCCTCATCCATAATTTTACCTTTAAAATCATTGAAATCAATATGCCAGTTCTCCTTTAAATATTGTTTGGTCTCAGCTTGAGCTGTTTTATATACATTAAAAAATCCAGCAGAATCAAAATTCACATCTTTTAACTCATCAGAATACATATCTCTTTTTAAAGCTTTTGCAATACCTTCAGCTGCGGGGCTTCTTGCAGTATTACCGAAACAGATAAAAAGTACATTTCCTATTTTATTTCCCATATTTTTTCATTTCAGAAAATTTTTGTTTCCAAAAATTTTTATCTATTGAAATGGTAAAAGGAAATATAAAATTTATATGGAACTAAATATTTAATACAACTTAATTTATCATAATTTAATAAAATGTAATATAGACTCTTGAATTATAAAACTGATTTCTTAATTATCGGCGGGGGGATTTCTGGACTTTCTTTAGCCATTAAATTGGCTCAACTAGCTCCTAATGAGAGGATTTTATTAATAACTAAAGAAAAATTACATGAATGTAACACCTATTATTCTCAAGGAGGGATGGCATGTGTTTTAAGCGAGGAGGATAACATTGAGAAACATGTAAATGATACATTGAAAGCCGGTGATGGATTATGTGATGAAAAAATAGTAAAAAGCATTCTTAGTCGAGTCCCAGAAAGAATAGATGAATTAATTGACTGGGGAGTAGAATTTAATAAAAACGAGAATGGTTCCTATGATTTAGGACGGGAAGGCGGTCATACTGAGAGAAGAATACTTCATATAGATGATTTGACTGGGAAATATGTAGAAGAAACTCTCATTGAGAATGTAAAAGAATATGGGAATATACAAATTCGAGAGAATTGTTGTGCAATAAATTTATTTGCTCAAAATTTAAAATGTCAAGGTCTCTATGTATTAGACCAAACCAATAATAAAATTTATAATATTTCCTCAAAAGCTACGATTTTAGCAACGGGAGGGACAGGGAAGATTTATTTATACACTACCAACCCGGATATTGCTTCCGGTGATGGAATAGCGATGGCATATCGTGCTGGAGCGGTAGTAGCAAATATGGAATTTTTTCAATTTCATCCTACATGTCTTTATCATCCGTATGCCAAATCATTCTTAATAACAGAGGCAATGAGAGGAGAGGGTGCGAAATTAAAAGATATCAGTGGAAATGAATTTATGGAGAATTATCATCCAATGAAAGAATTAGCTCCAAGAGATATCGTGTCTCGAGCTATTGATTCAGAATTGAAAAAATCCGGAGATGATTATGTTTTACTTGATATAGCATCATATAAAGATTCAAACTTCATAAAAGAACACTTTCCTGGGGTTTATGAGCAATGTCTCGAATTTAATATAGATATCACTAAACAACCTATTCCAGTAGTTCCTGCTGCCCATTATTGTTGTGGTGGAATTGTTGCCGGAATAGATGGTTCCACAAAGGTAAAGAATTTGTATGTAATCGGTGAATCGGCTTGCACTGGACTTCACGGAGCAAATAGATTAGCCAGCAACTCATTGATTGAAGGATTAGTCTGTGCTCATGAATGTGCTCAAACACTTATTAAAAAGAAAGACAATTTAAAAATTAAAGAATTTAAACCATGGGAGCCTGGTAATGCAATCCCATCTACTGAAGCTGTGGTAATAACTCAAAATTGGGGAGAGATTAGGACCACCATGCAAAATTACGTAGGTATTGTCCGAACAGATCGTCGACTCCAACGTGCTAAAAAGCGTATTAATCTCATTCTTGATGAGATTGAAAGATATTATTGGGATTTTAAGATCGAAAAAGATTTGATTGAGTTAAGAAACTTAGCAACTGTTGCAAAAATTATCATAGTAAGTGCTATTTCAAGAAAAGAAAGTCGAGGGATCCATTATAATGTAGATTATCCCGACAAGGCTAAAATAGCACGATCAACAACTATAGAAAGGCCATGGTAAAGATTAATTAATCTTAAAATCAAAATATGAATACTCCCTCTTACTTTTTAATTTTTAACCAAAAATTTGTTGCATTTCAAACTCCTCCACCATAAGCAAGCCCTAAAACAGCTAGAACTCCCGCTAATAGTATAAGACCTACACTAATAAGAAAAGTCTGACCGGTAAAACTAAAAAAATTTGCGACACTTCCAAATATATTTAGAGGTTGTCCCATCCCAATGGAAATATAGACTATAAAGAATCCAACAATGATATTGTAGAGGAGAAAACTCAAAGCCCCCCAAGCAACTTGTTTTCGATCGTAAGCTAAATAAATGCAACCAAAAGAAATTGCAGTTAAAAATCCTACGATGATTCCACTAGCAATTGCCCCAGGTCCAGCTATTCCATTAAAAATCGCCCCAAATAATGGAACACATATCAATCCAGTACAAAATAATGTAAAAAACAATCCCATGCTAAATTCGAACTCTTTTTTAGAAGTAGTTTGCTTAACAGATGCTCCGCAATTAGGGCAGAAAGTGGCGTCATCAGAGCATTCAGAACCGCATTTATTACAGATTTTCATTATTATCACTTAAAATTTTATCTTCATAAAGAATTTGATAATGAATACAATGATAAACATATATATAAATCTAATCACTTATTATATGAACAACTATATACCTAAGAATTGATTAAAGATTTTTTCAACATCCAAATAAAAAGCCAATATATCATATAGTCTTATTATTCTCAATAATGCGAAAGAAATTA
>Ga0209918_1001949_pt1 | contig 10325 bp, 9 predicted proteins | sample SalPonD_shore_MG_FD_185712 | JGI IMG/M metagenome (GOLD analysis project Ga0209918, IMG submission 185712) | Salt pond soil microbial communities from South San Francisco under conditions of wetland restoration - Salt Pond MetaG... | ecosystem: Environmental > Aquatic > Marine > Intertidal zone >...
GCGCCGGTTTCGACATGCGCTGGACCCGGCGAGCGCGAGCAGCGGCATGAGCCCGGCGGTTTCGTGAGGATGAAGACTGGCGTGAGATGAATGGCATGACGGACCTGGATGATCGTCCGTTGACCGTCGGGCCGAGTGGCCATGACGGAACCTGAAGCGGCTGCACCTTCAGGTGGCGCCGCCCAATCGTCGGTTGGCGAAGATAGCTTTGCTCAATCGGACACCTCGACAGTTTCTGGCAAATATGTGTAACCCGTTGTATATAATACATATACTGCATGGGAATCGATGACTTTCGGGTTGCCGAGCATTCCTGCGGATGTATTTCGAAACGAACTGTAACCTGCTGTATATAAAACAGATATGCAGAGTTTCCTGGTGCACTTACGGGCGGGCACTTCACAGATCCAAGGCCCATCGATGAGCGGCCGGGCTTGCGACTATAATGGCCTCTCCCAGCCTGTCCCCCTGATCGCCAGCCGGAGGATTCATGACTCGACAGTCCGATGCGCGCGCCACCCTGAGCCTGGGTGGTCGCGACTACCGCATATACCGCCTGGACGCGGTGGCGAGCGCCGAGCAGATCGGGCGCCTGCCCTTCTCTCTCAAGGTGCTGCTCGAGAATCTGCTGCGCCACGAGGACGGCGAGACCGTCACCCGCGACGACGTCGAGGCCCTCGTCAACTGGGATCCGAAGGCGGAGCCCTCGCATGAGATCGCGTTCACACCGGGGCGCGTGATCCTCCAGGATTTCACCGGCGTGCCTGCGGTGGTCGACCTGGCGGCCATGCGCGAAGCCATGCGGGCGCTCGGCGGGGACCCGGAGCGCATCAATCCGCTGTCTCCGGCGGAGCTGGTGATCGATCACTCGGTGCAGGTGGACGTGTACGGTTCCGCCCAGTCCCTCGCCCGCAACAACGAGATCGAGTTCGAGCGCAACAAGGAGCGCTACCAGTTTTTGCGCTGGGGGCAGCAGGCGTTCGACAACTTCAAGGTCGTGCCGCCGAACACGGGGATCGTGCACCAGGTCAACCTCGAATACCTGGCGCGCGTGGTCTTCGGGGAAAAGAAGGACGGTGTCCTGCAGGCCTATCCGGATACGCTCGTGGGCACGGACTCGCACACGACGATGATCAACGGGCTCGGCGTGCTCGGCTGGGGTGTGGGCGGAATCGAGGCCGAGGCGGCGATGCTCGGGCAGCCGATCACGATGCTCATCCCCCAGGTCGTCGGATTCCGCCTTACCGGCAGCCTGCCCAAGGGCGCCACGGCCACCGACCTGGTGCTGACGGTCACGGAGATGCTGCGTCAAAAGGGCGTTGTGGGCCGGTTCGTGGAGTTCTTCGGTGACGGCCTGTCGCACCTGCCGCTGGCCGACCGCGCGACCCTGGGCAACATGTCCCCCGAGTTCGGCAGTACCTGCGCGATCTTCCCGGTGGACCGCGAGACGCTGCGGTACCTGGAGCTCACGGGCCGCAGCGAGGAGCAGATCGAGCTGGTCGAGACGTACGCACGCGAGCAGGGGCTCTGGCGCGATGACGGCGATGCCGACTCGGAATACACCGACATCATCGAGCTGGACCTCGGCGACGTCGAGCCCAGCATCGCCGGGCCGAAGCGGCCGCAGGACCGGATGCCGCTGCGTACCGCCAGGAAGACCTTCCACAATCACCTGGAGCCGATGCTCGAGGACCGCGCGAATCGCTCCTGCAACGAGGCGCGGTTCGAGGAGGAAGGCGGTGCCGCGGCCGTCGGCAGCATACAGACCGAGCCCCGCGGGACGGCCGAGGTCGACATGGACGACCAGCACTTCGAGCTCAACGACGGCGACGTGGTGATCGCGGCCATCACCAGCTGCACCAACACGTCGAACCCCGCGGTGATGATCGGTGCCGGCCTGCTCGCCCGAAATGCACTCGAGCGCGGACTGCCGGTCAAGCCGTGGGTGAAGACCAGCCTGGCTCCGGGCTCGAAGGTCGTGACCGATTACCTCGAGCGAACGGAGCTGCTCGACGACCTCGAACAGCTGGGCTTCTACGTCGTCGGTTACGGGTGCACGACGTGCATCGGCAACTCGGGCCCGCTGCGCCCCGAGATCAGTGACGCCATCCACGACCACGACCTCGTGTGCTGCTCGGTGCTTTCGGGCAATCGCAACTTCGAGGGCCGCATTCATCCCGACGTGCGCATGAACTTCCTGGCGTCGCCGCCGCTGGTGGTGACCTATGCCCTCGCGGGCACAATGGACGTCGACCTGCAGAAGGATCCGCTCGGGCAGGACAAGGAAGGCAAGGATGTATTCCTGGCGGACATCTGGCCCAGTCCGCAGGAAATTCAGGAAATGATCACGAAGCACATCAACGCCGGCATGTTCACGGCCAGCTACGGCAGTGTCTTTGGCGGCGACGAGCACTGGAACAGCCTCGAGATTCCGGAAGGTGAGCTGTACGACTGGGATCCGAAGTCCACGTACGTGAAGAACCCACCGTTCTTCGAGGGCATGAGCGTGGAGCAGCCCGCTCTCGGCCACATCGAGGGCGCGCGCGTGCTCGCCCTGCTGGGCGACAGCGTGACCACGGACCACATCTCTCCCGCCGGTGCCATCGCCAAGAGCAGTCCGGCCGGCGAATGGCTGATGGACCAGGGCGTGGAGCCGCGCGATTTCAACTCCTACGGCTCTCGCCGGGGCAATCACGAGGTGATGATGCGCGGCACCTTCGCCAATATCCGCCTGCGCAACCTGCTCGCGCCGGGAACCGAGGGTGGCGTCACGAAGCACCAGCCGAGCGGCGAGCAGATGTGGATCTACGATGCTGCCATGCGCTACCGGGGAGACGGCGTTCCGCTGGTGGTGCTCGCCGGAAAGGAGTACGGCACGGGCTCCTCGCGCGACTGGGCGGCGAAGGGCACGAAGCTGCTCGGCGTCGAGGCGGTGATCGCCGAGAGTTTCGAGCGCATTCACCGCTCCAACCTCATCGGCATGGGCGTGCTGCCCCTGCTCTTTCAGGATGGCCAGAACGCCGAATCGCTGGGTCTCGATGGCACCGAGACATACTCGATCGAGGGCCTCGAGACGGGCAACGAGCGCGAAGTGACCGTGAAGGCCCAGCCGGAATCCGGCAAGGCGGTCGAGTTCAAGGCGCAGGTCGGCCTGCTCACGCCGAAGGAGCGCGAGTACTACCGGCACGGTGGCATCCTGCACTACGTCCTGCGGCAGATGGTCAGTACCGCAAAGGAGCCCGCGTAGCCCAAATGGCGGAGACGGATGCGAGACTGCGAGAGGCCATCGACCGCTTTCGTGAGCTGCTCGACGAGGCGAGAGGCTCCGATCTGCGTGAGCCGACGGCGATGACGCTGGCCACGGCCGATGGCAACGGCCGCCCGAGTGCTCGCACGGTCCTGCTCAAGGACGTCGACGAGCGCGGGTTCGTGTTCTACACGAACCGCGACAGCCGCAAGGGCCGCGCGCTCCGCGACAACCCGCGCGCCGCCCTGCTCTTCTTCTGGCAGCCCCTGATGCGCCAGGTGAAGATCGAGGGCCGCGTGGAGGACGTGACCGACGCCGAGGCCGATGCCTACTGGGTCACCCGGGCGCGGGAGAGCCAGTTGGGCGCGTGGGCCTCGCGCCAGTCGGAGCCGCTCGCGAGCCGGGAAGAGCTCGAGGCGCGCCTCGGCAGCCTGCGCGAGCGCTACCGCGACCTGGACGTGCCGCGACCGCCGTACTGGTCCGGGTTCCGTGTACGCCCCGATCGCATCGAGTTCTGGCACGAACGCGAGTTCCGCCAGCATGAGCGCGAGTGCTACTGGCAGGATGGCGAACGCGAATGGCAATGGACACTGCTGAATCCTTGAGCCCGGCTACGCGATGAAGATGCACCAGGCGAACTTCCCCGTCACCACGCGGGAGCGTTCCACGCACGAAGTGACCACCGAGGTGAACGAGATCGTGCGGGCAAGCGGCATCCGGGCGGGCCTCGCGCACGTCTTCCTGCACCACACCAGCGCCTCCCTGATGCTCTGCGAGAACGCCGATCCGGACGTGCGCCGTGACCTGGAGGCGTTCTTCTCCCGGCTGGTCACCGACGGGGATGCGCGGTTCGCGCATCGCGCCGAGGGCGACGACGACATGTCGGCACACGTTCGCACCGTGCTGACCCATTCGGACCTCACCGTGCCGGTGACCGACGGGCAGCTCGCGCTCGGGATCTGGCAAGGCATCTACGTCTGGGAACACCGTTACCGGGGTTACCGGCGGCGGCTCACGGTCACGGTGCACGGGGACTGATCTGCAGTGAGCGGCAAGCAGGAACATCGCGAGACCGTGCTGGTCACCGGCGCGAATCGCGGCCTCGGGCTGGAATTCGCTCGCCAGTGGCTTGCCGAGGGCGCGTGCGTCTTCGCCGGCTGTCGCCGACCCGACCGGGCAGATGCACTGGCCCAGCTTGCCGGGGATCCGGACCACGAGCTGCACGTGCTTTCGCTGGATGTCACGGACCAGGCATCCGTGGACGCGGCGGTTGCCGAGGTGCGCGAAACGGCGCCCTGCCTCGACGTGCTGGTCAACAACGCCGGCGTGTCACCGCACGGCGAAGAGTTCTCGAACGTGCAGGCCGATGCGATGCTGGGGGTGATGCACGTGAACGCGGTTGCGCCGCTGATCGTCGCGCAACGGTGTCACGCCCTGCTCCGGCAGAGTCCGCATCCGCGGATCGTCAACATTTCGTCGTCGATGGGCTCGCTGGCGAAGAAGGACTATGGCCGCCACTACAGCTATTCGGCCAGCAAGGCCGCGCTCAACATGCTGACACGGGCCGCCGCCGCCGACCTGCGCAATGACGGGATCGTCGTCGTCGCCCTGCATCCTGGCTGGGTACAGACCGACCTGGGCGGGAGCCAGGCGACGCTGAGTCCGCGCGAATCGGTTGCCGGTCTTTTGCAGGTGATCGCGGCGCTGACGCCGGAGAAATCGGGGCACTTCCTGACCTGGAACGGCGACGAGCAGCCCTGGTAACAGGCCGCGCCACGGGTGGCCGCGTGCACGCCGGCCTCAAGCCGCGCGCCCCTTCAGCCCCTTCTCCTCGAGCCAGGCGCGGTTGAACAGGCGCGACTGGTAACGCGAGCCCCCGTCGCACAGGATCGTCACGACCGTGTGACCGGGTCCGAGGTCACGCGCCACCCGGACCGCGGCCGCCACGTTCAAGCCGCTCGACCCGCCCAGGAACAGGCCTTCCTCGTGCAGCAGGCCGTAGACCATGTCGACCGTTTCCTGGTCGCCGGGCATGACGGCGTCGTCGATGGGCGTACCTTCGAGGTTCCGTGTGATGCGACTGGTCCCGATGCCCTCGGTGATCGAGCCGTCGCCGACCGGCTTGAGCTCGCCGTGGTGGACCCAGTGATAGAGCGCGCTGCCCGGGGGATCCGCCAGCACGATCCGCACGCCCGCGTTCTGCTCCTTCAGGTGGCGCGCGACGCCGCCGAGCGTGCCGCCGGTGCCGGTCGCCGCGACGAAGGCATCCACGCGTCCGTCCGTCTCCCGCCAGATCTCGGGTCCGGTCGTCCGGTAATGCGCATCGCGGTTGGCCGTGTTGTCGAACTGCCCGGCGTAGATCGCGTTATCCCTTTCCTCTGCCAGGCGACGGGCGACGTGCTGGTAGTTCCCCGGGTCCTTGTAGGGCTTCGCCGGGACGGCGCGCACCTCGGCCCCGAGTGTGCGCAGCAACTCGATCTTTTCCTGCGACTGCGTTTCGGGGATGACTATGATGCAGCGATACCCGCGCTCGTTGCAGATGTGCGTGAGCCCGATGCCCGTGTTGCCGGCCGTGCCCTCGACGACGGTCCCGCCCGGGACCAGTTCGCCGGCGGCCTCGGCCGCGTCCAGGATGCCCATCGCGGCACGGTCCTTCACCGACCCACCGGGGTTGAGAAACTCCGCCTTGCCGAGAATCTCGCAGCCCGTCTCCTCGGAGAGCCTCGGCAGGCGAATCAGCGGCGTGTTGCCGACGGTACCGGTGAATCCCTGGGTAATCTGCATCACGACTCCTGGCGGTAGGGGTTCTCGAGGGCATCGATCAGGCGGTGGAGCGCCTGCCGGACCTGGCGCTCGTCGCAGCCGATGATCACGGCGTCCTCCAGCGCGTCCTGTGCGACACCACGCAGTTCGTCGATGTTCTCGTTGAGCACGCGCAGCTTCTCGCGACACCCGAGAGGACGGCCGGCCGGATCATGCCAGTCGGGTGGCTGGTATTCGGACATCGCGGGAAGGCGCGGTCTGCGCGAATCTGGACGATGTCGAAATGGTACGGCCGGCGCGGGCGAGCGACAACCGACGCCCGCCCGCGGTGCGGACGGTCGGGGCGGAATGAATTGAATCCGCGGCGGGTATCCTTGCGTAGCTCCGGTATTGCGTCTCGGCGCGGGCACGGGAGTGCGCGGTCGCCGGGGGCGGAGTACCACCCGCGGGCGGCATGGGGATTCGCTCGTTCATGGATTCCATATGACTTTAAATGTAATCCATAACCCATTGTATGAAAAACCAATATTGTGCAACTCCAGCATCGGAGATGCGGCGCTGGCCCCCTGCGCCGACGCGACGCGGTACCGTGACGCCCGGGTGGCTCGGCGCCCGCAACTCCGGCATCGTGCGCCCGACGTACGCGAGGACCAGGGAATGAGGCATCCGCTCCGCCGTTTCTCCGGGACACTGCTGATCAGTGTGGCGCTGCTGGCCGGCGGTTGCAGCCTGATGCGGTTCTTCTGGGACCAGGTACCGGATGCCGTCGTCGCGCGGGCGGATGACTGGCTGGACCTGGATCCGAATGGCGAGCGCGCATTGCGCGCCCGCGTCGAACCGTGGCTGGAGCGAGTTCGGCGCGAAGACCTGCCACGCTATGCCGATTTCCTTCGTGGCCTGGCCGCGCGCACGGCCGACGGCTTTGACACGGCCGATGCGGCCTGGGCACAGCGGCGGGTCGACACCTTGTACGCCGACGCGGTGCAAGGCGCACTGGACTGGATCGTGCCGACGCTGCTCGACCTGACGCCATCGCAACGCCATCACCTGGCGCTACGCTTCCGCGAGCGCAACACCCGCTATCGCGATACCTACCTGCAGGTATCACGCCGCGACCGGTCGCGCGCCATCGCCCAGCGTATCGTGCACCAGGTCGAGCGCTGGACCGGCAAGCTCGATGTCCGGCAGGTCGCGCTGGTCGAGGACGGCGCCGCGAAGCTGCCGGACAACGCGCAGGCCTGGTATCACTATCGATTGCGCATGCAGGCCGGCCTGCTCGCCCTTCTCTCGAAACCCGATCCGCGGGGCGCGGCGGTCCGCCAGCAGTTGCAGGCGTGGCTGGTCGCGCGCGGCGCGCGACAGTCGGGCGACCTGGCGCAGACGGACGCCTTCCGCGAAAGGCTCGCGGCGCTCCTGGTTCGCCTGGCAGGGACGTTGTCTGCCACGCAGCGCGCGGACGCGGTCCGTGGCTTCCGCAACCTGGCCGCGCAACTCGACGAGGTCGCCGCGGGTGCGAATCCGGCCGACATGACGCCCGCGACGAACTGATCGCTGATCAGCGCAACCCACGCCGCTACAATACCGTGATCCATGGAGTGCGGAGCGGGCACGATGCGCGCGTACGATTTCGTTACGCTGGACGTATTCACCGAGACGCCGTTCGAGGGCAATCCTCTCGCCGTCCTGCCGGACGCGACGGGCCTGGATCCGGGCCTGATGCAACGCATCGCCGCGGAGTTCAATCTTTCCGAAACGGCCTTCGTCCTTCCCGGCTCGCCACCGTCCGTGCGCATATACACGCCAAGGGAGGAGCTCCCGTTCGCGGGACACCCCACGATTGGCACCGCGCACGCGCTCGTGCGCGCCGGGACGCTCGATCCGTCCGGGCCCGAGGGTGCCGCGCTCGTCGAAGCCGCCGGCACCGTACGGCTCACGCGCGACGAGGCGCTGGCGCCGGGCGCGATCTTCCTCCATGCGCCGGTGGACCCGGCGCGTGGCCCGGACCTCCCGGAACCCGGCCTCCTGGCCGGCATGCTCCGGCTCGCGGCGTCGGACCTGCATCCGCATTGGCCACCGGAAGCGTGGTCGGCCGGCGTACCCTTCGCCTGCATCGCGCTGCGCGACCCGGCGCTCCTTGCCCGGATTGCGTTCGACGTGAGCACGTGGACACAGCTCCTGCGGGGAACCCGGGCCGAGAAGGTGTACGTGTTCGCGCCGGGCGCCGCCCCCGGGCAAATTGCGGCCCGGATGTTCGCACCCTCGCTGGGGATCGGCGAAGATCCCGCGACCGGCGCAGCCGCGGTGGCGCTGGCCGGGTACCTCGCACGGCACGCGGGACCGCCGGAGCCTGACACGCGCGTGGATTGGGAGATCGCCCAGGGCACGCACATGGGGCGCCCCAGCCGACTCCTGCTGCAGTACGGGGTCACCGCCGGCGGTGCCGCCAGCGTGCGCCTCGGTGGGCACGCGGTGGTGGTCTCCGAGGGCCGTCTGCTCCTCCCCGCAGCGAACTGACGGCGACGACGTTCATGCCCTTGGCGGAACTGGCCATTCTCGCCTGCGCCATCCTGCTCTGGGCGGCGTTGTCGCGTCCACTCGCGACCGCACCGCTGACGCCGACACTGGTTTTCGTGTTCGTCGGGCTGGTGGTCGGGCCGGCCGGGCTGGCGGTCGCCGGATTCACGCTCCAGGACACCACGGTGCACCTGCTGGTCGAGCTCACCCTGATGCTCGTGCTGTTCACCGATGCCGCGCGCATCCGCCTCGACGTGCTCAGCCACGAGGCCAGCTTGGCCTCCCGCCTGTTGCTGCTCGGCCTGCCGCTGACCGTGGTCACGGGCACTGTGCTCGCGCGGTGGCTGTTTCCCGGCTGGAGCTGGGCGGAGTGCGCCCTGCTGGGCGCGATCCTGGCGCCGACGGACCCGGCGCTGGCCCAGGCCGTCGTGCTGCGTACCGACGTGCCGGGCCGGGTGCGCGATGCGCTGAACGTGGAGAGCGGACTCAACGATGGTCTGTGCCTGCCGCTGGTCGTGGTGTTCGCCAGCCTGGCGGGGGCCATGTCCGGGCGGCTGGAGCCCGCCACGAGCTGGGCCCTGTTCGCCGCCGCGCAGTTGCTGCTCGGCCCGGCGGCCGGGCTGGTCATCGGGTTCGCCGGCGCCCGCACGGTCGAACGTGCCGTGGAGGCCAACCACGTCACCGGCGACTTCCGGCGACTGTCTACCGTCGGTCTCGCCCTGCTCGCGTTCGCGGGCGCCGGGCTGATCGGTGGCAACGGGTTCCTGGCGGCGTTCGTCGCCGGACTCACGGTCGCCCGCGCGGCGCCTGCCCTGCGGACATCGATTCGCACATTCGGCGCGAGCGAGGGTGAACTGCTGGCATTGCTGACGTTCATGGTATTCGGTGCCGCCCTGCTGCCGCAGGCACTCGCACGCGCCAACGCCACCACCATCGCCTACGCGCTGGGCAGCCTTACGCTCGTCCGCATGCTGCCCGTGGCCGTGGCCCTGGCCGGAACCGGGCTGCGTCCGGCCACGATCCTGTTCCTCGGCTGGTTTGGCCCACGGGGCATCGCGTCGGTACTGTTCGGCCTGCTCGTGCTGCCGCAGGCGGAACACCTGCCCCCTGCCCTCGTGGCCACTGTCTTCCTGACGGTCGCGCTGAGCATCGTGGCGCACGGGATGACCGCGGGGCCCCTTTCCCGCCGATACGCGCGCCACCTGTCCGGGCAGGCACGGCACCGGCCTGGCGGGCGCGAGCATGGACCGGCGCTGAACGTGCCGCCGCGGTCGGGGCATTCACGCGTCCCGAGGTAGTAGCGACCGCGCGGCGGCACGCCACGAACGCGCCTTATCGAACGATAAGCGCGCGCGTCTCGGACCCACACGGCACCTTCGCTACACTCGCGCGGCAAGCCTCCCGCGACGTTCGTCGCGCAGTCCGGACGCTTTCGGAGAATGCCGTGGCCATCACCCTGACCCTTGACGAGGTGCAATCCCTCGCGCGCCGAATTCTCGTCGCCTGCAACACGCGGCCTGATCACGCAGAATCCGTGGCCCGCTCCGTCGCGGCCAGCGAGGCTGACGGTATCCACAGCCATGGCCTCGCACGGCTGCCGACGTACTGCGAACATGCGCGTGTCGGCAAGATCGACGGCCATGCCGATCCCGTGCTCGAGCAATTGTCCGGGGCCGCCGTCCGGGTCGATGCGCGCGACGGTTTTGCCCACCCGGCCATTGACCTCGGACTCCCGCGGCTGGTGTCACTTGCGAGAGAGTCCGGGATCGCCGCGCTGGCCGTCACGAATTCCTGCAACTGC
>Ga0209918_1001960_pt1 | contig 10284 bp, 10 predicted proteins | sample SalPonD_shore_MG_FD_185712 | JGI IMG/M metagenome (GOLD analysis project Ga0209918, IMG submission 185712) | Salt pond soil microbial communities from South San Francisco under conditions of wetland restoration - Salt Pond MetaG... | ecosystem: Environmental > Aquatic > Marine > Intertidal zone...
CAGCAGTGGCCGGGTATCCATCAAGTGGGATCCATAAGCTAGCTTACAAATGAATTGGAAGTACCGATCCCCATCCTGCAAAATTAAATTATCATCCCGATAATTATCTATCAAATTGATAGGTTCAAAGCCATACATAAAAATATCCTGACCCTCTGCATTCGGAGCCTCAAGATCAAAATCTCTCGTATTTCCATTGATATCAGTAATGGTAATGGTTACATCTTCAATGGGTACGGCATTTGATAGTATCATAAAGCATTCAAAAGTTTATCAAGATAATATTGAGCGGTATCCCCATCATTCAAGTCGTACTTAAAATTTATTTCCGGCTTATCAGCAAGGCCCCATTGACCCGAAAAGTTTCCCGTTCCGGCTTCAACTTCCTGTAAGAAAGATTTGAATACCGGGGGTGAGTCGCAACCGTTCAAATCAAGCCCTGCCGCAACATGAAAAATGATTGCCTCAAATTGATTAGCAGGCCACGAATCTAAATTATTTCTGAATGCGGTGATGTCGCTTTCATACTGGCTTCTACGGGTTTCATCAAAAGGAGGATTACAGTTCGTATAAACTGAATTTGCTTCATCCTGAAAGACGATATTTCTGACCGGGTTTGCGGTAGGATCCCCAGTATTCAAAACATCAAATGTTCGCTCATTGGAATAAGTATCAATTACGGTAACTTTTTGATCATAGAGCGTTGAATCGTAATTATAATATTTAAGCAACTCATCTTTAAGTAGGGTATCCCTCATCGTTTGCAGAGGAGCGAGCGTTGAATCCATTGACCCCGAAGCATCGAAATAAATATTGATTTCAGTATCGGGAGTGATAGGTAAATAAAATCCGAGCCCGAAATTAAAGGTTTCCATTTCGGTCTCATTGAATGGTTTTTTTCCAATAAATCGGAGCGTTAAATCACCTGCCGGAACCAAGTCTGCCAACTCTTGAGTTGATTGATTCTGAACGCCCATTGCCAAGCCCTTGAAATAATTTCTCATGCCCTTACGATCCTCAAGCATGACATTGAGAGTTTGATAAGTGCTTGCCGGGTTATCGCTGAAAGATGGAGGGATTCTCAACTCAATGTTTTTTGCCGCAAGCAATCGGAAAATATTCATCGTATGAGATGAGTAATTCATCTCAATAATAGGTTGATAAATATGATACCCTCTTTGCATTGAAATATCTCCTCCCCGGTAATCATCAAGAATGGGAATCTTATTAAACTGCAAAATGAAGATATCATCACCCTCTGAATTGGGAGCCTCAAGGGTGAATTGCTCGGTTGAATCATCAGGAAAAGTGAGCGTTATATCAACGTCCTGAATTGGTATGATTACTGGAAAGGCCATCTATTATTGTATGTAGATTTCCCATTCAATGATGTAATTGGCTCCGGCCGTTAGAGGGATTCCGGTAAATGATTGAGTGGCATAAATCGTAGAAAAATGATCAGCATTGGTTCCCTCATAATCATATCCGAGAGCAGACTCATTAATAGTCCGGGCTTGAGAAAGCGAAGCAATCTCACCTTGCCAGCGTTTACCATAAGTATTGTTGGCTGCCATAGTAGTGGTCACCATTGAAAGCCAAGTGGCTGTATCATTATCATAAACGCAGATCCCATCATTGCCATCTTGAGCACCTCCCGGGGCAACCTCGGCAGTATCAAAGAGTGAATTGATTGCATTATCGGTATTGCTATCAAGAACTGATTGCAAATAGGATTTTAATGAAACATCGATTGCGTTATGCTTTTCGTGGACCACCTGACCATCAACTATATGCCGAACGTGCCCGGCAAAAACTAGCATTTCTGCTAAAGTCGGAATTAATATATTAGGACTTCTTTTCATCGTCTTTTGATTTTGATTTAGGTTTCGCTTCGTAAACTTGTTTCTTGCCATTCTGAATGACAATCATCTTGAATGATTCTCCTACTCCGATTTTATCTTTCATAATATTTTACGGTTGGTTATCACTGTATTGCTCTCCTAAACTTACAGATTCCTCATATTTATTCTTAACGGTAGTTGCAGTTTCTTCATCAACGGAAACTGGCTCCTCGTAGAGCAATTTCAATCCGGTAATTCCGTACTCATCGGAAACCTGAATTGCTTCCTCAAATTTCATTCTGATCGTATAGGTATATTCCTCCCCGAGTGAGATGCTTTCTTCATTGATCTGCTTCTGTTGCATATAAAAAGTAAACTCCTCACCAATTGAGATGCCCTCCTCATTAGTTTGAGCGGCCCCGTACAATTGCTTCTTAAACTCGAGTTCTAACCGATAGGTCAATGAGAATGGATCCAAAGAAGTAGATTTGACCAACCAAAGCCTTTTATCATCGGTATAAATATAGTGGCCTACCCTCAAGGTCTGATAATCTTTGAATTTGATCTGAACTGGCCGGGTGATAGTCGGATAAAAGAAACTTTGAGCGAATCGTACCCCTTGCTCCTCGGCAGTTGGCAAGAAATCATCAAGAGAATAAGTACCTACGAATCGTGGTTGATCATCAGGGGATAATCTGATAATTGCAACCGAATCAGGGGCATTGTCAGGATCTTGAGGATGCCCCAAATTTGAAGTGCGGTAATTAGAGGTTTTGATCTTTTTATTCTTATTCGAAGGTTGATTCACCAAACCCTCATCAGTAGCATAAATTTTGATCTTATCTTTTGAGGTCAAATTATTTATGCCTAAAACATCAGCATATCTTTCTATCTGATAGGTCTTGAATCCCCCGGCATAATCGGTTTGACCATCCGGCTTGATATCCTCTGCCGGGATATGGAAATCAATCTGCCCGGCCCCTTGAGAAATATCATCAGGGAGAGTTTCATGATAATCTCTTGAATGAATTGCCAAATCTCCATCGGGTAAAGAATACAAATAACCTGATACTTGCCATACGCAACCGATGAGTACATCAATCAGTTCTTGATCTATCCATCCAAACATGATAGGATCAGCATAAAAGGCCTTACGATTTCGATCTAATAATTTCGTAAGATCGAACATCTCAAAAGCACTTTGAATATCAGTTGAGGTATATTTTATCCCGGTATCTTTGACCACTAATTCAATCGATTCCCGAACCCCCTTGCTTGAATCAACGGTTACTGTATCGGCATTCACCGTAGCAGAGTAGTAATCGTTAGCAGAGGCCCCGGAAACCTGATTGATGATTGATGATATATCCGATGCAACGGTAGCCGGGGAGATGCCCGATGCTGGCGTATAATAAGAAAATAACTGCCCTCCTATCCTGATCTCAACTTGAGTATTGCCATCGTAACCATCTACCCCCCCACTAATAGGAGAATTCAGGGAATAGACCGTTTTAGGTTCGGTCTTAACGAATCCTGAATCTTTTGAGATCGGATCAATCTGATATTTACCATCAACTACTATATAATTTATATCAAGGCCATAGGCATAAAAATCAACTGCTTTGCCGTTATATTTATCGGTCATATTTTTGGTTTCCCCCTTGATCCGATAAACATTTCCTCCTTGATCAGAAAGAGTAAAATTAAAAACTGAATTAATATCAGTATTTGCCTCCAATGAATTTTTAAGAGCAAGAGCAATTTGATAGGGAGTATCAGATTGAGATGCGTAGGTCAATCGAGTGGTTCCCACATCTTCGATTGAAATCTGTACGCTTTCATCAGCATACGGGGCACCCTCAATATCAATCCACCATGAGGCTTTTGACCCTCCGGCATTATCAGAGGCCCCGGTGGTTATTTGTAAGGTTCCGGTAAATATTCCGCTTGCAAATCGGTCAGCAATATTTGAATTAACGGCATCAAGAGTTCTACCAATGACATCAAAGAATGAGTATTCTTTAGTAGCCAATTGAATAAAAGTGCCATCATAAGAATAGTTAAATGAGGACCCGAAAATCATGTTTTCATGAGCAGGCAAATCGGATTCAGATAAAATAATTTCAGGCGTTGAGCCGAGATCATAATCATATAAAGTTACATCAATTGAATCCCCCTCGGCAATGGGATCGAAGTCAGAATTTTTAAAGAATCGACCAATTGGAATAATCCCATTTGTAGTATCTATATCCTGTCCGTTATGGTAAACGGTCATATAAACCGTAGTGATATCACTTGCATCAGTTATCCCCCAAAATCTGACCCGAGTAAAAATAGTGTTATCCTGAATCTGTATATAAGTATTTCGGGTCTGATCCAAAGCAGAAAAATCATACCTTTCCCGAAGCACGGTTCCCCCTCTTGATGAAACCGTTTCGGTTGGCACTTGAAGATGATTCCAAATATCTGAATTTCGGGTCAGGCCCCGGCCTCCGAATGAACCTACCCGGTTCGGCCCAATCACCCGGGGAGATCCCGAACTCCAAAGAACGAAAGTGATTGATTTTTGAGGTATATCATTTCCGTTATGATCCCGGAGTTGAGGTAGCTGATTCCATCCATCGACATCAGTATGATCAGCAATTTTCTGAACGTATAAATCTTTCAGTTCAAAAGCCTTTAGCATCTTTCGGGTTTCGCTTTTCAGAACAAATCCAAGATCATCTATTTTCAACTGGCATTTGGCATCATGCTCGGTATAATGTACCTCTGAAAACATTCCGACAAATTCAGTATTCCCAAGAACCTCAATCTTGAAAAATATTTGCATATCGGTAGTGGCCCCCTCTGCTTCGGTACGGGCCTGTGATTGCCAAAATGAGTAGGGATATCTCTGATTTCCTTGAGGGTCTAAGTTCGCTAAAACAACCTCAAAATCATTCCCGGTAGGTATGTTTGGCTCTCCGGGTTCAATCTTGAAAGATATATCACCCATATCCTCGGGAATCAGATGATCATTATTGATTTCGGTATCAATCTGATCAATGTATTTGCCGTAGTAAATTCGAATATGTTTATCAGCCATTGCCTCTACTTTTAACTAAATAATCGTTACCACCTTCACGGTCTTGAGCCTGTTGCAGTCGAGTCAGGAATTTGCCTGCCCGGTCTTTCAGAATAAGGGTTTTCGGCCCGGTATTTTGAGCCTGCTGTTGAGCCTGATTAAAATCTGATCCCGGGTTATAGCCCTGATAGTTATATCGGTAAGAGGCATTTGAAACCCCCGAACCTCCTTGCCCTCCATTATTGATATTCTTGATTGCTTGAGCACCCTCGGCAATACCTTGAGCGGCAATCAACCCGGCATTGATAGCGGCCATCGTTTTGATCTTTCCTGCGGCCGCAATTTGAGCAAAGCCAAGCCCCTGAAATCCCGGAGTTACCAAGTTTGCCGTACCCTGCATCATGAGACGTGAGGACTGCTCAATACCTTTGATTAAAACCTTTGCAATTGAATATCCTTTTTCAAGAGCAATCGAAGCGAGTGCGGCCGCTTTCGATTTGCTGAAAGCCGTAGTTAAAAGACCCGAAAGAGTTCCGGCCAAAGTTCCGGCAATCTGCTCTTTTTTATTGACAATCTGATCTTGTAACTGCATGATCTGTTCGGCATTTTTCTGCTCGATCTCATTCCTTCGTTGAGCAAATCTTTCGGTAATCTGCGTTCTCAATTGTTGCTTTTGATACTCTGTGAGAACGGCATCATTTTTAATCTCTTTGAGCAGGCCCGTTTCGAAATCTTTCAAAATGGAAAAGTTCTGAATACCATCCTCTTTGATATTGCTCCAAAGGGTATCAAATTGCTTTTGATAACTCTTGAATTTATCTGATCCGGGATCAAGGATCTCATTCTCAATTTTGGGAACATCGGTTGATAACTGAACCTCATCCTTATTGAGTTTCTCTTGCTGTAGGCCCAACTCTTTGAGGGCTTGAGCAACCAATTTATTTGCCTGTGCTACTGCTAACCGATGCTCGAGTTCAGTTTTTACCGCCTCATTGAGTTGATGTTGCCGACCAATATTATCAGCCACGTATTCAAGGGCTTTTTTATTCGCAGTATTCGATGCTTGAGTAGCATCAGCCTGTGCCGTATAAAATTGAGTTGCTTTAATTTTTGCCTTATCAAGTCCATCAATCAATTTTTGAAGTTGATCCCCTGAACTTTTGATCTGATCTGAAACCGTATCAAATCCATATAACTTTTCAAGGGCCTTGCTTATAGCATCGATCTGTGATTGATCACTCAAATTATTCAGAAAATCACCAATGCCTGATTTGACCGCACTTTGAAGGGCCTTATTAGCATCGGCAGCCTTCTTTGTCTTCTCTCCAAACAGGTCCATCTTAGGAATCAGAACGGCCATTACTGAAATCATGGTTGAAGCTACTATTAACCATCCTCCCGGCCCGGTTGCAAAAGAGAGCAATTCAGAGAATGCTCCGGCAGCTCCCTCGGCTTTTGTTTCCAGCTGCGCAAATCCTGTGGCTGCTTGGGGGATATTATTACTAATAGCAATTAGGCCAAAAGGGAGGTCTTGCAGTATTTGAGCAAAAGAATTAAAAGCAAAGGTTGTGCCCCGAATGCTCCCGGCTGATCGGGCAGCGGTTGACTCGGCTTTTTTCATTTCCCGATTAAGAACTCGCATCCTCCGGGGGATAGCAGCAGTCGGCACATCAAGCTGTTCCATCTGTTGCATCAGTTTCTGCAATTCAACCCGGTACTCCTCGGAGGAAACATTGCCTTGCTCATATTCCAATTTTAGATTCTCAAGTTGGAGGGTGTTCTGCCGGATGATTTGTTTGGCATCCTCCATTGCCCGATTCATATTCATTTGATTAGTCCGGGCAAGCCTTGACTGCCGGATCTTCTCACGATCGGCCTCGCTCAATTTCCTTTTTTCAAGTCGAAGCTGCTTTGATGATTCGGTTGACTGCTCTGTTTCCTGATTGGTTTTTCCGAGAGTCTTTGCTAAGGCTTGCAGATCTTCCTCACCTTCAACCCGGTAACCAAGGATAGTCGATATTCTTTGAGTGCTAATTTCAGGCATGATTATTCAGGGCTTTTTTATGTTTTTCTCTGATCCCCCGGAGATATTCTTTGAGAGGATAGTACTCCTCATAACCTATTGATAAATTATAAGTCAGGAAAGAGTCCTCCACTTCTTTTTCGGGATCTATATTGAAGCGGACTTGAGCCGACAGAAAAGCATCACGCATGGCAATCCTATCATCAACAATTCTTTGAGCGAAATGAAAGGCCCGGGATCGGATCTTCCAAAGTTCGAGGGATTCATTTCCGTGAAGCTCAAATTCGCCTCGTGCGCCCTCATCTATCCGGGAGGAGACCATATCATCGAAGGGGTAATCGATAGCTAAACAGAGCCGATACAGGAGGTCCTGTTCATCCAATATGGTATCACGGTAATCCTTCTTTGGAGGAAGGTTCTTTTTTATGAGGGGATATTTGCCTGCTCTTTCATTTGATTGAGATCGGGAGCCATCTCGGGATTCTTCTCTATGATCTCCTTGAGCCTTGATTTTATTTCCTCTCGCAATTTGGTAGTATTTGCCGAGAATATTAAAAAAAAAGCATAAACCTTTGCCGGGTCATTATCCTCAAGGCAAAGTGAGAAGAACTCCAATTGACTAAGCCCCGGGATTGGAGCCGTGTCAAGTGGAGTGACCAATGAATTTAAAGCAAGGATATTCTTGTAAGCCTGCCTCTCAAGTTTATTATACATCTTCTGAATCTCGGCATCGGAATGGGAGTTCTCGAATTTTTCTGCCTCCTCCTGATTCCCGGGCAAATCCTCATCTGTTCGAAATAGGATTCCTAAGCCGGGCTTGGCGGTCTTTGTGATTTGCCATTTATAGAAATCACCAGCAACCTTTAATTGGAAGGTTCCATCATCAAAATCAACAATTCTAAATGCCATTAGCTTGCAGGGATTTTAACTGAAAATTCGTAAAAGGGAATTGACTTTTTGACCTTAGGAAAGATATTCTGATATCGAGTCAGTTCCGCATCGGTCAATACATTGGATTCGAGATCGGCTGATTCCGAATAAGAATCCTTTTGAATTGCCTTCATGATTTCCTGTTTGGATGCCGATACTTTAGTACCAAGGATGTACTTAGTACCAAGGCTCGCATCTTCGGGAATCACCTCGGCAAGGATGCCAAATTTCTCTGTTACGATTGTTTCAACCCGGTCGACCATAGTGGCCTGCCCATCGAAGGTAGGATTAACTGTACCTTGATCATCAGTATAACCCTGCTCGGATAGTCGGATATCAGCATCATTAATGACTGCCGTATCGGGATTCATGCCCTGCATAATGGCATAAAGTTGATAGTTGAAAGCATTGATCGGGATCTTGATTTCAAGCCCCCCGGAGAGCATAAACGTTTCGGAAGTTTGGCCCCCTGTTGGAGTCAAATTTCTGCGCTTAACAATCTCCTTGGATTCTTTGAATTCAATGGTATCCTCATCAATGAAATCAGCAAAGCCGAAGCCCTCCGATTTCATATCATCAAGATTCTGAATTTTGGGAGCATTGGCACCAAAATCCTCGGTAATATAGGAGATGGGAAACAGCCAAATATTCTTAGGTAGGTGAATTCCCGTTGGATCGATATCTGTAAACATGATATGCTAAAATTTAAAAATTAATTATTCTTCCTCATCTTCGGATCCGGTATCTCCGTTCTTTTCAGCAATGAATTCTTTTGCTTCCTTTTCACGCTTATTTGTAACGAAGTTGCCTTCAGGATCTATTACTCTCCACCAGCCTCCTTTACCTTCGACCGTTCTCCAATCCCCGGTTCCTTCGAATTCAGGCTCCTCTGCTTTTTTCTGTTCAGCATCGGCTCCGGTTGCTGTGGTTTTATCGATCTTCTTTTCCTCTTTGGGAAGGGGATATTCTATGGCCCCTCGATCTAAAGAATGCTTGAAGGTCTTTGCATCGGCAACCTTAGCAAATTCTTTTTCCCGACCGGGACCGAAACGACCATCGGTTCCCAAATCAATTACATTTTTAATGAGGAATTCGTCATGCTTTGGTACTGACATAATCTGAAAAATTTAAGAGTTAAAAATAAGTGGCGACAGAATCAGATTCCGGCATCGACCACATAGGTTGACTGCTCGGCAGGAACAGGCAAGGCATTTATTTGAGCCTGCACTTTAAGTTCCTTTCCATCATTTTCCTGCAAGTAATAAACTGCAACCCTGCGGATATCGATGCGATCTCCGGCAACCTGTGACAGGGATTGAGCCCGGACTTGAGGAGCCATATAAGTGGCACCAACAGTACCATTGGAAGGTACGAATCCGATCTTACCGGAAGGCCAAATCTTCTGTGAAGTAGTGGCTGTTCCGGCCCCATCAAATACATCAAGAGTGCGCTCTTCGATGGTAATAGTAATTTCATTACCCATCTCTTGAGTCAGCTGCTCTTGAACTTGGCCGAGAGTCATGCGTACCGTATTGACTCCGATAGTTGGGGCAGATTGTTGGACTGCGATTGCCGTAGAACGCCTCATGACCAGCTCTGAAATATTGCCGATATAATTTTGAGCATTATACAGCTCTTGCAGCAGCTTCTCATAAGCATTCGTATTGTCCCAAGGAGTGCCATAGGTAACATATCGATTGGGATCGATATCTAAGTCAACGGTGTACTCCTGATTGGTTTGAGGATTGCGAACCGTGATTTGACCGTTGGCCCAACCTCGGAAAGATTCAAGTTCAATCCTGCGATAATCAGCATCAACCAAACCGGAAACTCTGTCGGGCAGATTACCTCGAATGGCCCGAAGAACTAAATCTTCATTCATGCCATTGCGCTCGAAAAGTTTTGTCATATACTTTTCGTCAAACTTGAAATAACTCTCAATAGGAGTCATTGAGATATCCCGGATCTTACCCATTTTTAATGGGATATTTCTGCCGGGGGCATTCCATTCTCTTCGATCAGCAACTGGACGATAATCGGTTTCTGTGATTTCTTTTAAATCCGTTGAGTTGACATTTTGAGTCGGAAAATAAAGATCCCACTTCAACTCGGGAAGGTTATCTTCAACTCGGGCCTGCTCCTGAATAGTCAACTCGGCAGGACTTAATTCCATTATTTTTTCAAAAAGTTCCATCTGTTTAGATACTTATTTTTTATGGTTTAAGTTTACCTATTGATTAGGATACCGGATCAGTAATGACCATGCGAGATTCATTCAGAGCAGTAACCTCATTTGCAGAGAGTGCCCGATCTAAATTATCCTCCATGATGCCCCTATCTAACGTACCAATGAGAAGCGATACTACATCGACATCATTGGCAGCTGCTAAATCGGCACCCGAATTACTATCCGCAACCTTTACCGG
>Ga0209918_1001962_pt1 | contig 10281 bp, 7 predicted proteins | sample SalPonD_shore_MG_FD_185712 | JGI IMG/M metagenome (GOLD analysis project Ga0209918, IMG submission 185712) | Salt pond soil microbial communities from South San Francisco under conditions of wetland restoration - Salt Pond MetaG... | ecosystem: Environmental > Aquatic > Marine > Intertidal zone >...
AAAATCTTCAGTGAAATTATAAAAAAGGGAGACTCTGTCAAGGGAATTATTTGTGAGATCAATATAAGTAGTATTTTGTGCTGCAAATTGAACTTCAATTCTATTTTCATCAAAATATTCTTCTGAAAATATTGTCCAACTCTCATTATCAGGATATAATGCCATCTCAGGAATACTAGATTCAGCTTCTTCGCCAAAGATGATTCGGGGCAATCCTAAAGTATTATTGATGGTAAAATTACAAGCATGAAATTCTGTGTATGTGTCTGAATCTGAAATAGAATAATTTTCATAAAGATATGATATAAAAGTATCTGGCTTTAATTCCCAATTATCATCATTCCACACACTATATCCATTTGTAAAAATCTCTTCTATCTCCTCAGCAGTCTCTCTTGGAGTTGCCCCAAACCCTATATCAACAAGTAATTGCCAATATTCACTATATAAAACATCACTAATTTCATTCATTTTTTCATTATATGGATATAAATTAGAAATATTTAAAGGATCTGGGACATAATAATCGTTAGAACCATCACCATTAGTATCAAATTGAAAAATTCTTGGATCTTCGTCGAAATTAAAAAATTCTATTAAATTATTATACTGACCGGGATATTCTGTCCTAACTATTTCCCAAATAGCATCTTTTAGAGCATCAATAAAATTTGTATTTCCCCCTTCTATTACAAAAATAAGCAGAAAAACTGTATCTAAATCTAAAGGTATTGATGTAGGGATCCCATAGGCAGACACATTCCCGACATTGCTAGCCGTTATATTAAAATCAAAATTTTTATACGCTCCAAAGCTCGCATTTTCTCCAATTAGTAGATTATCAAGTTTAATATTAGCCTCAGAATTCGAGAGTTCATATTTTACATTTAAATTATTTAATGGATTTGCCAAACCTGAAGGAAAAGTAGGAAATCCTGTGAAGCCTAGAATAGGCAAGAAATTAATAATATCAAATTCATCATTTTCATTGATTAAATCGGCATAACTGGTTTTTAATCCTCCCTCATCTCTCCAGGATAATTGAAATGAATAATTTTGTAATGTATATATATCAAAATCAGTGTCCATGAAACTTAATAATAATGCTAATTGATCTATGAAATAATCACTAAAAGCAATATTATCTGGAGTCGAATCAATAATATCCGTACATAAAATATTAATATCTAATCGTGATAAAAATCCTCCAATAAGCGCTGAATATACTTTTTCACTGGGAGTCAAGGAACGTTGATTATATCCTAAAGCATCAAACAAATTAAATTCATATCGATTTTCCCCTATTTGTTGAATTCCTGATTCTAATCCTTCATATTGAATTTCAATAATACTATAATGAGAATTTTTTGAGAGTGAAAAATCTCCAAAGGATGTGGTTAAGTTATCAAAACTTTCAATCGAAGCTGTTTCATTTAATCCTAAATAAGTAATCAAATTCTCAAATAAATCTTCATTTTCTTTTAATATGGTTGTTAATTGATTGAAAACATCTTCTATAATATTTCCTTTTAAAAATGGTGAAAGTGTTGCTCCCGTATTAAAATTTAATTGATCATTTTCAAAATCTATATCGTTTTGGAAGAACTCTGGTGTATTAATTAATGCAAATGAAAATGATAAATATTTATTTTTTGTATAACTATTACTCTCCAATCTGTTTAAATCAAATGCTTGCCAATAGCCATCTTTAGGTATATTTTCTGTAAATTCTTCCAATAAAACATTCCACTTGGGATAATATCCAATAAATGGATAAAAATTCGGCTCGGAAGAGTTAACCATAATCAAATCCATTTCAAGATTATTTTTAATAATTTCAAGAGCTCTATTTGCTCTTTCTTGGGCATCATTTTCACTTACCTCTGGGTCATAATACAAGAAACCTATAAATGAATTAATGGGATTTTTAAATTGTTCTTCAATATCTCTGGTTGTTAATGGAAGAGGAAAAATAGGCGAATTGATATTATTAGAAGCACTTAAAAACATATTGCATTGGTAAAATGCTGGATCTCCTAAATCAAAACTTCTTAAAATATTGGTATCATTCGTAAATATGGAGTGTTTAATTAAAGAGTTATCTCCCGCCACATAAGCTCCTATTGATTCCGCATATAAATCCGTTCCAGCTATATCTGAAGTGTTTAGAGATTTTTTTTGTATCTCATTAGAAAAAATATTATCACTTAATGATTCTTGGTTTCCAAAAAAGGTAAAAATTATAGGGAATATCAAAGCAAAAAACAGAATGATAAAGACAAATCTCTTTTTATATTTGGATTTTATTTTTTTAGCACCTCCTAAAGTGTTTCTCGGTAAATTTCTGTTATTTTTTTTTTCCTAATTCTCCATAAAAGAAATTTCATTCCGAAATAGACAAATACTATAGAAGCACCATATATCCCAAGAAAATTAACCCATGGAAAATAATATTTATAAGATGTATTCATAAACACTCCCATCGAGGAGCCAAAAAGCCAACCCGTTATCATTCCCGCTATTGTACCTACAGTTCCACTAGCTAAAACGATTATAATAGCTTCCAAAATAAACATACGGTTAAGATGTCCGCCGCGCAGACCAAGCGTTCTTACTATTCCAATCTCTTTTTTTCGTTCAATAATAGTAGAATAAGAAGATGCTAATAATCCAAATAAACAGATTACTACGGTAGCCATCAAAATAATCATAAAAAATGTATCCATTAACGCAAAAGAAGACTCTTGGCTTTCAATGCTACTAGCCAAATTTCTAATATTAAAATTATATACATCACCAAAATTATTTGTTAGATAAAATTCTAAAAAATCTGCAACTTTAGGATCTCCATTCTGAATTTTAATAAAAAATCTATCTACCCAAACTGGTTCTGATACTTCCATAATGTCTAAATAAGTTTCTTGGGAAATCAATACTCCACTGGCTCCTATACCAAAAGTTGAGGATCCACTAAAGGATCCAGAAAACCCTGGAATGCTTGAGGCAATACCTGCAATTCTAAAACCAAATCTTTCTACTTCTTCTCCTCTATGAATAACAACCCGAATCAAATCATATAATCCTAATCTTAATTCATTTGCTATTGATTGAGATATGATACACCAATATGGATTTTGTGCATTAATTAAACTAAAGGCTTCAGATGGTTTTCCTTGTTCAAATCTCATATTTTTTGTATTGACTGTGAAATAATAATTTGGATCAACACCAATCAATGATATATCTTGAGTAAAAAGGCCCGCATAATCTCCAATCTCAGCTGAAAATTCTTTATTTTGCTCATTTTCTGCATATATCTGCGTTAATTGATTTGGCTGCACTAACGCAGACGAAACTCTCTCAATACCATAAATTCTTAATAGTTCGGTCTGAAATTCGGTTGTAAATATCTTATTTACTTCCAAATTATTACTAGAATTTGTCTCACTTCCTCCGCCTCCCCCAAAAAACCCAAAAACTCCACCTTGTTCTGCCCAACCATCTGATTCGATTAATAAATCAGATCCATAACTTAAATATATTCCTGATTGTGATTGATTAGATAAATCTTCAATAAATATTGAAGTAAATATTACAAATGAAAATGATATTGCAAAAATAACAACTGTGCTTGTATTTCTCCGCTGATATCTATAAGTAAAAGTCTTTATGACATGATGAAGTTTTCTACTTATGGGCCTAAATATTTCAATAAAAAATCTTAAAATAACTGGCATTAATCCTAAACCAGCTAAGGTCATTCCAAGGATAAATATCATTAGTAATGCGATTAATACACCGGCCATTAATGTTAAATCAAATGAGATTATAATTCTTGGAACAATGAAAAATATAAATCCAGCAGTAATGGCAAGCACGAGACCTGTGATAATAAGTTTATAATTAATCGTAGATTTCTTTTGCAATTTATATAGCTCGCTGGGATGTCGATATGGGTGAATAGATTCTATAAGATTTAATTTCATTACCTTAATTGCGGGAGAAATACTGACGATTAATCCAACAACTAATCCAATAAGGTAAGCTATTACTATAGAGACGTAAGTAAAACTAAAGGAGATAGTTGCTCCTCCCAGAAAGGAATAAAATCTCGTAAGTAATAAATCATTTGCTAATGGTAATATAAAATATTTTGTACCAAAAAAGGCCCCCACAATCCCTATAATCGTTCCAATATTACATAAAATAAGCCCTTGTACTAAAACTGTAGCTAAATTATGAAATTGATGAGCTCCAAGCGTTCTAAAAATCCCAAACTCTCTAATTCTCTCCTCAACAGATGTTTTGAGAATTCCATTAATTAAAATTCCGGAAATTAACATGGTAATTATTGCAACAAACACAATTGCAATCGTGAAAATCATATTAAAAATTTCTGAATAACTAAATAATAATAATTTTGGCAATCGTAAATTATATTCATTGATGCCGATTAAAATTTGGATTTTAGTAGCGAGATCTAATACTCGATTTTCTGATCCTTCGACATCTCTCACATCATAAAAATCCTCACCAGGATTAAAAGTGGTGATCAGTTTTGAACATTTTCCTTCAAATTTTTCTCGTCCAAAGACCTCATAAAGAGTATTGATATCTACACAAATTAAATTTTTTACTTTATAATCAACAGCCCATTTAAAATTAAAATCAAAAATGTAAGAAACGGTGAGGTTTTTTGTGATATATGTACTATTTTCGTCCGTTAATTTCATATCGAGTTCAATTGTATCACCTATAGAGTATTTAATTTCATTATTAAAACCGTAATAAATTGCACAGCTATTGGCTGGTAAAGAAGGGATAGGGGTTTCTCGATTTATGATTGGCAAAGAAAAAGAGCCAAATGCTATAAAGTTCTCGTATAAAAAGTCTATACCTGAAATTAAGGCAGTTTTTTTTGAGTCCGTTAATTCTGTTGTATCAAATCCTTTTGAGGCATATACTCTTCCGTCTACTTCCATTCGAGGGATATATTTATTGAGTGAAGAGGTTTGGGATTCAATTCTGGCTATTATAGGGAGATATGAAAAATAATTTGATCTATTTTCAGGCTCTTCATTATAATGGCGTACGGATATAACAAGATCTTGGTTTCCAGAATCAGAGGCTATATAATCTACCATCGTTGAACTAGCAGAATCTCCTATAAATAAAACTAAACATAATAAACCGATGCTAATAGTGATTCCAATAAGACCCAAAATGGTACGGACTTTATGCTTCTTTAAATCCGTAATGGCGTACTTAAAAATTAGTTTGAGATGGACCATATTGTTTTTTTAATGCTTCTCTCGATTTTTTAGCAGATTTTAGTTGAGATTCTATTCTAATGTTAAGACATTCTCTTTGATTTTTCCCTTAATTGTATCTTCTTCAAGGATTTCCTTTAAAATATCTTCAAAATGAATCGGCAAATTATTTAATATAGGTTCTGGGATGCTATTTACTATATCTGTGATCTTGAACTCTTTTTTTCCTTGATTTTTGAATAAATACTGATATATCTTTCTTTTACACTTTTCTTTATTAATTTCTGCTTCTTTTCTTCGCCGAATCTCCATAATGTCCGTTTCTTTTAATCCTGCGATCTTTCCCTCTTGTATAAGTTTTCCATCTCTCATATGGAGGGTTCTTGTTGCAAATTCAGAGACCGCAGCATCATGACTTACTGCAATAAATGTAGCACCTCGTTTATTGAGATCCCTTAAAAGATTTAAGATTTGAATACCTGTTTTAGAATCTAAATCTCCTGTTGGTTCGTCCAATACGCAAATTGCCGGATCATTGGCAAATGCTCTGGCTACTGCTACGCGCTGCTGTTCACCACCGCTTAATTCGCTTGGCGTATGATGCGCTCTTTCTTCCAATCCAACCAAAGAAAGAAGGTCCATAGCACGCTTTTCTTTACCTCTTTTTGAGAGCTTTCCACTAAAATGAAGGGGTACCATTACATTTTCTAAGGCTGTCATTTGCGGTAGCAAATTATAAAATTGAAATACAAAACCAATCTTGTCTTTTCTTATGTCTGCAAGCTCTGAATCTTTCAATGTTGCGATATTTCTGCCCTCTAAGAAGATTTTTCCACGTGTGGGTGTATCCAACCCTCCAATTAAATTCAATAAGGTTGTTTTACCAGATCCGCTTGGACCCATTATTAATGTAAATTCCCCCTTATCAATCTTTAAATTTATCCCTCTGAGAGCCGCTATAGCGGTTGTGCCAAGAAGATAAGTCTTGTGAATATTTTCAACCACTATTAGATGATCATAGTCTTTATCGACTTTTTTGCCTTGATCAAATTGTTCTTTTATTTTTTTCCGTGCTCGTTGAGAACTTACTAACTCTTGCTTTCTCTTTTCTTTAATTTTCTCTTTTATTTTTTTTTGCTTCCAATTTTCATAGTTAGTTGTTATTTCACCATCTATTACTGCCAAATTACCTGTTTCTTCTTCGTATTCTTTCATTAGTTCTGTTTCTCGCATATCTTACTTATCCTTTTCTGCTTCTCTATCTTTATTAAATTTATTAAATAAATAAAAAAAGCTTAAGAAAAAAAACCTATCTTTATTATTTATTGTGTTAGTATTTATAATTATAACGTATAAAAAACTATAAAATATTACGTTTTATTTTGATAAATATTTTAGATTTTAGTCGATAAAAATTTTCTTTCTAATTTATTTAAAAATAAAGCAATCAGAATTATTTACTTATTATTTTTTAATTTCTCAATCTTTGCTTTTAATTTGAGATTATCTTGACGAAGAAAACGAATTTCTTTCATTAATGGTTCGATCATCGCCATTACCTGTTCTCTTGAAAAAAGGTTATCATTTCCAAATTCTTGTATTTCTTGGCCGCGAACCTTTCCTTCACGATCGATATATAAAATGGTTAATAGTTCCTTTGCTTCCCCTTTCTTTATAGAATTATGTAAAAATACATAGGGGAATGGATATTTACTTTGGGATTCTAAAAGCTTCTTTTTAATTCTTACATCGTGCATATCATTACAAAAATTACATCTATATTTTGTGATTATATAGGTTTCTTCTTCGCTCATTATTGTTTAATAGATGTTTTTTACTTAAAATTTTTGCTTTAAAATATTAAAAATTTTTAGAAATAAATTTTGTTCCGCTTCTCTTTTTGTTTTTGATTTCTTAGAACTTAAATTCTTTATATATTTTGTGAGATTTTTTAGTTCTCTATTATTATGATCATAAATTTTTGGATTTCTAGCAATCCAAGATGGTTGATTATCAGGACCAAATGATTTAAACTCTCTTTTTATTTTAGGGGTAATCCTTAATTTTGACTGTAAAAACTCTAAAAGCTTATTCTTATTTAAAATGGCGGACCCCTCAACAATTATATTCCAGTCTTCATAAAACTGATTTATGATTTTTTCTTCGACAATTTTTTCATTTTGATTTGAATCAAGATATATTGCTCCGCATAGAGCTTCAAATATATCAGCTAGTATTTTGGTACCTTTAATTTCTTGAGCTTCAGCTTTGAGAACAAATTTGTCTAAATGAAAATATTTTTGAGCTATTTTTTTCAGTGTTTTATCATTTTCTAATTGTTGTTTAATTTTGGTTATTTTTCCGGGCTCACGAACTCCAGAATTATATTTTTTAATTAAGAAGATTAATTTTATTACAGCATCACCAATTGTTTCTAAAATTTCATAATCTTTTATTCCTTTTTGATGAGCCAATTGAGGCGTAGTTAATGCTTGTAATAATAAGTTTTTGTCTCGAAATTGATAATTGAGAAGTATTTGAAGTTGCTCAAGATTATTTTTATCAATCATTTCAACGTTAATATTAATTTTTGAATAAATTTAAAAATTTAGAAGAGACTTATTATTATATGGAAATTAAGAGAGGCCTTAAATAATTATTAATGGTGTGATTTTTGGATAAACCTAATAATGAAGTGTGGAAGAAAGTTCTCTCAAAAATTGAAAACTTGAACAATAATGTTCTTGAATTGGAAAAATTAATTTCAGAATTACCCAATCTTACCAGAGAAGCATTGCTTCAGAAAATTCATGAAGATCTTCTAAGGAAGAATAAATTATATGAAGAGGAGGATATAATACAAAAAGAAATTCATGAGGATAGAGCTGAAAAAAAAACATCAATTACTCAACATCTTATTGAAAAAATTATTTCAGACATTAAAAATACCCCTGTTAAAAAAGTATTTTTTTTAAGGAAATTCCTCAATAAATTTTCACAGATCTCTGAGTCAGATAAATCTGTACTTTTAAAATCGTTAGAAAATACCGATATCAATAATCTCTCAGAAAAATTGGAATCTCTTACAAGTACATTTAAATTAAAAGAAACTGAAGATTATTTTTAGCATATTTCTCTTTAAACCATGAGAGAGATATAAATAGTGAAGATATATTGATTAGACCTAAAGATTAAGAAAAAATACCTTTATGCTATAATTTAGTAATTTTATTGATCTTTCTATATCTCTTATTCAAATGAAAATAATTTATAGAGAAAATAAAAATTTTAAGATATTTGATATATTAGCTTATTGCTTAATAAAATGAGATGACGGTCATTTAAAGCATTTCAAATAGATCAGTTAATATCATTACTTTTTTCATGTGTTTGATTTTTATTTTTCGCGTTATGAGCTTCCCAAGAAAGGAAAGTGTAGATATTTTACCCATCGCAATATCTAATAGAATTTCACTAGTGGTCTCTAATTTTCCATCCCATCCCAATTCTTCTTCTGTTATGTTCTCTTTCTTGTTTTTAATTCCTTCCACTTCTACTGACCCATCAATAATTTTTACTAAGGCTGCCCAACGACCATCAACAGCATTTATGAGAATCTTTATATTCGCATCCTTATATTTTTCTTTAAATTGTTCATTCTGATTTAAAGGGGATAAATTTTGATCTAAAATTTTTGCTAATCCTTTAAGCTTCTTCTCTTTTTCTTTCTTTTCTGACATTTTTGTTTTTCCTAATATCTTTCTTTTTTGATATTATTTTTTATATATTTTAAATTTTAGAGATATTAACTTTTAAAGGTATTTTAACTTTTTAAATTTTAAAGATATTTTAACTTCTATTTAAAATTAAGTGAATTAATCAAAATTGAATTTGAAGTTAAGTATTTCGAGTAAGAATATATGTCTTTCTAAAACTATTTAAGAAAATTAATAGGATCCTTCTTCGCTTCCTGTAAAAAACTCTTCGTAGGCTTTCCGATCTTCTAGGCTAATTGATGATTTTACCCTGGAACTTTTCTTTAAAACCCGGGAACTCTTCTCACGATCGTCGTGGTGGATTTTTTTACTGATTGTATAGTCCTTATCATTCTTACCAAACTCAAAATACTCATCACACGCTTGACAGTAAAGTTTCCCATTTTTTGGGATCAGTATATTATCACAGTTTGGGCACCATTTCATCTTAGTAGGTCACCTTATTGTTTTTTTTTCCACGATTTTATTAAATTAATTTAACCTTAACTTTTATTTAAAGTAAATTCCAATATTTAAACTTATTCAATTATTATTAGGAAAGTATATAGATATTTTGTTTAGAAAATATAAATTTATTTTCAATATTTATTATTTTATATAAATTTTTTTAATTATAAGATAACACAACTTTTCTATAAATAAACAAAATATTAAAAGTAGACGATTATAATAAGTGATTAACAATGAAAAAAGATTTTTTTTTGATTGCACACAGAGGCGCTAGTAAGGAAGCCCCGGAAAATACTTTAAAAGCTTTTGAAAAGGCTATAGAATTGGGGGCAGATTATATAGAATTTGATGTACATATGACAAAGGATAAAGAAATAGTAATAATTCATGACGAAAATACATATAGAACAACTGGTCATAAGGGACTTATTAAAAATATGAACTTAAAAGAAATAAAAAAGCTTCAGTGCGAAGAGGGTGAAAAGATTCCAACGCTAGAAGAATTAATAGATCTTGCAAAAGGAAAAATCGGGTTGCAATGTGAAATTAAAGCAGAAGGAATGGCATCCGCTCTTGTGGATATGTTTAGAAATTCTTCTTTTATAGAGAATACTATTATTAGTTCTTTTAATCATAAGGAGTTAAAAGAAGTACATAAAATTGAACCAGATTTGCGAATAGCTTCATTAGAACCTACTGGTACTGATTGGACCAAGGAATGGACTTATCAAAAACAAGCGGTCGAAAATGCAAAAAATCTAGAATGTTATGCTATTCATCCACTT
>Ga0209918_1001963_pt1 | contig 10268 bp, 9 predicted proteins | sample SalPonD_shore_MG_FD_185712 | JGI IMG/M metagenome (GOLD analysis project Ga0209918, IMG submission 185712) | Salt pond soil microbial communities from South San Francisco under conditions of wetland restoration - Salt Pond MetaG... | ecosystem: Environmental > Aquatic > Marine > Intertidal zone >...
TTGCATATATAATGCTTTAGAAATCGTGGAGGGAGATGATTTATGAACTGGAATGGATATACTGGTAATATTCTTAATATTGATTTAGCAAATAAAATCACGTTTGTTGAGGAGGAAAAAGTTGAAGATCTATCTCAATTTATAGGAGGGATAGGAATGAATTGCAGATTAGCCGCTGATTTTCTTACTCCAGATATAAAGCCATTATCCTCAGAAAATGTAATTATTATTGGTACCGGACCCTTAGTAGGAACAATTATGCCAGGGGCATCACGAACAGTAGTTATGTCTAAATTTCCAGCAACTGGAGCAATTGTCAACTCGTGTGGCAGTATGAGTTTTGGATTTTTTATGAAACAAGCGGGATATGATCATATCATTATTCGAAATAGAGCAAAAACTCCTAGTTATTTATATATTAAAGATGATACAGTAGAGATAAAAGATGCCACGGAATTATGGGGTAAAGATATAGTAGAAACTACAGATATACTTAAAAAAAAGTATGGAAATTCTGGTGTAATAGCAATCGGTCAAGCGGGTGAAAACTTAGTAAAATCAGCATTAACATTAATCGATAAAACGTCAACTCTCGGAAGAGGAGGCTTGGCAGCAATAATGGGTTCTAAAAATTTAAAAGCTATTTTAGTTCAAGGTACAACAGGTATATCTATCGCAAAACCAAAAAAATTTATGAATCTTTACCGACAATTATATAAAAGAATTGAAAATTACCCTCACCGAGAATCGTGGCATGAACTAGGAATGCTACGAAGCTTACCAATTAATATGATTTTAGCAGCAAAAGGACAAAAGAAAAAGGCTCGACAATGTAATGAACGAACCTATCTCAAAAAAATAAAATATCGTCGTATGGCATGTCCATCTTGTCCGATGGGAGATAAAGATTTATTAGAACTGCAAGAAGGAAATTTTTCAGGTTTGACTAATTATACTTCTTCAGTTATTAATCCATTTCTAATGTTAACTCTGGATGGAGTTGAGACTTATGGTCAAGCAATTAATGCGTTTGACATCATTAATCGATATGGTCTTGATTCTCTTACAATAACCTCATTATTAGAATTTTTAGCAACTATGAATGAAGAAGGCATCTTAACTGAAGATGAAGTTGGAGTGAGTTTAAATCGAGATTATCACTCTTTAATAAAATTAATTGAGATGATAACTTTTCGGAAAGGATTTGGGGATATATTAGCTGAAGGATGGAATAAATTATCCGAAAAATATCCAGAAATTGCTAAAAAAATGCTGACAATAAAAGGATTGGATGTTATATTTGAGCCTCGTTTCTTACGCCTTGGAACAATGGAGTTTGAACAAGTGGTTAATCCAAAAGGAGCCCATGTCGCGTCTGGAGGATCACCAACTTATGTGGGAGCTGGTCATTCTAAAGAAAAATTTAAGAGACACTTTGATAGAATGGGTATCCCTCAAAGTACTTTTCATCGATTATTTGATCCTCCTAAACCAGAAATGGAGGTTGACGTTGGGCGTCTAACTCGATATTCCGAAGATTGGTATACAGTATTAACAATATTGGGATTATGTGCTCGTGCTCAAATGAATAGATTCTACAGCCTAACCTCTGTTATAGATTTTTATAACGCAGCAACAGGGTTCGATTTCACTGCTGAAGATTTAAGAAAAGCAGCAGAAAGGACATGGAACCTATTGAGATCTTTTAATGTAAAGGAAGGCTTTAGCCGAAAAGATGATAAATTCCCTACTGAATGGTTCAAACCATTAAAATATGGGGAAAATGAACTTAAATTTAAAAATTTTCAAGGAGATGTCAAAATCACCTATGAAATTGCTGAAAAGCTATTAGAAAATTACTATGATGAACGTGGTTGGGATATTAAAACAGGGCATCCTTCTGAAGAAAAAATAAAAGAATTGCAATTAGAAGAATTTGTTTAAAAGTAGAACTTTTAAATTTTTTCAAATTTAAAATGAAACATGATTCTAAACTTAAAGTTCAATTTTTGCGATATAATGCAACAAAATATTAATTGAAACTCAACTTTTTATAGCTTTTTTAATTTACCAAATAGTTAATGAGTTGATGTTAATGTGAGTGAGAATATAAAACCCCGTATCCAAAAGTTAGGGACTCATTCAAAAATCCTTTTGCTAGCAGTATTATTCGCTTGCACATTAAGAAATGTTGGTTTAAGTATTGTAGATTTAGGCTTACCATCATTTATCACCGAATTGGCGGGCTCCTTAATCTCCTATGGAATAGTCATTGGTATATTTTCTATAATGCAATCTATTTTCCAATTTCCAATTGCCGCAGCTTCAGATAAATATGGACGGCGATTAATAGTACTTATAGCAATGAGCGTTTACATAATTGGAACATTTTTATGTTTTTTTGCTCAAACTATCGCTCAATTAGTAATTTTTAGAGCAATTCAAGGTATTGGGGCATATACTTCTATATTGCAGGCAATGATCGGTGATATATTTAAAAAGGAGCGGCATGGCACAGGTATGGGATATTATTCCCTGTCCCTTAATATTGGATATTTTAGCGGCATTATTCTTGGAGGGTATATTTCCTCTTATTTAGGATTTAGACATATTTTCTCCATATCGGGGGGCTTAATCTTATTAAGTACTATTTTTTTATTGGTGGTTTTTAAATACGATAAATTTGAAAATGCGAATAAGGAACAGAATAATCCTGGAGAACAGAATAATATCTCTTTAAAAAGAGAGAATATCTTTAAATTATTGAAAGACTCAGAGTTTAATATTACAATTTTTTTAAATTCTACGCGATGGTTCATATTTGGGGGAATTGTAGCATATTTAGTATGGGTGCTTCAAGAGTATTATGGTTTTGATGAAATAACAAGTAGCTATATTCTTATTATAATTGTTGCATTTTATGTGGGGTTCGTAATTTATTCAAGCAGAGTTTTGGATAAGCAAGGCCCCAAAAGAATGATGGTTATTGGACAATTACTAGCAATTTCTTTTGGCTTTTTCTTTTTCTTTAATTTCTCTAAAGATTTTCTTGTATTTATTATTTTAACTATTGCTATTGGTGTGGGTCTTGCTTTATATGATCCTGCTGGAAGCACTCTCTTATTAGATGTAATTGTTGAGATTGAGCCAAACTTAAAAGGAACTGGGATTGGGTTTAATAATGCTATTGGGTTTTTCTTCGGCGCTGTCGGACCTATAGTTATCTGCTGGTTAGGTGAATATAATATATTTTTTCCGTTTTATCTAATTTTCTTCCTAATTCTTATAGCCTTTATTATAACCTTGACCTTAATTAAAGAGAAACATAAAGACAGATAATTCTAGATTATTATAAATTTAAGAATTGAACAGCGAGAGAAAATTCTATTTCTTGTATGATAGAAAAAAAAGATTAAAAATAATTGGAATTCCTTAGATATTAATTTAATCTGACTAAGTTAGGCTATTATTTCTATTCAAATTAGATTAAAAATAAAATTATTTTTATATTCTTTAGTAAAATGCTATTTGAAAATAGCTGAGTCAGATAACTTTTAATATGATACTATGATTAAATTAAATACTATTAATCTCAAATCTAATTTTACAAAAGGAATTAAAGATGTCAAAAATAGGAGTTTTAGAAGCTCAAATTCATAGTCTTTTTCTACTTCATTCGGAATCGGGTCTTCTACGCTATGAACAATATTTTTCAGATAAGTTTAAAAATTTAGATTCATCTCTCTTTTCGGGGTATCTTTCAGCATTCTATAATTTTGCGAAAGAAGTGACTAATAAGGCTTTAAAATTTGTGGAGATTTCAGATTTAAAAATTGTATTTAGAAAAATTAATAGATATATCCTTGTTATCATTTCGGATATAAATTTAAGCATTTTATTTTTGGAAAAAATTCTCGACATTATAGCAGATATTTTTGTAAAATTCTTGAAAAAACAAGGTGATTCCATAAAAAATAAGACGATTAAAAATAAAAAGTTAGAATTGGGATTCGACATGTATGTCAAAGGTCTTTGGTTACCACTTCCTTCTCTTATAAAGGTAAGAATAAAGAAGTATTTTGAAAAATTAATATTTGAAAATAAGATATTAGCTGCTGCGGTGGTAAGACCCTTGGGAATTGTGGTTTATTCTTCGCTTCCGGAAGAGATTTTAAATACTTTATTAAAAGAATTAGAAATCCGTGCTAAAGGTGATTATACTAATTATAAAAAAATTTTCTATTTGCTTGAGAATAATCAAAAAATAATTTCAACTCAAATAAATGCGAAATTTAAACTTAAAATAGATTTTATTATAATGGGATTATATGAGTCCTCAGTAAGTATTGGTATAGCAGAAGTTAGTTTCGAAAAAATTATCAAAGGATTTTTAGCATTAACACCTTAAATGACTGAAATTATTAAGATCTTGTATAATAAAAATATAAATTAAAATTAATTTAGGTACCAGCTATTCTTTTTGGTGAATGCCCTAATGCTTTAAGGCTTTCATTAAGGAGTTTTTGTGGAAATTTTTTAATGCAAATCGAATTGTTAGAACCAATTTAGTCAAAGTTTTTTTAAATCTAAAATCATATCATTATATGGTAAATCTTCTACGAATCAACTTAAAATATTGAAAAATATTAAAAATTTACAATAAAATCTATTAAAATTCGAAATTTTGTTATAAAATACTAGATTAAAGTTGAAAAGAGGAGAATGTTATTGTCATATTTAGAAGTTGCTAAGGTACACCCTAAATTAGGTAAACTATTGGAAGAAGAATTTAAACTAAATTCAGAATATTCTAAAGAATTTGCTGAAAAAAAAGGAGTATCTCTGGAAAAGATTACTAGTTTTAAAGCTGATTGGGACATTTTATTGGAATATAATCGATATATTTCAGCTCGTATGGATTTAGAAAAGGCTAAACAAATTCCTAAAGATATTATTTTTGAAAATATCTATGCGGGAGGTGTGCAGTCAGAATGGATATATTTACCAGAAGCTTCTGAAGAAAAGATATTTTTTCATTTATTTGGGGGAGGATACGTTATGGGGGACCTCCCAACAACTCGTTGGGAACCATACTTATATTCAAGACTTACTAAAATGCGGGTTTTAAATGTTGGATATAAATTAGCCCCAGAACACTCTTATCCAGCTGCATTGAAAGATTCTTTAAACGCCTATAAATGGCTAATAGACTCGGTTACTAATCCAAAAAATGTAGTAATCTGCGGAGAATCCGCTGGAGGAGGATTAACAATGGCGACAATGTTAAAACTTCGAGAATTAAATCTTCCCTTACCTGCTGCGGCAGTAATGCTATCACCATGGGTTGATTTACGGTCAAAAGGAAAATCGATTAAAAAATTTAAGATGTTTGAACCTGAATTAGCTATTGGTGTGAAAATTATGTCAAGACTATATGCTGGTAAAGAAAGTTTAAAAAATCCATATATATCTCCTGTTTATGCAGATTTACACGATTTACCACCTCTTTTGATCCAAGCTGGAGGAATTGAGGTACTTTTGGATGATTCAATATTATTGGCAGAAAGAGCAAAAGAAGCAGGAGTTGATGTGGCTTTAGAAGTATATGAAGGGATGACTCACGTTTTTCAGAGATTTGCTGATGAATTAGAAGAAAGTATTCAAGCTTGGAATATTATCGGAAAATTTATTAACACTCATATTTAATACCAGCCATTTAAATTCAAATTTTTAATTATTCTTTCTTAAATAAATTCTGAAATCTTTTTTAAAATGAGTTTTCGATATTTATCATATTGTGCTTCTTTTCATTATTTTTATATACTCATTAAAAGAATAAATTAGATTATTTAGAAGAATTATGCCTCCCATTTGCTAAATATATGGTAAAAAATTTGATATTTATATAAAATATGGCTTGATATATTTCAAAAGAACCAAGCGAGATAAAAAATTGAAAAGTAACTGAATATGGAAAAAATTGATGGCCATCTGCCTTCCACAGCTTGGTATCCTGGCAATCATTATGATAAAGTAAAAATATTAAACGATTTTACTTTTGTTGAAGATTTAAAAATATTAAAAACATAAGATTGGTCTCTGTTTCAACTATGTTCCTGCTATTCTTTTTGGAGAATGCCCTAATGCTTCCAGACTTTCATGAAGAAGCTTGTTTAAAAGCTCGTATCTCTTCTCTTTAAAGCTGTTTTCATACCATAAATTATGGAGCTCTAAGGGATCATTTATTCTATCATAGATATCACCATGATTAGGTTTGCTTTGATAAATTGTTAATTTATACTTCTTTGTTATCAAATGCCTCAATCGAGACTTAAGTGTACCAATCTCTTCATCATTTTCAATATAGCAACAATCTCGTATTTCTGCGTCTGGATTTTTTAGGACGTGAGAAAAATCTTTTCCCTGCATATCGGGTGGGTGATATCGCTCTTTTATGCCTAAAAGATTTAAAATAGTTTTTGCATAATCAACAGAGCTAATTAATGATTCGCTCACGGTCCCAGGAGAAGTTATATCTGGTACTCTCCAAATAAAAGGTAATTGCAGCACACCATTAAATGGGCATGGCCCTTTAAATAACAATCCATGATCTCCCATAAGATCGCCATGATCACTAGTATAAACGACAATTGTATTCTCCGCGAGCCCTAATTTTTCCAAAGATGCTAATATTTCACCGATGCAATGATCTATATAGGCAACTGAAGCATATGTTAATGCTATAAATTTACGAGTTTCTTCTTCGGTGGCTTCTCGAAGAAATGCCTTCTTAAAAGGGGGTTTTTTTAGGTGTGGTCCTAAAAATGGATGAGAATATAGCTTCTCTGCATCATTAAAGGTTTCTGGAAGCTGAATGTCTTCTGGTTGATACATTTCCTGGAATTTTTTAGGAGGAGCAACGGGATAATGAGGATCTGGAAACGAACAATGTAAATAAAATGGCTTTTCTCCGTAATCCCCATTACGATATCGTTCCAAAAAGGCGATTATTCGTTCTCTTATATATGTACTACTGTAATACTCACCAGGAATATCATCACAAAATAAACTAAAAAGATTATCATAGTTCGGGATTCTCTTTTTAACTTCCTCTGCAACTGAGGGAGATTTTTCTTCTAGCCATTCTAAATAATGCCCTGAGCAGATACTGCCATTACCTACTACTAATTCCACTTCCTCGTATCCATAGTAAGGTAATGGAAAATTTTCTTTTACAGGATCCTTCCCAGGATCATCAAGAGCCCAACTTATGAGATTCTCGGCTGAAGTATATTTTCTTTTAAAGGGAGCCATCCAATATTGGTGATGAATTTTACCTACTGCCGCAGTGTGCCAACCCCTTTTTTTTAGGCTTTGAGCTACAGTTGGAATATCTTTATCCAATTTCATTCCATTGCTTCTTACACCATGAAGATTAGGGTATTTTCCAGTCATTAAAGTAGCGCGATTCGGCATACATATTGGATTCGTACAAAAATAATTGGTAAATCTAACTCCTTCATCCGCGAGTCTATCAAGATTAGGTGTTTTCAAAGTTGGATTTCCATAACAGCTGAGGTGATCTACTCGATGGGCGTCAGAAATCATAAACAATACATTCTTTTTCTCTGTCATTATTAACACATTAATATATTTTTTTGAACTTAATTTTGATGTTAATCAAATAGTTAAATGCTCTTAAGATTATAAAGTGATATTTTTCTTTTAAAATGAAAGAGAATAAGTCAAAAAATGCGTTAGATAATTAAAATTAAAATAATTTTAAAAAAAGGAAGTAGTAATTGATTATTTTTTATATAATATTATTGCCATAATGAAATAATTGTACCAGATATAAGAAAACCTACTAGATAATATCCATATTCAATTAGGAATAATTTTATATTGGTTCTCGCCATAAATAAGGCTTGATTAATTGCGATGGGCAATACAAATCCCGCATAAAGCAAAACTGTAATTAATAATCCCATAATGATATTTGTCGTATCTGTTAACTCTAAAATATAGGCAAGAATAAAATTAGTTGCAAGGGCAGTAAAAATCATTATAATGGATTCTTTTATTATTTGCTGTTTAGATATCTCTTCTTTTCCAATTAGTTTTAACCATATATTCCCAAAAGCGAAAGGGAAATACCATAATAAATGCAGCACGTAATAAATTCCAGTTGCTATTAAAATTGCTAAATAATTCATATGATCTCATTTAAAATTATAGATTAAAAATTGATATTTATGATTTAAAATTGAGTTTAAGAGCTTAAAAAGAATTCCATTATTAATCATAAATTCTTCCTAATATGGCTAAAAAATAAAATTTGGTGAATTTAATTGAAGATAGGATAGTTCCCTATTCTTTATTGAAAATGCGTGAAAAAATATCGCAATTTGTATAAAATGATATTATTCTCCTTGAATTTGAATATATACTTTCCTAGTGCGTGGCCCATCATATTCGGCGAACATTATACCTTGCCAAGTTCCCAAAATAAGTTTTCCTTTGTGAATTAATACAGTTAAGGAGGGACTAGTAAGAGTGCTTTTAATATGAGCATCGGCATTTCCTTCCATATGGGAAAAGTTCGCATCTTTTGGAATTACTTTGTGTAGATGCTGAATAATATCCTTTTTCACGGCAGGGTCAGCATTTTCATTAATAGTTATCCCTGCTGTTGTATGAGGAACAAATATATTGCAAGATCCTTCCTTTATTCCGCTTTTTTCGATATGATTTTTGACATCTTGAGTAATATCCAATAATATTTCACGCTCAGGGGTTTTAACTTTTAGCTCTTTAAACAGAATGAAGATACACCTCTTAAAATAATTATTTTTCTGGTTTTTTACTCAAAAATGATTGATAAAAAAATTTAAATCTTTTGGTTTTAAATCTTAATACCTTTTTTTAAAGAAAATAACTTTAATTTTGTCTTTAAAATTTGCCATGTCTCCCTTTTCCTTTCAGAAAATCCTTACTTCCTTCGAGAAATTCCCCTTCTTCAAGAGTATTTAATCCATATTCAAATTCAATCTTCATTGCCTCAGGCATTTTTAAGCCAAATTGTTCATAAGCAGAAAGTTTATCATTTCTCATACAAATTTGGGGGAAGTTTGCAAGTTCCCTTGCCAACTTTTCTGCTTCATATCGAGATTGCCCATTTTCAACCACTCTATTAGCTAAGCCCCATTCATAAGCTTCTTGAGCAGAAATAGGGCGTCCCGTTAAAATCATGTCCATCGCGCGGCTCAAACCAATTAATCTTGGGAGACGTATCGTACCTCCATCAATTAAAGGCACACCATATCGCCTACAAAATACCCCAAAAATCGCATCCTTCTCGATAACTCGTAAATCGCACCATATTGCGAGTTCTAGACCGCCAGCGACTGCATATCCCGAAACTGCGGCAATAACGGGTTTTGATAGAAGCATTCGAGTAGGTCCCATTGGACCATCTCCTTTTTTTTCAATTCTATTAGGCTCTCCCTCAGAGATTGCTTTGAGATTCGCTCCTGAGCAAAAGTTTCCATTAGCACCCCATAATACTGCAATATGTGCCTTTTCATCCTTTTCAAATTCTCTAAACGCATCAGCAAGTTCTTGAGCAGAAGATCCATCAATCGCATTTCTGACTTCTGGATTATCTATAATAACGGTATAAACAGGATAATCCTTTTCAATTTTAATCATGGTTTACCATATATAATTATGTAATTATTTAATATTATTATATTGGAAATTTTTATCTTGATATACAGTTTTATAACTTAAGATTATATGAATACCATAATTTCTCAAAAGTATTTTAATAATTCTTAAAAATTGATAAAAAAGAATATAAAAATAGTTATAGGTTAAAAAAATAAAACTTATTTTTCGTTTAAAAGTTCACTCATTTCCATGAAAGTACTGGTTCGAATTAATGCTGCCTTCAGGAACTGAAATCCTATATCATAAGTACTGCCATCCCCACCAATATGAATGACATAAGGCACCTCTTCTTCCATTGGTTCTCCAAATAAGCCCTTCTTTTTCATAATTTTATAAGCAGTTGCCAGAGCATCAGCTACGGTTGCACCTGATTCAAAGAGATGGTGTACCCAAGGCACTTTCCAAGAGGTAACATTATCTTTAGATGTTGAAACCTCCGAGCAGCTTGTATTATTTACATATATCATATTGTTTCCAGCTACTTGATAGGCGGCTGTAGCCATTTGAAAAAGTACCATTCCTGCACCGCATCCCGG
>Ga0209918_1001964_pt1 | contig 10267 bp, 8 predicted proteins | sample SalPonD_shore_MG_FD_185712 | JGI IMG/M metagenome (GOLD analysis project Ga0209918, IMG submission 185712) | Salt pond soil microbial communities from South San Francisco under conditions of wetland restoration - Salt Pond MetaG... | ecosystem: Environmental > Aquatic > Marine > Intertidal zone >...
GGACGAAATCAGCGGTTTGCCCCAGTTGCCGGTTCCAGGAGATACCGATATAAGGGGCAAATTCGCGCTTGATTTCATACCGTAGCCGAAAACCCAGTTGTATATGATTGAGGCCGGAACCTACGCCCCACTTCTCAACTTTCTGTACGGCGGCGCTGGTAGCTATTCGGGGTTGTCCCCATAACCGTTGGGTGATGGGCATATCGTATTCTGCTTCAAAATTAGCTGAAACATCACCGGCCTCGCTGACAAAAAGGTTGCCATTCATTTCAAAAAAATATGGGGCCAACCCCTGCACCCCAATAACGGCAAATCCTCGTCCTTGTTGATCTAATCGGTTGTAGGCAACATCGTATCGAACGCCAGCCAGCAGGTCAAAATAGGCCGAAATAGCCCGGCCATACAATCCCTGGAATTCCATATCTCCTTCTGTTTCGCCTGTTAAGACGCTGCCTTCGGTCTTGTACCAAAATTTACGCAAGTCTTTGCCCACATATCCCTGGGCATCCCATACCAACGGGTTGAGTCTAGGCTGGCTGCTGTATTCCAGGCGATCCGCCATAAAGAATACATAGGTCTGGTTATCCATCATGATGTTGTTGCTGAACGGAGGGGCTTTTTGAGCAAAGACTGAATTACCGGCAGTTGAAATGATTGCTATCGTAGTGAGAATGAATGTTGTTGTGCGTTTAATCATGGTCATTATCATGCAAATTTGTAAGTCAAATAGAATTCGTTTAAATATTTGTGGAATTATTTTCTTGTCCACAAATCAATCCTCCTGACCTCCTTCTCCAAGGAGGAACTCCTTACTAGTAACCTTAGCCAGTTTGAAGTCCCTCTTAGAAAAGAGGGATTTGGGGAGATTGAGTACATATTATTATATCAATAGGGAATCTATTTTTATGAGTAATCCTGTCCGTATATGTTGCCGTCTTCGTCGGCAACTTCCACGACCCGGAACATGCCCATTTCCATGTGATATAAGATGTGGCAGTGAAACGCCCATCGACCTTTGTCACGCGGAGTGATCAGGGCCGAAATCCGCTGGGCCGGCTGTACGAGCAGGGTATGTTTGCGTGGGCCATAGATTCTATTGCCGTTCTCCAGCTCCATCCAATGTCCGTGCAGATGGATAGGATGTTCCATCATGGTATCGTTGACCAGTATCAACCTCAGACGCTCGTTATAGGTAAAGTGAATAGGCTCGTTAACCTCGTGAAATTCTTTACCATTGAACGACCACATGTAGCGTTCCATGCTGCCGGTCAGATGCAATTCTACCTCCCGCTGTGGCTTTCGCTCGTCGGCATTTGGCTTCAGGCTTCTTAAATCGCGATAGACCAGCACCTTTCGTCCGTCATTTCCCAGTCCAATTCCGGGTTCATCCAAGCGGTCAAACTCCCAGGTAGCAATAGATGCCGCCCCCGGGCCATGGTGGTCCGGCCCATGCTTGACCGGCGGTTTTTTCTTTGGGGCTGCCGATGCCGTAGCTCCCATTCCTTCCATATTCCTATTCCCCATACTGGACTTATTTCCTTCCATGTCCATCTTCATCCCCATATCTTTCATGCTTCGCTTGGGACGTGGACGACGCTCGGGTATAGCGGCCGCCATTCCTTTGCGAGGGGCCAGCGTCCCACGGGCATAGCCACTGCGATCCAGCGATTCGGCAAAAATGGTAAACGCCTTGTCTTCCTTGGGTTCTACAATCACATCATATACTTCTGCAATGCCAATACGAAATTCGTCCACGGGGACCGGCTCAATGTTTTGCCCATCGGCTGCTACCACCGTCATTTTAAGGCCGGGAATACGGACGTCGAAGGCGGTGGTACCCGAGGAGGCATTGATAAATCGCAGGCGGACCTTTTCGCCGGCTTTGAACAGGGCATTCCAGTTGGATTGGGGACCATGTCCGTTCATCATGTAGGTATAGGTAGCGCCCGTTACGTCAAGCAAATCAGTAGCGCTCATCCGCATCTTACCGAAGCTGGTATAATCTTTAAAAGTATCACCCATGCCATTCTTTTTAATATCCTTGATAAACTCTACGAGCGTACGGCGCTGGTAGTTATAATAGCCCTCAGACTTTTTCATCTTTTCAAGGACTTTATACGGGTTCTCGAACGTCCAATCTGAGAGTATGACGGGGTATTCCCGATCAAATTCGACCGGTTCCTTATCAGCCGGCTCTACTATGATAGGGCCATAAAGGCCCAGCTGTTCTTGCAGCTCGGTGTGGCTGTGATACCAGTAGGTGCCGTTTTGTTTTACTTTATACCGATATTCAAACGTTTCTCCCGGGGCAATGCCGTCAAAGCTAACGCCGGGAACACCGTCCATCTGAAACGGAGGAAGGATGCCGTGCCAGTGAATGGAGGTACTTTCCTTCATTTCATTTTTGACTCGGATCAGTACTTCTTCTCCTTCTTTCATGCGGATCAACGGACCGGGCGCTGTGCCGTTTATGCCCATAGCTTTTCCGGTCTTGCCATCAATATTTTTGCTAATATGACCTATTGTCAGATCGATGACATTATCAGGCCCTTGGGGAGTAAGGGCTTCCCATTTGCCCAATCCAGCCAAAGCATACGACGGCAGAAAAGCACTGACCGTGGCGAAAGCGGTCATAGAAGAGGCATAACGTAAAAAAGTACGTCGAGATATAGAATTTGAATCTTCGTTTTTCATGGATCTATTTCAGTTAATGATTCGTAATTCGATTCTCAAACATACGGACCGAACCTTAAATAAAGCTTAAAACATTTAAGGTTAGAGTCTCTTATCTTAAAGTCTTATTCGTTAATAAGAAATTGATTGGTCATGTGGATACTCTTAGTAGAAGATGAAAAAAAGTTGGCGAACTCTCTGCAAAAAGGGTTGCAAGAAGAAGGGCATGCGGTAGAGGTTTTCCATAATGGAGAAGAGGCCGAACTGGAGGGCTTGGTCAATGATTATGATCTTGTCATCCTGGATTGGAGACTACCGGGCAGAGACGGCCGGCAGATTTTAAAACGTTGGCGGAAAGAAGAGCGTCAATTTCCTGTACTGATGCTCACGGCCCTTGGTGATCTAGATCACCGGATTGAGGGGCTCGACAGTGGGGCCGACGATTATATGAGTAAACCCTTTTCGTTTGAGGAACTCCTGGCCCGTATTCGCGCACTGGGCCGGCGATCATCTAACACATTGAAACAGGAAATCACTCAAATAGGACCCGTTGAGCTGGATTCCCGCAGGCATCTCGTTAAAATATGTAGCCAGGAATTACAGCTCAGGCCTAAAGAATTTTCATTGCTGGAATTGCTCATCAACGACCCCGAATCGGTCTATTCCAAAACGCAAATTGCCGAACGGGTTTGGGGATCCTCGTACTATGTCAGCGACAACACGATCGAGGCCACCATATCCACGCTGCGCCAAAAACTGTCGGATACGTTATCATCATGTGGTGAAATTGATTTTGATTCAAAGTCGCAGGTTATAGAAACGGTCCGGGGAGCGGGGTACCGATTTGATACCAAATTGTTAGAAAAGAAGTCATCGGATGAGTAAACAACGTCCTTTTTATCAGCGCCTGTCGATTTCAAAGAAGTTGGCATTCTGGTATGGGTTGAGCCTGTTTATTATGCTTAGCCTGTTTGGATATTTTTTGTATGAAACGTTCCATCAGTCCATACATCATAATTACGACCGGCATCTTCGTTTCGAAGCTGAACAGCTGTTGCCTTTTATCCACACCAAATCGGATAGCCTCACCATTGATCTTACAGGCTATAGTCGTAATGAAGCCCTGCAAGGCGGCACGCAATACGGCACCTATGTTCGACTGTATACTACAAATGGGAGACAGCTTTACAAGAGTCCGAATTTTTCTGATGTCAAAGAATCACTCCCTAAAGAAATCCCTGACAATTTCGAGGAGTATTCGTTCAGCAGGGAGTGGCAGTCATTGCCCCTTAGGACTTTGTATTATCCTATCAAAAATAAAAAAGACCATGTACCGGTGGGATGGCTGGAAGTGAGCGGCTTCGAATGGACGCTCCATGGAGAATTGGATCGGTTCAGGCAGTATATTATCGTCCTGATAGCAATTAGCGTGCTTTTTTCCATCTTCGGCGGGTACTGGCTTTCCAAGCGTGCCCTTTCACCGGTTGCTGCAATTATCAAGGCGGCAAAGTCTATTACAACTTCGGATATGGATCAGCGCATTCCGGTCAATTACCAGGTTCGTGACGAGCTGACCGATTTGGCCGAAACGTTTAATATGATGTTGAACCGTCTTCAAAGAGGTTTCGAGCGTGAAAAGCGGTTTACCTCGGATGCCGCCCATGAACTGATGACGCCTTTATCATCGCTGCGAAGCGAAGCTGAAATTACCTTACGTAAACCACGCGAAAAGGAAGAATACCGGGATACCATCAATGATATGTTGACCGAAGTCCGGCGAATGAGTGAAATGGTCCATTTGTTGCTTCAACTTTCAAGAGTGGAATCTAATTATCGTCTTCAACCTAAGGTCGTAAATTTCAGCCGGATTGCAACGATTGTCACCCAGAACAAAATGGAGTTGGCCCGCCAGAAAGAAATCACGATAAACACTGAGATTGCCCCTGATCTATATGTTCAAGCTCAGGGAGCCTACGTCGAAGAAATTATAACAAACCTGTTGGAGAATGCTCTTAAATATACTTCCGAAGGTGGGACGATCAATCTCAAATTGAAGCGCTCAAGCGGGAAAGCTGTGTTGCACATTTCGGATACCGGCATTGGCTTAGATGAAAAAACCAAGAAGCATCTTTTTGAACGGTTTTACCGGGCTGATCAAACCTATGTACAGACTGAGCAGGGCAGTGGGTTAGGACTATCGCTGGTAAAAGCAATTATTGAAATGTATCACGGGAAGATACGAGCCTATAGCGAGGGTCCCGGGAAAGGGAGTACTTTTGTCGTGGAATTGCCCCTGGCTGAAAATAAAGCTTAACTAACTTCAAGAAGGCATCTGTTGCTTTAGTCCATTGAAATGCTTTTAACTGGCTTTTAGCAAAAGACCCTGAAACGAGTTCAGGGTGACACGAGGTTTTGCAAAGCCCTCTTCAATTAAATAATATTAACCGATAGACAGTATGGAAAAGTTATCGACAATTCATGAATATAATTGATTTGATTCCATATTTTTGGGAATCTAAGACACCGGCATCAGAATACCAGGCCCAGTACTGCAGGCGTGATTGAGAATTTCGCACCGGTACGATAATTATATCAAATATATAATTGAGAAGGACCATCGAAATTCTCTCGTCTGCAGTGCAGAGCCGGTTCGGGATTCGTAGCCGGCGACTTTTTTGGGTTCCGTTTTTTCGTCGTTGAAAAAATGGAACATACCCTTGCAGGAAGCTAATTCCACGTCTTTTGGTTAGAAATTTATCTCAAACTTACTTTAAGTTAGTATGAGCGCGTGACCGCCTTGTTTCAGGATAAAGTTCAGGCAGGATGTGAATTAAACTATTTTCACTGCCTCAATCATCCGGAAGATACCTCCGGCTGTCAGTTCTTCAACATTTTCAATATTCCAGCCCGCTTTCTCTACATTTTCTACCGTTTGTCGAGCGATGTGAACGCCCATCACATAATGGATCGGGGGATCAAGTTTTTCCATAACAGAAGCCAGACCCGTATTTTTTGATAGCATGTGTTCCAAAAGATATAGATGTCCCCCCGGCTTGGTTACCCGCAGCGCTTCTTGCAATCCTAATATCGGATTAGGTATGGAACAAAAGGCGAACGTTGCCACGGTATCGTCGAAGGTGTTATCCGGGAAAGCGAGTTGCTGGGCATCCATCTCTTGCAAATCAAGATTTTTGATTCTATTTCGGCTGACGTATCCCCGGGCATACTGCAACATCTTTGGCGACAGGTCGATGCCGGTGATGGCCTGATCCTTTGGATGATACGGGATGTTTTTACCGGTGCCGATGCCAATCTCCAGAATTTTTGGGCCCTGAACCTGCTTCCAGAGTTTTGTTCTCCATGGCCGGTAAAGCAGCTGCTCGATCGGCCACTCCATAAGATTATAGATTAGCGAAAAGGCATTATACCGTTTCCGGGTATGTTTCGTTTGGTTGGGATCCGGTTCCATCAGTCGTGTGATACGTTCTACCTCCAGCTACTTATCGCTATTTAAATCGGGGCGAAGTTCAGGGGCCTGCCAGGGCTGCGTCTGTTTGTTATAGGTTTTCCTGATTTGAACGACTTCATCTTGTGAAATGGATGGAAGATCTTCATTACTTTGAGAGCGAAGATAATTCAGGATTGCAGCGATTTTTGCGTCACTTAGCCGTGCTCCAAACGAAGGCATTACGCCCTGATAGGTTTGCCCGTTGACTTCAACTTGGCCGGAAAGACCGTTAAGCAAGATACGTACCGGCACAGATGGATTATTGGTTACCCATTCGGAATTGATGAGCGGAGGGAAAACACCGGCTATTCCAGCTGCATTACTGCCATGGCATGAAGCACAATTTTGGGTAAATAACGCCTCCCCGTTTAATTTTGATGCATTTTCTTCTTCCTTTTCAGGAACATCCAGCGGCTTATCCAAGCCCGGAGTCATGCCCATCATTTTTTTATAGTCTTCGGATAGTCGTTGATTCATTTGTCCCATATTTTTTTGCCCGTTTTGCATATGCATGGCAGCCATCCGATCATGCATAGCCATCATTTGTTGAAACCATTCCCCGGTCATATGCTCTCGCATTTGCATGTTCATGCCCATCCCCATTCCGTTGCCATTGCCCATCATGTGGCCACCATTGCCTTGCATATGTCCCCCCATATTCCCCGACATTCCGGACATCATCTGTTTGTAACCGGCCTGCATCTGACTATGCATTTGCTGCATCTGGCCGTAGAGAGATTGCAGGTCTTTAGGCAGAGAATCCGAACGAGATTGGTATTGCCCCATCAACGTCTGATACGTATTCTGTATCGAATCGTAGGATGCCTCAAACTGTTGGCGCTGTTTTTTCGTCATGGAATTTGATCCGTCCGTACGGCAGGTAACAAAAGTGAAGGCAAACAAAACGGTTGTAAGGAATAGTCGGTACATCTTTTCAGGTTTTAGGTGTTACTTTTTTATGAAATCAAAACGAATCGAGACGCATTATTAATTCTCAAGCTCCCACTTATTAATTGTATTTGCCGATGATTTTACTCCTTAAGGCTATGCGCCATATATCTGACGGAGTAAATCCGTTGATTAAAATAAATTAGCTATTAAAAAATGAAATAACTATTCCTAATCCCCGGCATAATTCATTGATAATTAAATATCAGAATAAGGATGCGAGAATACTATTCATCCTTTAAGCTAGGTTTAAGGTTCATGTCTTATACTATGGATAGTAATTACATGATAATACAAGCTGAAGACGAAATTTTAAAACGAATCTAAAAAAGGAAATAGAAATTATGAGTTATTTTACTTCGAAAACAACAAATCGAACCTATGAACAAGCGATAACCGACGTGACGAATCTTCTCAAGGAAGAGGGCTTCGGCGTCCTGACGGAAATAGATGTTAAGGCTACCCTGAAAAAGAAACTCGATGTGGATTTTAAGAACTACAAAATTCTGGGGGCTTGTAATCCGCCCTATGCCTATAAAGCTCTGCAGGCTGAGGATAAAATTGGGGCCATGCTGCCCTGCAATGTAGTTGTCGAAGAGCAGGAGGATGGCACGGTAGAAGTATCGGCTGTTGACCCTGTGGCTTCTATGCAAGCTGTTGATAATGAAGATCTGCAGCCGATTGCTACCGAGATTCGAGATAAATTGCGAAAAGTAATCAATCAATTATAGGAATAGCATCCAGAATGCCAGCAACAAAAATTCTATTTAACAACCATAAAACAGGAGATTATATGAAACGTTTTACTAAAACACTTACCCTCACCTTCTCTTTGATGTTATTTGCCAGTATGGGCTTTGCCCAACAGAAACAGGCTGTATCAGCTAAAAAGCAGCAAATGATGAAGATGATGCAGGATTCTACCATGCGTGCTATGATGATAGAGCAGATGGCCCAGAATCCCCAGATGCGTCAGCAAATGATGCAGCGTATGATGGCATCAGTAAAAATGGACAGTTCGATGATGCGTAGTAAAATGCAACAGATGATGAATAACCCTCATATGCAGCAGCGTATGCAGGCCCATATGGCGATGATGCAGAATATGATGCAAAACGGTAAGAAGGGATCCGGACAGATGAAGGGGATGATGAACAATCCTGACATGAAAAAGATGATGCCGATGCAGATGATGTGTATGCAAATGATGAAAGGCAATATGATGAATCAGAAGGGCATGATGAATGGAAATAATTCAATGATGAAAGGAAGTGTCCAACCTGATACTACGAGTCAAAAATAGCAACAGATCATAGGGTATGGTTTCATCTTCTGGTGGACCATACACCTATTTCCTAAAGTTCTTAATATCAAATATGGGAAAATTATGCATGGATATAACGGATTCGGAGGTGGTTGGATGATGATCATCTGGTGGATATTAATCATTGTGGCGGTAGTTTATCTGTTTAGATGGCTGGCACCAACAACAGCAGGATGGCCGGGCAGAAAAGATAAAAACAACAGTAATAGTGCCTTGGACATTTTGAAAGAGCGCTACGCGCGCGGCGAAATTGATAAAGAGGAATATGAAAGGAAGAAAAGAGATTTACAGGATTAATATTTAAGATATTTTCATATATGGTTATCGTCTCGATAGGTACGGCCTGTCTTAAAATTCAAACAGATCCGCAATTCGATTATTTCTCTCTTCTTTGTGATAGAATTCATTCGTTGATGAAGAATAGTGATAATCCTGTTTCCACTCATCCGCATGTTCAATAACCTCTTGTATGGCATCAAGGATATAATGCAGCTCTTCGTCGGTCATGGTTGGATGCAGCGACAGCCGTACCCATCCCGGTTTTTGAGAGAAATCTCCCTGGTCGATGAGATTTGTGATTCTTTTGGATTGTTGCCGGCTAACATGCAAGAGAAGGTGCCCATAGGTGCCGGCACAGGAGCATCCGCCGCGTACCTGAATGCCATATCGGTCATTGAGCAATTTTACCATCAGATTATGATGCACATTTTCTACATAGAATGAGATCACACCCAATCTTTCTTTGACACCCTCGGCCAGTACATGCATTTGGGGGATTTGGGAGATTTTGTCAAAACTGATATCCAGCAGTTCTTCTTCCCGGGCCCGGATCTTTTCTACCGACATTTTTTCTTTGAGCTTAATAGCCAGAGCTGCCCTGATAGCCTGAAGGAAGCCAGGGGTGCCGCCGTCTTCGCGCACCTCGATATCATTAAAATAATGACGACCGCCCCAGGGATTCGTCCAGGTAACCGTTCCTCCGCCCGGATGATCGGGAATACGGTTTTTATATAGTTTTTTGTCAAAAATGAGCACCCCGGAGCTGCCCGGACCTCCCAGGAATTTGTGTGGAGAGAAAAAGATGGCATCAAGCCTCTGGGCTTTATGTTTGGGATTCATGTTGATATCCGCATAGGGAGCGGAAGCCGCAAAATCGACAAAACAATATCCCCCGTGATCGTGCATGATTTTTGCCAGCTGATGGTAGGGCGTTTCTATACCGGTTACGTTTGAACAGGCGGTAAAAGAACCAATCTTGATTTTGCGATCCTGGTATTTCTCGAGAGCCTTCCGAAGATTATCAGGATCAACCAAGAGATCATCATTAGCCTCTAAAACCTCCACATCGGCAATGGTTTCCAGCCAGCTTGTCTGGTTCGAGTGATGTTCCATATGAGTCACAAATACAATCGGTCGTTCTTGTTCCGGTATCTCGAGTTGATCTTTGAACTGTTCTGGTACTTTCAATCCCAGGATGCGCTGGAACTTGCAGAGAACGCTGGTCATCCCCGAACCGGCAGTAATGATCACATCATCGGATGAGGCGTTGACATGCTCTTTAATAAGGGCATGGGCCTTATGATAGGCATTGGTCATCAATTTACCTGTATAGGAGGATTCGGAATGCGTATTGCCAACCTTAGGCGCGATTTTTTCACGCATAATCCGCTCAATAGGATCATACAGCCTGCCGCTGGCAATCCAATCCGCATAAACCAAAGGTTTCTCACCATCGGGAGTATCAAATTTTGTGTTAATTCCAATGGTATTCTTCCGGAATTCTTCGAAATACTTTTCTAGCGATATAGTTTCTT
>Ga0209918_1001965_pt1 | contig 10266 bp, 5 predicted proteins | sample SalPonD_shore_MG_FD_185712 | JGI IMG/M metagenome (GOLD analysis project Ga0209918, IMG submission 185712) | Salt pond soil microbial communities from South San Francisco under conditions of wetland restoration - Salt Pond MetaG... | ecosystem: Environmental > Aquatic > Marine > Intertidal zone >...
GGAACGCGGGGACGAAATTTAGCAATACGCCGAGCAGTACTGCCGGAGTGAGTGATGGTGCTAATAACGTTAGCTTCTACATTTTCGGCCAGTACTACACAAGAATAAGCCAACGATTCGATCACCTGCTTTTCCTTCCATTCAGGTTTACGATAACTCAGACTGTTATACAGATAGGGAGCATTGCTTTCTACCGAGCGACAGATCTTATCCATTGTTCGTATCGACTCGATTGGATATGAACCGGCCGCGGTTTCTCCTGAAAGCATAACCGCATCGGTACCGTCCAGTACGGCGTTTGCCACATCCGAGCTTTCGGCACGAGTTGGCCGGGGATTTTCGATCATCGAGTCAAGCATCTGCGTTGCCGTAATGACCGGTTTGCCGGCCTGCCTACTGCGATCAATGATTTTTTTCTGGACCATCGGTACTTTTTCACTGGCGATTTCGATCCCCAAGTCGCCTCGTGCTACCATAATACCACTGGACTCTTCAATAATATCATCGATTACCTCAACGGCTTCCGGCTTCTCGATCTTGGCAATAATCCCGGCATTGGATCCCAGCGCCCGTGCCCGGGATATCACTTCTTGAATATCCTCTGCTGAACGAACAAAAGACATCCCTATGTAATCGACTCCTTTGGAGATAGCAAACTCTAAATCCCCAATATCTTTTTCGGTGAGCGATGACATAGAAATATTTACATCCGGCAGGTTAAGACCTTTGCGGGATTTCAAAATCCCTCCAACTACCACCTGGGCAACCAGACTATTCTCATTCTTTTTTATGACCTTCAACTCGAGCAGCCCATCATCAATCAAAACTTTATTTCCTTCTACCGCATCATCGACAATATTTTTATAATCTACCGGTATTTTTTTTGGGGTCCCTTCGATGTCCTCTGGTGTCAGTGTCACATAATCGCCCATTTCTATCTCTTGAGCATCGTCTTTCATTTTACCAATACGGATTTTAGGGCCCTGCAAATCCGCCAGGATAGGTAAACTCACATTATACTTACTGGCAACTTTACGAAGACTTTTGATGACTCTTCCATGTTGCTCGTGGGTTCCGTGCGAAAAATTGATGCGGGCGATATTCATCCCGTTCTGTACTAATTCATCAATCTTTTCTTCGGAGTTACTGCTTGGCCCAAGGGTACAAACAATTTTCGTACGTCGTTCGCCTAAGTTCATTAAACTGTCTTTATCTGAATAAAATTTATTTCAATTCTAATTATACAAGATGAACCTGCTAACCATACATGGTACAATCAGATCATTGAAAGGTATGAAATTAAATCTTTAATCGTTATCTCAACGCAACCGTTTAATTATAGTTTAACAAGCAAAATAATTCTACCAGGCTAAACATAAAAAAGCCGGTTCATAGATTACGTTGAACCGGCTTTATTTTAAAAATAGATTTTTGAGTTTTCTGCTTATCCCGGGAGACCATCATAGTAGCTCAGGATTTTAGCAATATCAGCCTCATCATCAAAACTCAAATTTTGGGAATCTGCATAAGACTCAACTTCAGATTTATGATCGGGTAACGCTTCCAAAATATCTTTCTTACTAAATTTTACTTTACGAAACTTTCCGTCATTGGTGACAAGATAATAGCGCACAGAACTCTGGTATCTATCTTTTTTTGTTGCTGTACCATAACTGGCCATATCTTCCAGATAGGTTGAATAATGATGAGCCAGTAATTTTGTCTTACCGTCATGAATAACTCTTAGAAAAGTCTTTTTCGAAATATCATTAACCTTGGTATTGAATCCATTTTCAAAAACAATATCCCCGTCTTCTTTGGTAAAAATTTTAAATCCCTGTATTTTTTTGGGATCGGTAATCATGATTTTTTTATTCCTGAGAAACTCAATATCATTCTTGTATGTATTGTATCTCAAATAAATAGGTCTGGTAACCGAATTTTTATTAATAATCAGCCTACCCTTCAAAAATTTATCCGTTAGATAGGGGGAGCCTATTACTTCTTTAGCACTCTTGGTCGGAACGATACTAGAAAAGTTAGAAAACTGGTCTAATTCTTCTCGCGTGATCTTTTGATCCTGCGCTTGGCTAATTTTCGGCATAACTAGTACAGCCATAAATACAGTGACCAAAAAAAGTACGATGTGATTTTTCATAACATTACCCATCTTTATAATTATCCAATTAGAAAAATAGTCTCGATTCAGATTTCATCATCTAAAAATCAATCTATTAATTTTTTATCAGCATTACTACTACATGAATAAACGAATCATTCAGCCTTAAATTGTTTACAATAACTCTTGAATAAACATTCATTTAGGAATAATTTAATTATTCAATAACCGTTTTTTAAATTGTACTAAACCGAATTGTTATTCAGAATATTTGATCCAAAAGGATCGACTTTATCTAAGCTGACTTGTATTGAAAATTCGATATCATGCGGGTTATTTCAAAAACATATCTTAAATCCCTGCTGTCAATATTATTTATTGGCCTTTCATACTTCTTATCAGTATGCAAAGTTGAAGCTCAGAGTACCCAGTCAATTTATAAAGAAGGAATAGTTCAAAAAACACAAAACAATCCTATTAAAGCTTTAAAGAGCTGGTATTCTGCCAAAAAAACACTAAATGAACCGGACTTTCGAATTGCCCAGGCCTGTATTTCGCTGGCCACCCAAAAAGATTTAAACCAATATTATCAAAAAGCTAGTGAATTGTATTATTGGGGATTATCGGGAAGCATATCTACGGATGAACAAGAGGCTTTGGTTAAGGAGCTTAATTTTATAAAACCTTTAATTAAATATAGCGTTTACAGAAATCTAAAAAAGAAGATACAACATTCTGATTCTACCGCACTCGGCAAGCTAAGACAATTCTGGAAAAAATTAGATCCTACTCCTCTTAGCCCTTATAACGAAAGATTAATCGAGCACTGGCAGAGAATTTCATTTGCCCAGAAAAATTACAGTCAGACCAATTCAGAAAAATTGGATGCCCGGGGCTTAACGTACGTCAGATATGGTACCCCACAGTTTAAAAAAAGTGGCATACTAAGCTATAAATCAGGGCTGGTACATCGCTTGCTGCTGGAAGGCATACAAACGCCATCATTCGGAAATGCCAATGATATCGCCGCAGCCCGGGCTCAACGGTTTAACTTAGAAACCCGGGTCCGCCAGTTGCACAATTATCCAAATTATGAAATATGGATTTATCGTAACCTTACAGATAACTCACAGAGTACCATTTTTTTATTTGGCTCGGAAGGTGGGCCAAATAATTTCAGAAGAATTAAATCAGTAGATGATTTTATCCCCAACGGGGCTTATAAGAATGTGGGACAAAACAATTACTCAATTACCATCTCTGATAAGAAAAGGGATCAGACCAACTCAAATGTTCAATTTGATGCTGCACGCAGAGCACAGAACATTGTTAAACGTATTCGTATCACGCCTGCACTGATATTGCAGATAATGTATTACGAACAATTTGCCGCCTTGGATGATTATTTCGGCAAATCGTACAACGAAATGATGGATCGATTCATTGATAACGCTAATTCCCCAAGTTCTACATTTACAGGATTAGAAAGAGAATTTGCTACGATTTACGGTTCTAAACTGCAACAAATTCAAAGCAAAGCTCCGAAAGAAAAATCGAAGGACAAATCAAATATATTATCCATCCCCACAAAGAATTACGGCTACCGGTACCTTGACGATGAGAATCATCCTTATCTAAAGATTTATTCGATCATCGATATTAAAAAAGCGCTTTACTATGATCTTTTAAAGAACACGAATTCACTTCAAAGTAATATTAATAATCGATACGCTTTGGTCAGCGGCTATATCTTAAAAGACGAAGTCAATTCACAGATTAGAAAAAGAACGAAACGTGTGCAGATTTATTCATCCAATAAAACAGTAGTCACTTTTGATATTCTGTATCAAAATCAGCCTCAGTCCGCAACTATATCTCACGAACTGCATAATATTAAGGATGAGGACTCTACCACTATATCAGATAATAGCCCCTATCCAACATCACTCAAAGGCCTTAATAATGATACCATTAATCTCCCCAATCCGCTAAGTACCGATAAGTTAATTATGAGTGACTTACTGCTTGGCTACAGCGATTCTACAACGGAAGCCAAATTCTCAAATAATTTAACCAATATTATAATTGCTCATGATAAAGTTATCCCAAAAGGAAAAAATTTAAACCTTTATTACGAGCTCTATAATCTGCAACCCAATGACAGCAGTGGCATTTCCAAGTTCACTTTCCATTATTCGATAAAAAAGAAGCACAAAGGATTGGGCCTTTTTAGAAAAAGCCCAGACAATCAGATCAGTATTACTATAAACAATTCGGTTGCCGATGACAGCTACCAAAAACTACTGTCGATTAAAACACCAACCCTAGATGCCGGCAATTATGAACTAAATATTCAAATCAGAGATCTAAATTCAGAGGCAGAATACTCCAAAACACTTGGCTTTGAAGTGCAGTAGCAGTAGTTCCAATTTAAGAAATCAATAAGTACGCTGGGTAGCAAAAGCCTCTAATCGCATCGTATTTTTTATCAGCGAATCAATTTTTGACTTATTATCTGCATTCTCTGGATCAAGAATCTTCCCAGTAGATTTATCGATTATAATATCTTTAAAATCCAGAAGAAAACGAGTAGCTATTGTATTTTTGGTATCGGTCAGCTCAACCGTATCGAATTGGAAATCTTTCTGAAAAGCTACAGTTGATCTGTAGGTAAAATTTTTACCATTATACTCACCTTTAAATACGGTAGAGTAATTTGTGTTATCACCAAAAAAATCCACATCAGAAATATTATCTCCTTCCGTCGGAGGGGCTATAAATAATTCTAGTCCATCGAAGTTGGTAAAATCCTTATAACCTAAATCGGTTGCTATTACAAGCTCATCGTCACTTCCATTGGCTTCTCGATACCCCATAATTAAGGCATCAACCTGGCTCTGAAGCTTAGTCTCATTCCCAGCTACGAGTAAATTAAATTTTTCCGCCAGCAACTTGAATTCTGTTATTGAGATAGAATCTTGTCCGGCCGAAAGGGTATCCCCAACGTTATTAACATTAAAAAAGTAATTTATCCTTTTAGGATATGTAGGAGCCGGAGTCTGAACACAACTAACGGTCACTAATATGATTGAAATTAAATATAGCAGGCTCGTCTGCTTCATAACTTATTCCTATTTGCCAAAAACAACTTTCTTGTTTCTAATATAAAAATTAAAATAGAAAGCCGCGCCAAATAAAGCGCGGCTTTCCTATCTAAGTGATCTTTCTTACGATATAATAAAATTATTTAAAGTTAAGTGCCCTTTATATATATCGTAGAACTTTTGAGTTTTTCACCTACCTGGGCACCATCGGCGCTGTCGATGGTGAGTATGAGTGTAGCCTCATCCCCAGCATTGAGATTAGGATCATCAGATGTCTGAACAGTAACAGTAGCTTTCACAGAACCGGAACTAATCGTAACAGGTGAACTTGATACCGAATAATAGTTTGGATCGGCTGTTGAACTGCCGTCTATACTAAATTGCACCTGTATATCTGATTGTGCATTGCCTTTACTGCTGATAAACTGCACCTCCAAGGTTTGAGAGGTGCCTTCATCTATTTCTGATTGTAAGGGTTTGAAACCAACAGTATCCGGACCATCATAGGTCTTCTGTGTATCTCCTTTATTGAACCAGTCGTTACAACCGGCAAACAATAAAGGAAGCACCATAGCCAGTAGGAATAAATGTTTTATTGACTTATTCATAATATTAAGCTTTTGATATTCAAATATTTTCGTTTAATAACCGGGATTATTTTCCAAAGCCCCATTAGCACTGATGAGATCGGCTTCGATATCATCCAATATCCGGTAAGAATCATACCGGATTTTTGTGGAGCCATCCGGATTGGTAATATCTCTACCCAGACGTTTTAAGTCATAAAATCGATGACCTTCGGCTACTAACTCACGAACTCTTGCATCCAAAACCTCATTCATGAACTCTTGTTGTGAAGTTATATCAACACCTGTAACTAAAGGATTTAAACCTCGAGCTTGTCTCAGCGTATTGAGTGGCCCCATTCCATCAGCGTATGTATTACCCGACATCTTTGACCGGGCTTCTGCCTGGATCAAATACATTTCGGAGATACGCATGTAGGGAATATCATCCGCCTGCTGGCCTTTTTCTCCACCCCATTTATCAATTTCCCAGCCTTCGTCATTCACGTCGGTACAACCGGAAACCGGGGTGCCTGCCCTGTCATTAAAGCAAGGCCGGTACCAGCCAAGACGATAATCGTTAGAATCGTATAAATTGATTACAAAGTTCGTGGGAACCTGGGCTACCCATACCGTAGAGGTATAAGCGGCAAGCCCGTTATTAACATTATCACCTGCGATTGGCTCCGTACTTGGGTTTACGACGACCTTAAACAGGGCTTCGGGATGCCCCGGACCTGTCTCATCGAACATGTCCGCTACCGTTGCCGAATCGGTTACCAAACTCTGAGCAGCATCATTAATGGCGTTACCAGCCGCGGTATTGGCCTCTGACCAGTTGCCGGCATAAAGATTTACCCGGGCCATCAGTCCATCCACAAATGCTTCAGTTATGTGTGTGTTATCTGTTTGCCCGGCCAACAGACTCTTAGCTTGATCCAAGTCGTCCAGAATCTGAGTATAAACCTCCGATACCGTTGCTCTCGGGGCTTCTTCGACATCCGACAGATCCTGGGTTGGCGTTGTTCGAAGTACGATACCTTTATCCCAGCCGCCTACTTCATGACCGGGTTCATAAGCTATTGAGCGTACCAAATGATGCATTACCAGTGCCCGAACAGCATAAGCTTCACCACGATATTGGTCGAGTGTTGCCTGGTTATCCAAGACTCCATCTTTGACAGAGTTGATCATCAAATTAGCTTTATTGATGATATCATAGGTATCATTATATGTATCGAATGTTCCACTACCTGGAGCTAAACCATTAGTTCCACCATCGTTACCAGTAAGTTCATTGAGCCCCTGATATCGTGATGCACCGGAGCGGTGCCTAGTCTCGTCAGATATAGCACTTGGACCAATAAAATACATAGTAGTAAAACCACCACTTGCCCTAAGGCTAGAATAGAGCGAAGCTCTAAGAGCTTTTACTCCTTCCGCACTGGTTAATACTGCTTCTCCCTTTACTGAGGTAGCCGGATCCGGCTTCTGCAGTAAGTCGTTGCATCCCACTGCAAAAAGCAGGAGCGCAACTGCCAAGTATTTCAATAGTTTTAGTTTCTTCATAATAAATTCCTCTGAATATTTTTTTGATGATTGCAATCGCACAGCTTAAAATTTGATTTCAATTCCACCATTAACTTGTAAACCCGTCGGATATGAAGCGGCAACAAGGTTGCCATAAATATCCGTAGTAGAAGCAGCTACTTCGGGATCGTAGAATGGCCATGCAGTCCAGGTATAAAGGTTGCGACCCGTTGCGTAGAATCGTATTCCTGAAATATGCAATTTTTCAGTTATAGAGGAAGGTAAGCTATAACTCAATTTAACGGTTTTTAGTCGGATGTAACTTGCATTATAAATAGAATGCGTTCCGAGTGTCGTCCGGTAGTTGGAGGTCTCCTGGTAGGAAGATCCACCGGTTGCGGCCCTTGGAACATAGGTTACATCTCCCGGCTGCTCCCATCTGTGCTGTAACCTTGCACTAAGATTACTGAAGAAGTCCGGGGTACGGGTAAAGTACCAGTCGGTGTTGGCAAAAGCCCATTTTCCAAAGCTGAACTGGAAGAATACATCCAGGCGCAGTCCTTTATAGCTCAGGGTGTTACCAAAACCACCGTTAGTATTAGCTAAACCATCATGATAGTAGTGCGAATCCTCAGTAAAGTTCGGTTGATAGGTGATATTACCATCCTTGTCATACCACATCGGACGGCCATCTGCCGGGTTCACACCTGCAAAATCCGGTACTTGTATAACACCAATTGTTTTACCTACCCGGATTTCTTGAAAGGCATCATTCTCGTTGAGCACGTCATTCTGTCCAAGAGATATTACCTTATTCCGCTGGAATGAAACATTAAAACGAGTGCTCCAGTTAAAATCGCCCATGCTTAGGTTCACCGAATTGATGGCAATCTCGATCCCTTCGTTACGAATAGTACCTACATTTTCAGTAATGCTTGTATATCCGCTTTCTGACGGCAGTTCACGGTTAAGTAACAAGTTGTCGTTATCACGTCGATAAACATCAAGCGAACCGCTTATCCGTCCATCCAGGATTTCATAATCCATACCAAGGTTTATTTCCTTGGCTTCCTCCCAACTCAGATCGGCATTGGCCAGCTGAGTAGGTGCAAGGGCTGTTTGACCATTATAAGAACCCTGGGCGGAGTACAAACCACGTGCTGCGAAGTCACCAATGGCAGCGTTACCCGTCGTACCATATCCAGCACGAAGTTTCAAGTCGCTTATAAAATCAATGTTGAAGAAATCCTCTTCAGAAACTCTCCAGGCACCTGATATTGACGGGAAGAATCCCCATCGCTTGTTAGCACCAAACCGGGAGTGGCCGTCATAACGACCAGTAAAGGCCAGGTAATATCTTTGGTCATAGTTATATTTAAGATTTGCAAAGTAACTACCAATTCTAAATTCACTATTGGTTCCGGAAGCCTCTGTTGGGTCTGAACTGGCATTTAATACTTTAAAGAAACTACCCGGGAATCCTTGTCCCGTAGTTCCAACCCGGGTCCAGTAATTGCGACGGTACTCCGTACCAATCAAACCGGAAACATTGTGAACCTGGGCAAAAGTTCGTTGCATATTCAGAACGGCATTCACATTAAAGTTGTAAACATTTCGGTAATCGTAAGCCAGTGAACCTCCGGCACTTGGATCAGCAACAGGCGTTTCATATCGCTCATCTTCAACATTCCTGTAATCAAAACCAAGTGTTGACTTTAAGCTTATCCAATCGGCGAATTGATACGTAGCATCAATATTACCGATAACGGCTATTGTTTGTACGTTACGGTCAACTTCATCCCGAATAACCGCTGGATTCCACGCAATAGGTCCAAATACGCTGGGCGCATATTCCCCATCATTATACTTAGGGAAGGTCATCGGATTCTGGAACATAGCCTGCGAAGGAGGACAGTTCACATAGTTTCCATCCTGACAGATACCGAACTGATCCTGTTTAGACAGGTTCACATTCAATCCCAAGTTGAAGGCATCACTTACTTGGTGATCGATATTTGTCCGAAGGTTCAGACGGTCGAACTTACTGTTAAAAATATGACCATCGGTGTGCTCTAAAGCTCCCGAAGTATAGAATTGCGTTTTTTCATTCCCCCCGGAAACGGAAACGTCATATTTTTGAGATACCCCACGTCTAAAAATGTAATCCTGCCAATTGGTATTGGCCAAATTACCATCTCTTCCAGGAGTCCCCCAAGTGTTAGCAAAGAAATTCTTATAAACATCTTTTGCTGCGTCAATGCTTTGGCCGGTTTCGAAGTGCCGAGCCTCTCCCATATACTGCAAATATTGATCAGTAGTCAGATAGCTAACGCGATCTGTGGCTTCGGTAGCACCTCGCTCTACATTAACCGAAACCTGGGTCTTGCCCTGGCTACCACTCTTAGTGGTGATAATTACCACGCCGTTAGCAGCCTGAGAACCATAAATAGCGGCAGCACTCGCATCTTTTAATACCTCGATAGACTTAATGTCGCTCGGATTAATCGAGTTTAACGGTGATTGACTAGTAAGATTAGAGGTTTGGCTAAAACTGATCTGCACACCGTCAACAATATATAGCGGTTGAGAAGTGGCATTAATAGACCCATTACCCCGAATCTTAACTTGAAAAGCTCCACCCGGGTTTCCGGATGTAGTTGTTACGGTAACGCCGGGAGCACTACCCTGTAGTAACGATTCAGTATTTTGTACCGGTACATTTTCGATATCTTCTGAGCTGACCTGCGAAATAGAACCGGTAAGTTCTCTTTTAGTCTGACTCCCATAGCCTGTTACAACTACTTCATCCAATCCTAATGCGCCAGACTTCAGACTAACATTTTGAGTCAACGTTTGACCAGCTGTAATCTGAACTTGCTTTTCATAAGTCGTATATCCTACGAAAGATACACGCAATGTATATGTACCAACGGGTACATTCTCAATT
>Ga0209918_1001966_pt1 | contig 10262 bp, 9 predicted proteins | sample SalPonD_shore_MG_FD_185712 | JGI IMG/M metagenome (GOLD analysis project Ga0209918, IMG submission 185712) | Salt pond soil microbial communities from South San Francisco under conditions of wetland restoration - Salt Pond MetaG... | ecosystem: Environmental > Aquatic > Marine > Intertidal zone >...
CAACCATACTAACAATAAGATAACATGGAATGGCGCGTATCGGTAGTGTTTAGTCCAGGGGTGGGAGCTGCCTTGTGCGGAATTTGTCCTATATTTCGTGGAAAGGTCTCGATAAATTACAGGTGACTGAATTTCAGGACCGAACGGAAAGGAGACGGACATGGACTCACCGGCGGTGAAAGAACTGTTGCAGGATATCTGTACGGACAAGCGGGGCGTGAATCCCGAGACGCTGAAGCAGGTCATTCTGCTCGCAGTGGAGATCGCCCGGGAAGGCCGGGAAGGCAGAAAAATCGGGACCATGTTTACCGTGGGGGATAGTGAGAATGTCCTGGAGAATTCGAGATGCCTCATCCTGGATCCCTTGTATAATCACCCGGACGACCTGAAGCAGATCGGCAATGCCAACATGCAGGAGACCATCAAAGAACTGGCGCAGCTGGACGGGGCGTTTGTTGTCTCTGAAGATGGCGTGGTCCGTTCGGCATGCCGGTATATCAATGCGTCGGCTCACGGGGTGGACTTACCGCTGGGGCTCGGGTCACGGCACATGGCGGCCGCCTCCGTTACCAAAGATACCAACACGATTGCGGTGGTGGTCTCCGAAACCTCGGTGGTGCGGGTCTTCGATAACGGCGAGATCATCGCGGAGATCCTTCCGGAACTCTGGCTGTTGGACCGGCACGGGTTCCACGTTACCGGCTCCTACATTACGCATCAATCCGGTGATGTGACCGTCGCCAGGAAAGAAGATTAATCCGACGCCTGAGGCCCGAGTTTCTCCGGGAAGATACCCTGATAGTATGGGAAGCCGGTCACGGTATCCCCGGGGGTGAACATTCCGCCGCTGCCGGATTACCTGCCCGGCGGTGGTCGTTCCGCCTTCTTACCCCCCCTCCACATCCAAACATGACGATACCCCGACAGGACTGTTCCGCGGGAAACATTCGGGTGAAGTAACGAGTCGAAACGACTCGCGGATGCGCTCGTTTCGTGGTGAATTTCCTTTTTTTCCGATGGAGCCGAACCCTCCGTCTGTCATCTGATCTCACGGTCTCTGTCAATTTGTAAAAGCGGGTTTGTCCATTCTGTCAGACTCCGGTTCCTCACTCTGCCAAGATGTCCAAAATCGGTCTCTGGCATGCAATTTGAAACAATAATAGACGAAAATGATGAGATTGAAGATGCTGAAATAACAACAAGTTAAACAATAAATAAGGAGGTCTGTTATGGCTATTACACGTTGGAATCCTACCAGGGATATCGAACGGGCATGGAGCGATTTCGACCGGATGTTCAACCGGTTGACGAACCGGGATTGGTTTCAGGACAGTGACCTGGAAACCACCGATGTCGGAACCTGGAATCCGTCCGTTGATATTCTGGATCGGGAGCACGAATACGTGGTGACCGCTGAAATTCCGGGGATGAAGGAAGACGATGTGCATATCTCGCTGAAGGACAATGTCCTGACGCTCAAAGGCGAGAAGAAGTCCGAAGTAAAGGACGAAAGCGATAACCGGTATTATCGCGAACGGGTGTACGGAAACTTCCAGCGGATGTTTCGCCTGGATGCCGAGGTGGATCCGGACAATGTCCGTGCCGAATATGACAACGGCATACTGACGATTCATCTACCGAAGAGCAAAGAAACCATGGCGAAACAGATTCCGATCAAATCCAAGAAATAAGCGGAAGTGAGGAGGACGTAGATTTCACCGGCCGTCCGGGAGTTTTCCCGGACGGCTTTTTTTATGGCCCCGATGTACTCAGGGAATCTCGTCTCCTTTTAGGGAGTTCGTCCGTATATTCCGCAGTAGAAGATAAAAGCGGTGGAGATGTAATTTGGGTACCGATAACAAAGGGAAGGCGGGACGGATGACATTCGCAGTATTAGGCACGGGACTCATGGGGTACGCCACGGCCGAACGGCTGTTATCCCTGGGACATACTGTTTGGGTATACAACCGGACCCGTTCCAGGGCAGAGCCGCTCCAGGAGAACGGAGCGCACATCACCGGGACGCCTGAGGAGGCCATCCGGGAAGCCGACGCAGTCATCGTTTTGGTGACGGATGCTCCGGCCATCGAGGCGGTGCTGTTCGCGAATCCCTCATCTGATTTCAGCCACAAGACCGTGTTACAGATGGCCACCATCGCGCCGGAAGAGAGCAAGGCGTTCCGTTCCCGGGTGACCGCAGCCGGCGGTGAATACCTGGAAGCGCCGGTGCTGGGGAATAAACATCATGCCCGAACCGGTGCATTGATCGTTATGGTGGGGGCGGAACCGGAAACATTTCACAGGTGGGAGGACCTGTTTCGCCAACTGGGCGAGCATCTGTATCACACCGGACCGGTGGGGACGGCCACTGCCATGAAGTTGGCGTTGAACCAGCTTATTGCTTCCCTCACCGCCGGCTTCGGACTGAGCCTACAGTTCGTTCGGAAGCAGGGCGCCGATCTTGATCAATTCATGGATATGGTCCGGAACAGTGCGCTCTATGCGCCCCAGTATGATAAAAAACTGCCCGGGATTCTCGAGGGCGATTACTCCGATCCCAATTTCGCCACCCGGCATCTGCTAAAGGATATCAACCTAATGATCCGGGCGTCGCAGGCGGAGGACCTGGAGGTAGCGGCGCTGGACGGGGTCAGAACCATTGTCGAACGCGCCATCCGGAAGGGGTTCGGGGAAAGCGATTATTCTTCACTGGTCGAGGGCATCGTGCCGGAGGATGCGTAAAAAATCCTGTTATTCCAAGCAAGATTATCATAGAATGTACTCCCGGCCCGGAGAAAGATTCGCCACGAATGGCATCGCTGGCACTGTCTTTATTACCGAGGAACAAAGATTTTATGCACAACAGCGAGAACGCTCATGAACGTCCCTGCGAATAGTGACACCTCACCGGCGCGCATTCGGCTGATTTGGTGGCTGAGCCTGCTGGTACTCTTCCTCTTCTCGCTGCTGCTCCTGTGGAAAGTCGTTCAATTTCACCATCAGCTGACCGACTTCCGGGACCGGCAGCACACCCTGGTTACCAAAGCGGATAGTTTGCTGGAGATCCTGCGGCGGCAACCGGAGCCAGAGCAGCTTCACACTTTAATGGATACCTATGATATCCGGCAGCTGAAAGCAAAGGGATTGTCGGATCCCGTCCGTGATCTGCAAGCCGACCTCGCCGGCCAGCCGGAGCTCATACCCCAGGAAGGGGTGTTGGGCGGCACCATGCACTTTTATCAGGATGAGATCTACGTTCTGACTGACCGGTGGGTGTTAGCCTATTATGAAGACGGGCACATCTCCGGATATGCCTGGATGCAGTACGCGGTCACGCCGGGCGGGAACATCACCTGGACCATGCTGGATTCGTATCTCAAGTAACCGGATCACCGGTGAGACTCAAGGGCCAAGTTTAGCCGCCATTCCCACCCATGCCGCCGCCTCAGCCGGCGTATTAATCCAGGCGTGGTTGGATGCCGACTTCCCTGCAATGTTTTTTATCTGATGCCCGCCGCCGGTTCACCGCATCAGGTGTTGTCCCTTATTGCACCGGCGCTCCGGGCTCGGCCACAATGACCCTCTCCCGGTATTCCTTCGAGAGATTCTCCAGTAAATCTCCCGGCGTTCCCGTCAGCAGGGGAAAGGTGCCGTAATGCATGGGGAGGGCATAGGACGGGCGCACCGTTTCGATACTCTTGGCTGCTTTTCGCGGGCCCATGGTGAAGTGATCCCCGATGCACAGGAGCATCAGATCCGGTTCGTGGAACTCCCGGATGTACTGCATATCCCCGAAGAAATCGGTATCGCCGGTATGATAGACGGTAAAGCCGTTTTCAAATGTTATGACCATACCGGCAGGGTTGCCGCCGGGGATTACCCCGTCCTCGCCGGTGATCCCGGAACTATGCGCGGCGAAGACCATGGTGAATTCCATGCCGGCCTGCCGGACGGTGCCACCGATATTCATCCCTACCACCTGGTCTCCGGAGAGTCCCTGTGCAGTGAGGTAATGTCCCACCTCCACCGGGCAGATTACCGTGGCACCGGTCTTTCCGGCTATTTCAACCGTGTTCCCCACATGATCGAAATGGCCGTGGGTGAGGATGATGACGTCGGCCCCGGCAACCTGGTCTACCTGAAGCGGGGATTTCGGGTTTTCCAGCCAGGGGTCGATGTAGACGATTTTATCTTCGGGGGAAGTGAGTCGAAATGCCGCATGCCCTAACCAGAACAGATCGACTCCCTGCAGTTTTTCCGGGGTGGTATCCTGGGTTGATATGGCTGTCATCGTTATTTTCCTTCCTGGTTTTATTCATGGGTATTACCTGCTACTCTATCATCGATACGCCCGGATGGTTCAGAGGCACCGATGGTTCCCTCTCTCTCTTTCCAGTTTTCAATGTAATACTGACGGAATCATTATATCAAATTGATATGCCACATATCAAAACTATATGAGCCCTGCTTTACCGGGGAGGAGGCACGAGCCTCTAAAATGAGGGCTCCGGCTTCCGAACCCCTGGCTTCCGGGCCTCTCCGGGGAGCGTCTCCATTCGTTCTCCAGTGTTTTTCCCGGATGGCACCCCGTTTGCATTTTGAAGAAAGAACGACATATCAGCGATTCGGGGGGACAGTATTACTTGTCTGCAGCAGGGATGGATGGGAAGATAACTTTAAACAGAGGGTAGGGCAGGTATGAAAAAGTACATTTTTATCGGCATCGGCATCGTTCTGGTCGGGGTGCTGATCTTCATGGCCAGGAAAAACGGCAAGACGAGTATTGCAGAATATAAGACGGTACCGGTGACCCGGGGGACCATTGTGGAGAAAGCCCTGGCCGTGGGTACCATTACGCCGTTGAATGAAATTCAGGTGAAGTCCAAAATTGCGGGCATCGTGCGTGCGATGCACGTGGAGGTGGGGGATGTGATCCGGGAGGGGGAATCGCTGGTGGACATCACCCCGGATCCCACGCCCCTGGAGATTACCGAAGCACGCCGGAACGTCGAAATCACCGGGGCCAGCTATAAACAGGCCAAGAATGAATACGACCGGCAGCAGCAGTTACTCGATAAGCACTTGATCGCGGCCCAGGAATTTGAAAAGCAGGAGCTGGCGTTCGAAGAGGCAAAGTTACGGCTAAAGCTGAACCAGGAACGATTGTCCCTGATCGAAAAAGGCCGGTCCGGCACAGACAAAGGGGCGGTGCAATCCAAAGTGAATGCCCCGATCACGGGCACCGTGCTGGAGAAATTCGTAAACGTGGGGGATCCGGTGGTGCCACTGACGTCGTATCAGGCAGGGACCCCCATCTTCACCATGGCCGACATGGGGAATCTGATCTTTCGGGGGACCATCGATGAAATCGACGTGGGGAAAGTGAAAGTAGGGATGCCGGCGGAGATCAAGATCGGCGCCCTGCCGGAACAGACGATTGACGGTGAAGTCTCGCTGATTTCGCCCAAAGCCCGGAAAGAAGATAATTCCACCCTTTTCGATATTGAAATCACCATCATGGATACCAAGAATGCTCACTTGCGGGCCGGGTATTCGGCCAACGCTGATATTATCATCCGGCGCGCCGAAAACGTCCTGCACGTGCCGGAGCGGCTGCTCACCTTTAAGGAAGACAGTATATTCGTGGAAGTGGAGACGGCTGACGGCTCCGTGGAGACACAACCGGTCCAAATCGGTCTCAGCGACGGTGTGTTTGCCGAGGTGACCGAGGGGTTGGCGGAGAGCACCAAGGTGGTGGAACGGCCGCCCAAGGAAATCGAATAAGGCTGCTTACCCCGGTGAATATCCGCTGGTGAACCGATGATAATTTCGCCGGGAGCCGATAAACACAATTAACGCGAATGTAGTGGGTGGCCATGTTCTGGAAAAATATATTACAGCTCTTTCGAGACATCCGGCATCAGAAGTTGCGGACCCTGCTGACCCTGTTCGGCATCATCTGGGGATCGGTGGCGATCATCCTGCTGCTCACCTTCGGGAATTCCTTCTTTAAATTTTCAAAGAAAGCGGCCCATGGGATGGGGGAAGGGATCTGTATTATGTGGGGCGGCCGGACTTCCGTCCCCTATGCCGGCTTTAACCGGGGACGCCCCATTCGCTTGCGGGAAGATGACGTCAATATTCTGACGCAGCAGATAGCCATCATGGGATTGGTGAGCCCGGAATTTTCCCGCAATGTGACGATTAGAGTGGGCACGGAAGGCTATACCACAGAGATCAGCGGGGTGTACCCGGTATACCGGGAGTTACGTAACATGATCGCCGCGGAAGGGGGACGATTCATTAATCCCATCGATCTGGAGGAACGGCGGCGGGTGGCCTTTATCGGTGATGTGGTGGAAAAAGACCTGTTCGGGGAAGGGAAGGGTCTGGGGGAGATCATTTCGATTAACCGGGTGCCTTTCCGGGTGATCGGTGTACTCAAGCCCAAGATGCAGAATTCCAGTTACTCCGGGCGTGATAACGAACGGATCGTCATTCCGGCCAGTACCTTCCAGGGGATTTACGGATATCGCTATCTGAGCAACATGGTCTACAAGGCTACGGATGTCCGGTATACCAAGCAACTGATTGATCGCGTGTACCAGGTGATGGGGAAGCGATATAAATTCGCGCCGGAAGATCGGGAGGCGCTGGCTATTTGGGATACCACAGAGATGGAGAAGTTTTTTGACGGTTTCTTCGGCGGGTTTCAAATCTTTCTGGGAATTGTGGGCTGTATGACCCTCATCGTCGGCGGGATTGGAGTATCGAACATCATGAATGTGGTGGTGGAAGAGCGGACCCGGGAGATCGGGATCAAAAAGGCGCTGGGAGCCAAGGCCCGCATGATTTTGGGACAGTACCTGATGGAAAGCCTGTTCATCACCGGCCTGGGCGGTTTGATTGGCTTTCTGATTACCTCCGGACTCGTCAGTGTGATTAATATGCTGGATTTAGAAAAATATATCGGAGTCCTGGGGATTTCACCGTTGGTTACCATAGTCACCATCAGCCTGTTGGGGCTCATCGGACTCATCGCCGGGTGGTTCCCGGCCCGGTATGCCGCCGGACTGGACCCGGTCCAAGCGATAAGGAAGTAAAACCATGAGCAGCTGGTATCTGTTTCGACTGTTTACCCGCGAAATGCGCAACCAGAAGAAGCGCATCTGGTTGACCGTCTCCGGCATCGCCTGGGGCACGCTTTCCATCATCCTCCTGTTGTCGTTCGGGGAAGGGTTAAAGCGGCAACTGAATAAGGCGGACCGGGGGCTGGGAGTGAATATTATCATTATGTACGGCGGTCAAACATCCCAGGTCTACCAGGGATTACCCAAGGGACGTCAAATCCGGTTTAACGATGAAGATGTGACGATGTTGCGGAGCAAAATCGTCAATATCACCCGGATCAGTCCGGAGTACGACCTGTATGGGGCGACCATCACCTATAAGGATAAAACCATCACAGAGCGGATCACCGGGGTGAATCCGGAATTCGAAGAGATGCGGACCCACTATCCCCAGGCAGGCGGCCGCTTTGTCAACAAGATTGACATGGAACAGCGCCGCCGGGTGATCTTTCTGGGAGATGAATTGAAGAACCGCCTGTTCGGCCCGGAGGACGCCGTCGGTAAGACCATCACCGTGAATACCATCCCGTTTCTGGTCGTCGGGGTGCTCAAGCGGAAAATGCAGATGAGTATGTACGGCGGGCCGGATGCGGCCAAGGGCACCATCCCGGCAACTACGCTGAAGGCCATTGAAGGCCGGAATTACGTGAACCGGATCGTGTACCAGGTGAATCAGACCGAATACGCCCCGGCGGTACAAGCGCAGGTTTTCGAGGTGTTGGGACGCAAGTACCGGTTCGCACAGGAAGATGACAAGGCGTTGCGTTTTTGGGATACCATCGAACAGCGGAAAGTGGCCAACAACATGCTGATCGGCATCCAGATGTTCCTGGGATTGATCGGCGGCCTGACGCTACTGATCGCCAGCGTGGGCGTGGCAAATATCATGTACGTATCGGTCAAGGAGCGGACCCAGGAGATCGGGGTGAAACGGGCGATCGGGGCCAAACGGAAACACGTGAAGCAGCAATTCATTTTGGAGGCGCTGCTCATTGCCGTGGTGGGTGGGACCATCGGCACCGCCATCGCTCTGATTCTCGTTACGGCGTTACGGGGCATTCCGGTATCCAACGGTCCCCTGGAATTATTGGGGAAGCCGACGTTTTCATTGCCGATCGCCCTGTTTACGGCACTTATCCTGGGCGTGGTGGGGCTCGCCGCCGGCTATTTCCCGGCCAGGCGGGCGGCCAGGGTGGATCCCATCGAATCGCTGCGGTATGAATAACCCGGGAGCAATAGTGCATCCAAGCCAATTCCAGTGAAAAAGGAGCAGATACCAATGATACATATGGAGCATGTCACCCGCGTTTTCGACACCGGTAAAGTCAAAGTGGAAGCCCTGAAGGGGATTGATCTGTCTGTCAGGGAAGGGGAGTTCATGGCGATTATGGGGCCGTCGGGATCCGGGAAGTCAACGCTGATGCATATTATGGGGTGTCTGGATACCCCTACTTCCGGTACCTATTCCCTGGATGGGGCCGTGATCCGATCCCTGTCGGATAACCAGCTGGCGGATATCCGGAATGAGAAGATCGGGTTCGTCTTTCAAAGCTTTAACCTGCTGCCCTATGCTTCGGCCTATGAAAATGTCGAGCTTCCATTGATATTTGCCGGGATGTCCGCGCGGCAGCGCAAGAAACGAGTGACCGAACTGCTGGAGCGGGTCGGCCTGGGTGACCGAATGGATCACAAACCCAACGAGCTCTCCGGCGGCCAGCAGCAGCGGGTGGCCATCGCCCGGGCCATGGTGAACAATCCGAGAATCATCATGGCGGACGAACCCACCGGAAATCTGGACAGCGCCTCGGGCCATGAGATCATCAACCTGTTCAAGGAACTGTGGAAAGCCGGCAATACCATCGTGATGATTACCCATGATCCGGAAGTATCGGTAGAGTGTGAGCGAGCCGTCCATCTGAAAGACGGTCTCATCGAAAACGGGAGCGTCGTGCTGAATTAAGTCCGACGGGTCAAGGGTGAGACTCTCCGGACAGCCGGCGGGATGGGCCGGCAGTCCTGCCCGCATAGAGTGTGGTCCTGGTCGATCTCTGCCCATCCGTTCAATTAATTTTTCCTTTTTTCCCCGGAAAACAGTAGGTTAAAACAGGCTGTTTTTTTTTGCTTCATCTGACATTGAAAAAAATACACCGGAGCAATGCACGGTATCACACGATTACCTTCGCTGGGAAGCCGGATTCTGTGGGGATTCCTCACAGCGGGATCACTTGCGGCCAGCCCGGCCGGTTCTGACCTGTGGATGGATGGGGTATTCGACGATTGGCAGGCCGTGCCGGTGGCGTCGGCCGATCCTGCCGGAGATGCCTTCACCAGGGATTTTGCCGAATTACGTATTACCAACGACGAGCGATACCTTTACCTTTCTCTTCGATTTCACAGCCCCGAATTTTTACTGCAGGACGGAAATGATATCCATCTCTACATTGACAGTGATCAGCGGACGGAAACGGGGCTGCCGGTGGGAGGACTGGGGGCGGAACTGGATTGGTGCTTCGGGCGCCGGACCGGCCGGATCTCTCTGAACGGGCAGACCCGGCCGATCACCCATCCGGATATAGGCTTGGTCACCTTGCCGTCGGTGACCTCCCGGCAATTCGAAATCGCCCTGGCCCTGGATAATCCGGCTTTCACTCTGCAGGGGACACAGACGGCCGATACGATACGCATCCTGCTGATGGAAACCCGGGACGGCGGGGACTTTCTGCCGGATGCCGCCGGGGGACTCACCTATAAAATTGCCTCTCAACAATCCCGGCCACCCGAACCGCTGCCCCTGGATCGCCAGGCTCCGGACCATCTCCGGCTGTTGACTTACAACACGCTGCAGTCCGGATTCCTGGATCCGGCCCGGCGGCCGGCCTTCCGGAGGATACTGACCGCCCTGGATGCGGATATCATGGGTTTTCAGGAATTGTACGATTCGGACCTGGACCTGCAGGATATCTTCGCCGACTGGTTCCCACAACAGCGATGGTATGTGGCTCAGGCAGGACGTTCGGTAGGGATGGTGTCCCGATATCCTGTGCTCCACCGGGCGGTGCTGACCGATTCCCGCCGCACCCTGGCGGTCCTGGTGGATCTGCCGGACAATCTGGGCGACCGTTTGCTGGTAAT
>Ga0209918_1001971_pt1 | contig 10238 bp, 5 predicted proteins | sample SalPonD_shore_MG_FD_185712 | JGI IMG/M metagenome (GOLD analysis project Ga0209918, IMG submission 185712) | Salt pond soil microbial communities from South San Francisco under conditions of wetland restoration - Salt Pond MetaG... | ecosystem: Environmental > Aquatic > Marine > Intertidal zone >...
TGTGTAGTTGTTGCTCAGAAAATAAACATAGGCAATGTTGTACTGGGCCTGTTCTCGCAATTTTGTATAGGGATAGATACGCAGTAATTTTCGGAATGTCGTTACCGCCTCATAGGTATCCCCAGCCCGATAATGGCTATTGGCAATCTGGTACATGGCATAATCTCCACCAGGTTCTGCACCAATAGCCTTCTGATAGTAGTTAATAGCCTGATCGTATTCCCCCAGCGCAAAATATGCATCTCCAAGCCGTAGTTTGGTATCCGTATCGTAGGGAAACAGCGCAATGGAAGGAGGATTGTAATTGTTCAGGAACGTTCGCAAAGGTCCCACCGCCTTGTTATAATCTCCCATTTTGAAATAACTCCAGCCCAGGGAATAGCGCGCAGCCCCCAGCATGTCACTATTGGGATATTCTTTCACATAATCGGCAAACAGCCGGCTGGCCGGACCAAAGTTATCCATATTATAGTAGGAATCGGCGCTCCAGAACAGAGCCTGGGCTCCCAGTGAATCGCCGGGGGCTTCTTCATACACTTCCTGGAAGAGCGGCTGAGCCTGTTTATATGCCTGGTTTCGATACAAGACCCATGCTTTATGGAATCGGGCATCGCGTTTAATTGACGGATCAATATCGACGACTTTTTCAGCCTGATCAAAAGCCTGTAAAGCCCGGGTGTACTCTTTGTTTGCAAAATATGCTTCTCCAAGCAGGGTATAGATTTTGGCCGGGCTGTTCAGATCTTCACCATTACGTACCAGACGGAGTAAAACTTCAATTGATTCATCATAAATGCCCATTTCGTACGCCGTCATGGCCCATTCGTAATAGCCATGTTCTACCCAAACTCCTTTTTTGAAACGGTCTCCGAATTCCCGGAAACTGGCCAGGGCTTTTTGATAACGTCCACCGAGTTTGTCATTTACTCCTTTATAATAGAGGGCTTTGCGGGCCATTTCATCATCGCCCTTGGCGGCTTTATCAAATGCATCGGCCGCCCAATGGTAAATTTTCTGCTTGTAATACACCCACCCCAGGCCGTAATGCGCAATACGTTCCTTATCGGTGCCCTTATTCATATTAATGTACTGCAGGTAGTACTTGGAGGCGTTCTTATAATCGTCCAGGTAGTTATAGCTTTCGGCTATGAGATAAACCGCCTTGGATTTCATCTCGTCATTCAAATAGGGCATGGCATTTTGAAGCGCTTCAATAGCCTGCTTGTACTTTTGCTCCTGGTAATACGATTCTCCCAGGGCCGTACCAATGCGACGGGTCATCGGGTCATTGGGATAACGCTTACGCAGCAGCTCAAAAGCTTTGGTTGATGCGTCGTAATTATTCTCACTCAAGTACAAACGGCCGCGTGCATAAAGGGCTTTGGGCGCCCAGTCTGACTTGGGATATTCATCCGCAAGCTGTAAAAAATATTTGCGAGCTTCGTCTTTGTGATTGTATGAAACGGCGGCTTCTGCCATCCAGTAATAGACGCGGGGAGCATCTTTTTTCTTCAACCCATAATCGATGGCCCGGTGGTAATAATCAATGGCCGCCTGAAAATTATTTTTTTGTTCCGCTCTTTTACCCAGCTCCACAAGCATCTCCGTTGTCAGGTCACTGCCCGGATAATCCTGTATAAAATGCTCAAAGTAGATCTCCGCGTTGGTAGAATCGACTTTGGCTTTAGCACGGGCGCGGTAGAAAGCTGCAGATTCGTTGAGTTGGTTCTCGGGATGTTGCAACAAAAACAGCTTAAACTGATGTGCTGCTTCCTGAAATAGTCCACGATTATACAGGCGGAGGCCTTCTTCGTAATGGTTGGATTGCGGCGGTTGCGTTTGCTGAGCTCTTACTTGTGCAGAAGTACCCAGCATAATCAACCCGCTTACAAACAGTGCTGACAGGAAATATTTAATTCGCAAAATCTGGTCCTTATGGAGTTAATACGTTTTTATAATTACTGCCCTGGAGTCAGTCGGACTTAGGGAATTGTAGCGAGAAGAACCTGATTTGAGTCAGATTTTGGGGTCTTTTAAGGCGAATAGCTGACCTATTTTCCCGTCCCGAACGCTTTCGGGGCGGGACAAAATCTGACCAAATTCAGGGTTTCCGCAGTTAATTATCATAAGTGCGACAGACTCCTGCAACTATTGAATATAACAACTATACAAAATTTGTTCCGATAGTTCAGGTCGAATTATAAAAATTGGCGGGGAAAGAAGGTAATGATAACCCAAAAATACTTTATTATTTACGGTCTGGCCCAATTTTTTAACAAATCTTCACAAAGTATTTTATTCTGATATATAAATAATTCTTTGAAAATTATTGTTGTGCAATATAAAACAGAAGATATCCGAATGTTTATTTTGTATTCGCTGAAAAAAATATCAACAAAGGGCTTTGCGAAACCAGGGATTATGGTCAAAGTCAAAGCCTGAACGAGCGGATAAATTACATATCCAGATAACGCAACAACTCACCGGCTCGTGCTTCGTAATCAATTTCGAGCACATCACTGTGGGTCTCGGTAATGATGTCGTAGCCATAACGGCGCAGGGCAGAGCTTACATTTGCGATATCCTGCCGGTTGAGTTTAATCGATACCCTGAAACGATCCTCCTGCGCTGATGGGGTCTCTACCGCGATACCCAGAATTTTCACGCCTTCATTTTCAATCAACTGCACAATTTCGGAAAGGGTATAATCCCGGCGTTCCATTTCAATAGTGATAATGGAGCCCAGTTCTGAAAGATTCAGCAAACGCGTTAATGCTTCGAGTACTTCTTTTTTGCAAATGACGCCTTTGTAAGTCATATTTTCATCCACCACCGGGAGCAGACGAATTTCATACTTTAGCATTAAACGGACCGCTTCAAAAACGTGCTGCCGTTCAAATACCTTAATAGCTTCTCCCAAATCGACCGTTGAGATATGCGCGCTTTTATCTTCAATAGCTTCCAGATCTTCGCGCTTTATTTGCCCGATGAGTTTTTCCGTGGTTTTATTGACCACCGGCAAATTTCCGATATCATGCTCGGTCATCACCTCGAGGGCATGTTCAATGGTATCATCGGCCCGTAAAGGAGAAATTTTTTTATTTATAAATCTGCTTGCCAGCATAAAACTACTCGTTAAAGAATTGCCGTTACTTAATATTTAAGCAACTGGAGAGGTAGAGTCAATATCTTCCAACAAATTATTTAGTGTTATCAAATCGCGTTGGTCGATACTGAAAGTGAGATCAACTTTATTGCCCACATATTTCTCTTCTTCGATATTGGCTACCTCATGGATATAAGCCACTGCTTTGTATTTCGAAAGAGGGATCTGCATATTTTTCTGAACATGATCTTCTTCAATCAGCTCCGCGAGCTTCTCTTCTAACCTGCTCAATCCAATACCCCGGAATGCTGAAACAAACACCGCATCGGGATAATCAGCTTTTAACCCGCGCAGATCTTCAGTGTTTACCTTGTCCACTTTATTGAAGACCATCAGGGTCTTTTTATTTTCTATCCCCAACTCCTCCAATGTGTTCCGGACTACATCAATATAATCGTTAATCATGAAGGAGGAAGCATCGATGACGTGCATCAGAATGTCGGATTCCCGAACTTCATCCAGCGTAGATTTAAAGCTTTCGATCAGGTTATGCGGCAGCTTGCGGATAAATCCGACCGTATCAGACAGTAAAACTTCTTTATTGTTAATTTCATGCCGGCGAACGGTGGAATCGAGCGTGGCGAACAACCGGTTTTCCGCCAGGAGCTCCGTCTGCGTCAATGCATTCATCAGCGTGGATTTACCTGCATTGGTATAGCCCACCAGCGAAATACGCGTCATCTTGCGGCGGCGTTTGCGTTGGGTAACGCGCTGCTTATCAAGTTTTTCAAGTTTATCTTTCAACGTCGAGATGCGCTTGCCAATTAAACGGCGGTCGGTCTCAATCTGGGTTTCACCCGGACCTTTGGTTCCAATTCCCCCTTTTTGACGGGAAAGGTGGGTCCAGAAGCGCGTCAGTCGTGGAAGCAAATACTGCAATTGTGCCAGTTCTACCTGCGTTTTCGCCGCTGCGGTCTTGGCACGCGAAGCAAAAATATCCAGGATCAATCCACTGCGGTCCAATACTTTGGCATTGGTATTTTGCTCGACATTACGAATTTGAGTAGGTGTCAAATCATCATCAAAAATAATGGTTTCAATATTTTTGTTGCCCACCATCCGTTTTATCTCATTCAGCTTGCCTTTCCCTATGTAATAATTGGGATCGGGATTGGTACGATTCTGCAGAACTTTGTCTATGGTAATACCTCCGGCGGTATCCGTCAGCAGCTCCAGTTCATCCAAATACTCCCTGGCCTGCACGCGAATGGTTTCGGGACCGTATACTCCTACCAGCAGGGCCCGTTCTTTAACTATATCCGAATTTTGTACTTCTTCTATCAAAGGCTGTAACTATGTATGATTAAAAAAGATTGATTTATGTTATGAGGTTGATAGTTAACTTGCATTGGTTATTTATTATAACGAATGACGATCCGGGTCTATTTGAATTCCTCAATACTGCTTTCTTTGGTAAAATAACAATTAAATCGCCGGCCGAGTTTATAAAACAGGATTTTTTTGAATTGTTCCCCCTTCTTTTTGGGCACATCCAGTTCCAATCTGACGCAGTGTTTGCAACATTCCGTGGTCGGTTTTTGATCCTCTTCCAAATAGAAAAAGGTGTATCGAATAGCAGTATCCATTTCCCGCTCCACGAAATCAGTTACCTGATGCCACGCTATAGTTTGCGAAGGGTCATTAATATTTTTGACAATTCCGTTGTCCGTGATATATCGCTTGGAAGTTAGAAAACTTACCAGAAACCAATTTATCCCTAAAACACTGTATGAAGCCAGTTTAAGATATTCATGTGGATTATTCAGATACCAATCGGCAAATATCACCAAAACCGTAAAAGTCAGAAAAGCGCTTGAAAACAGAGGGTAACCTTTTAATGTGCCCGATTTCCAGGTCAACTGAACGTTGCGCAGCCGGATAGCATTCAATACAGTCATTCCTCCCAAAACGGTAGATGCCAGGGTAAAAAGGACCAACAAGGTCACAAATGTGGTATCAAAATATGGGATTAAAGGAGATAAATTCATGCTATGGATTCAGCCTTGTACCATTTGGATATAAAGGTTTCAGTAATTAACAGAATTAATGCTATCCAGACAAACCAATTCCAGATTTCTTTGCCGAAACCCGCCGTGTCTAATTCATCATTCAATTCATCTCGATCTTTGGCGCCGGCATTAATCACCGTATTTGCGGATAGATGCTTATTCAAAAATTCTTTCAGTTCGCTATTTTGTAACGTACTGAAATCCGATTCCATTATGTTTTGATTTACTGCAACCGTTTTTTGGGTTTCACCGCTTTTAATTTTAACCCAACCTGGATTCCATTCTTTTCCTGCATATGTAATTTTATAACCTTTATTCACAACTTCAACATTCGGTTTTACGCGTAAACTGTCTTTCATCAAATCTATGGATTGCTCGGGTAATGCACCGGTCCACTGAAACGTATTACCCAGGTTTTCATCAGCCAGTCCCCCCTTTTCAGTGGATGCCGCATACAGCACGGATCGGTAGTATATAGGGGCAAATAACGGATTCACAGGAAAATTAGACCACCCTGGATCGGCTCCCAACGCCGATATCAATATCTTTCCGTCACCAAACTGTTGTTCAACCAGCAGCGGATCCCCTATGGTAGACTTTAATATATCAAAACTGCCCTTCCGATCCGCATCGTTATATACATAATAGAAAAACAATTCGGGCATATCCAGTTTAATGGATTCATCTTTCTTTTTATCAAACATTTCATCCAAAATTGGATGCCCTTCTACAATATGTTCCACCCGGGCTACCGGTTTAAAAGAAGCATAATCACCACGGATATCTTCAAACTTCCCAGCATTGACCAATTTGAAAAATTTATTGTAGTTATTGACATCCCCTTGCTCGGATGGCAGAAACAATATTCCTTTCCCGTTTTGAACATATCGCTGCAGATCGGTAAAAAGATATTCCGGGATGGTTTTGAGCCCGTCGAAAATTAATACATCATAGGTTTGCCAGTTTTTTTGTGAAAGTTGATTGGTATACACCTCATCGAACTTCACCTGGGCATTGGTCTCTTCAGCCGCTTCCAGGGTGGGCTTGAGATAGGAGGCAAAATCAGAATTTTGCTGCCCGGCATCCGATACCAGCAGTGCTGAACGCGAAGCGGGCACGTTGACCACGAAATAGCGTTGATTATCGAACGTAATATCGTCTCCTTCCAGCACAAACCGGCCGGTCACATCGCCCGTCTTATTGGGGACCAGTTCAAACATGAATTTTTGTGAAGCATTGGCGTCCAGGTTGACTTCGTACTGCCCGGTCACACGTCCCCCAACCTCCATCGAGATAAATTGGTTGGCTACCGGTTCGTCACTGTAATTTCGCACTTCGGCCTGTATGGAAACCGGGTTCCCCTTACTGATCATTTTACTTTTCAGATCAATAGAAGTAATAGCCACATTCTTCTGCGGTTTAGTTCCCACCAGCACCGTCTGCACCGAGATAATCTTGGGGCTGTCGCTGTCGTTTAACGATTCAACATCTTCCAGCGGTTGCAATTGCGTTTTTTGCCCATCCGTGATTAAGTAAACCACGCCCCGCTGGAAAGGGGCATCCTGGGCCTGATTGTGCAGTTGCTGCAGGCGGGAAGCAATAAAGTTTCCCTTGTTTTGATTTTCGATTTTGTCAATGATTCGTCCGGCTTCCGAAGCATTGACCAGGGTGGGTTCCAGGGATTCACCGTTGGTCGTTTCCACTAAAAATCGATCGTGCCCCGGAGCTCGGTTCACGATATCACGGGCCACCTGCAGGGCTTGATCCAGGTATGGACCCTGCTCATCAATTTGTCCCATACTCGGGCTGTTGTCGATCAATAATGCCACGACGCGGGGTTGATCGGAACCGCCGCTGCCTGAAGTGGCCGGGGGTAAAAAGGGACGTGCAAGGGCCAGAGCCAGAAACACAATGGCCGCAATTCGGAGCAAAAGCAGCAAATATTGTTTTATTTTTATACGTTTTATAGTACTTTTTTGCAGCTCCTCAAAAAAAGCAAGGGTGGAGAAGGGTAACCTTTCAGGCTTCCGGAGATTGATCAGATGAATGATCAATGGAATAGCCAGTGCAGCCAGCCCGATTAAAAAAAATGGATTTAAAAAACTCATTTACGAAAAATTTACCTTACTTTTAGTGCGATTCGGAATTTAATACCTGAACGATTTACAATATACTGGAGATAAAGCACGGTTTTTAAAATGTTTTGAAAGATGGCTATGCAAAACCCAGGATTTTGGTCAATCCCGAACACTTTCGGGTTGAATGCAGAGTTTAGACAAAAGCACGGTTTTGCAAAGTCATCTGAAAAATTATTACGTCATCTGCAACTTATCCCTTTTATTAAGGTAACAAAAAAGTTTTTCGAAACTCCGTGTAATGATGACTGATGGAACATTATCATTGGTAGAAGGCTTTGCAAAACCGATCTTTTGTCCAATATCTTCCCGAAAGGTTTCGGGAGAATTTAAAATCCTCACTTATGGATAATAAGCTCCGGTTTTAAATTCACTCAAGCTTTGATCTTGGCCAAAATCTCTGGTTTTTCAAAGCCTTCTGGTAACAAATATGCAATAGAAATAACAAAAATGGTTCAACATTATTTTAATAAAGTATTAAAACTATTTTCAATGCAGCGTTTTTCCAATGTACTGATCTTATGCATCCTTCTCATAACCGGCTGGGCCTGCAGCAGCGTACCCGAAAAAAGCTGGATCAAAGCGGTTCCCCAAAAAACTCCTGCCTTAATAGTCCCGGCAAAGGGAGCTACTTTCAATAATGTATTAAATTCTGAATACGCCCCTGTTCTCGACGATATAAGCGCGTCGGCCATCCACCTGCTTTCGGATATCGACTCGAGTTCCACGGCGCAGTTTCAGCTTAAAGCGATCCTCGTGTATCCCAGCACCGCCAATCAATGGCAGCCCGTTTGGATTTCGAAAGCCCCATCCGGTTATGTTGATCAACTCGAAAAAAAGTTTAAACGCCCGTTCACCCAGAACAGCTATATTTTTCATGACCAAAAAATCATTAAAATGGACATCCAGGACCGGATCCTGTATGCCACACAGCTCAAACAGTGGCTCTTGATCTCAGAGAACAGCCTGGGAATAGAAGATGCCATTCGATCGTATCTGGATATTGAACCTTCCATCGATTTACAGGCCAATCAGGTTGTTCCTACACGGTTGATTTTAAATACGCCCCATCTCGATCAGTGGATAGAGCAACTGGCCCAGGTCAAGTATCGACCGGTAATCAATAATGCATTCAAAGGTACGGAGCCCACGGTACTGACTTTACAACAAGGCGACGAAAATTCTAACTTAAAGCTACATTTTACGGGGTCTATTCCACTGAATCAGGATGAAAAAGCGCCCCTTATTTCTTCCCTCGCCAGTGAAAATGATAATATCTCGCTGGACCGTTATATTTCTTCCAATGCCGCATCTTTTGCGATTTTACGACAACCGGCGCTCAGTCAGGCACCAGATTCCATTCATGACGCCACACCGCTGGATTCCCTTTTGTTAAATGATACGGAGTTATTTAAAAACATAACGGGTGCACTGGACCCTGAATTTTCGGTCGTCATGTTTGCTGAATCAGGTTTCCTTTCAGTGGGCGAAAATCTTTTTATACGACACTTGTCTGATCCCGGTCAATTAAATCGCCAATTGAATGAACTTGAAAACCGGGATTATATTGAACCCCGGGATCGCTCGTACCTGGTCAGAAGTAAACTCCTGGCCCGCTTAATTGGATCCGATCTTTGCGGATACGATGAGTTTTATATCAGCACCACCGGGCAAGCTGCCATTATTTCCAAAAGAAGGGGACTAACCGAAGGGGTACGAGCCGACCGTAGCCGGCGCCGGGTCATTTATTATGATAACAATTACCGGAATATGCGAAAAAGCTTTCCGGATCAACCCAGTGGTATTGTAGTGGCCAACAGTCAGCCTTTTCTCAACTTTGTGAAACCTTACCTGAGCCCGGATAATTACGTCAGCGCTCTGACTTCCAAATTCGATTATTTAACGATGACGTTTGCGCTGAACGATTCCAATGATCAACTAAACTTTAACTTGTCTACCTATAGTAAGGAAAAGTCAACCCAGCCCTATCGCGAAAAATGGATTTATCCACTTTCGGGCACTGAACTCTCAGGTAAGCCCATCATGGCTGATATTGGGGGAAGTTCCCGGGATGAAGTGATCTTTGCCACCAAATCCGGTCAGATTCACGCCCTGGCATCGGACGGTACCGATGTATTGTCCATGAATACGCAAACCGATCCCCCCATCGGTTCTCCCGTAGTTTACGATTGGTACGGCAACGGCAACCAGGTCATTTTACAGGCCGCCGGCAGAAAAATCTATGCCTGGAACACCACCGGTGAGCTGCTGCCTAAATTTCCCATGACCGTCGATGAACAGATCACCGCACCATTAGTGGTTGCCGATGTATCCCGTGATGGAATTCCGGAATTACTGGTTGCCACAGCCAACCGTGAACTGCATGCCCTGGATGGACGCGGCAAGGATATTTCGGGTTGGCCTCAAAAAACCAACGCGATCATCCACAGCAAACCGGTACTCGAAAATATTGATCGAGAATGGTCGGTGTGGGCTTTTGCCGAAAACGGCCTGCATGCCTGGGATACCAATGGAATGCGCCGGGATGGCTATCCAAAATTCATTAATGCATCGTACACGGGTCACCCGGTATTCTACAAAAACCATATCCTGGGTGGGGCCAAGGATGGTCATCTTTACGCCATGGGACAAAGCCCGCTTTTTGCCGATTCGCTCAATGTTTATGAAACACAGGGTTCCATGAGCGATGATTCGTATTCCACCCAGGCTATTTATATCTCCAACACCGCCATAAACGGATCTCCGTCCGTGCATCACCTGACCATTCAACATGATGAGATTCAGGAAACGGATGATTATATCCTGACTATGAGCTCCAATGGGTCCGTATTCCTTTTAAAAACAGATGGGAACCTGGTCTTCACGCAAAGCATGGGACAGCCGGCGGATCCTGACTTTTCGCCTGAA
>Ga0209918_1001972_pt1 | contig 10237 bp, 10 predicted proteins | sample SalPonD_shore_MG_FD_185712 | JGI IMG/M metagenome (GOLD analysis project Ga0209918, IMG submission 185712) | Salt pond soil microbial communities from South San Francisco under conditions of wetland restoration - Salt Pond MetaG... | ecosystem: Environmental > Aquatic > Marine > Intertidal zone...
AAAGGCCTCGACCAGGGATCCCACTACCCGCCGCTGCGCAACAACCTGGGCATCGCCGTGGCCCGGCAGGGGCGCTACAAGGCCGCGGTCCGCATCCTGACCAAGGGCATGGGCCAGCCCCAGGCCCTCAACAACGTGGGCTACGTGGCCATGCTCCAGGGCGACTACCCCACCGCCCGGCGCTACTTCAAGCGGGCCCTGGCCGCCAGCCCCACCTACTACCCGCGGGCCGACCACAACCTGGACAAGCTCGAGGCCCTCCAGGACGGCGACGCGCAAGCCGAGGAGCCGACCAGGCGGGACCATGAGGCCCGCCAGATCACCATCTCCCAGACGCCGAACTAGCAATGGGCCGGCCGCGACCTGGAGGAAGGCCGATGTTCCGCCTGCGCAGGCTGCTGACCGGGGAATCCGGGGCCAGCATGATGGAGTACGCCGTGCTCATCGCCCTGATCGCCATCGCCCTGATGGCGGCCGTCCTGGTCTTCCGGAACGGCCTGCAGGGCCTGTACCAGCAAGCGGCGGACGAGGCGGCCAACGCCATTTCCGGCCCGCCTTCCGGCGGCGGCTAGTCCGGCGGGGCCTCCCCGGCGGAGCGCCCCACCCCGGCGGTCAGGACGAAGCGCATGGCGTCCTCGAAGGACATGTCCACCGGACGCACCCGATCCCGGGGCACCACCAGGGTGTGGCCGCCGATCTGGTAGCTCATGGGCACGTAGACCACCACCGCCTCCTCGCCCTCGGCGGTCAGGGCCGCCGGCGCCTGGTCCCGGGTCAGGAAGGCCAGGATGCGGGCCCCGCCGCGGAAGCGCAGCTCCACCACCTGCCGGAACTCCTCCTCGTCGGTGCTCGCGAAGTAGTGGGTGAAGTCCCGCAGCGCCCCGTAGATGGAGCGCACCACCGGCACCCGCCGGATGCTGGCCTCCAGCCAGGCCCACAGGCGCCGGGCCACCAGGGAGCTCATGAGCATGCCCACCGCCAGGATCACCACCACGCCCGCCCCCACTCCGAATCCCGGGGCGTAGTAGGCCGCCAGGGGGGTCAGCCGCACCAGCCCGGCCATGGCCGACTCCAGCGACACCGCCAGCCAGTAGACGAGATAGACGGTGATCAGGATCGGCGCCAGGGTGATCAGCCCGGTCAGGAAGGTCTTGGCGATTCGGGTCATGAGATGGCTCCTTGGCCGAACACCGCCGCCCCCTCCAGGGCGCGGTGGGCGATGACCGTCCCGGCGGCACTCCAGCCGAGCCGGGTCTGTCCGCCGGGGGTATGGTCGCGGCCGTGGACGAACTCCGGGAAGCTCCAGTCGCCGCCCTCCCCGGGCAGGGCGTTGGCGGCGTTGACCCCGTCCAGACAGCGGCCGGCTGCCTCCGAGCGTCCGCGCCGGGCCAGATCGGCGGCGTAGAAGCCGTTGACCATGGGCCACAGGCCACCGTTGTGGTACTCGTACGGCGCGTTCTTGAAGGAGAAGGAGAAGGTCATCTTGAGCTCTTCCCAGTCCCGGTCCTCGGGCGTGATCACCGGGTGGAAGGCCGGCACCAGGGCCGTCTGCGGGTCCTGGACCTGCCCCCCGACGTAGGCGTCCACCTCCTCGCGCTGAGGGTCGTCGGCCACATCCAGCAGCGAGGCCAGCACGTTGGCCAGGCAGTCGAAGCGGTAGCCGTAACCGCCGGGGGTGAAGAACGGCAGCCAGTAGCGCCCTCCGCACCGGTCCGCGGCCTGCATGGCCTTGTCGTAGATGACCCGGTGGTAGACGTCGTCGGGGATCTGACCGTCCTCGCCGGGGAACCAGTAGTTGTCCCGGATCAGGTGCTTGAGGCGGGCGATGCGCTCCTGCAGCCGGTGGTCACCGCCGCCGTGGACCGCCTGGTGGATGGCGGCCAGCTCGCGCTGCGCCTGCAGGTAGAGCAGCTGGTCGTGCAGCACGTAGCCGTGGTGCAGGTATTCGTCCGCCCAGTCGCCGGTCATGGGCACGTACAGCAGGCCGCGGCTGTTGAACTCCCAGGCGCCGAGCAGGAAGCGCACCCGCTCCAGCACCGGCACCACCCACTCCAGGAAGCCGCCGTCGCCGCTGATCCGGCCGTACTGGCCGCAGGCGATCACGAACCACAGATCGGCGTCCACCCGGCCGGCGGTTCCGCCGTAGCTGACCCGGCCGGTCTCCGCGTCCACGTTGCTCGGGATCTCGCCGTGCGGGCCCTGGTTCTCGGCCAGGGTCACCAGGCTCCGGCGGAGGGTCTCCACCAGCTCGTCATCGCCGCTCATCAGGGCCGCCAGGCCCATGACGCCGCTGTCGCGGGCCCACACCCGCTGGTAGTTGGCGCCGCTGCCCGGGCTGGCCACGAAGCCGTGGGGGCTGGCGCACTGGCGCAGGAGGTCCAGGGCACGGTGGTACGCCTGGTCGCGGTCGGGAGGGGCGGGGACGGAATCGGCCATTGGGGCTCCGGACGATTGGCTCGCTTCTGATCGGGATCATGGACCAGATGCCGCCGGCGGGGGAAGCTTGCCGGTAGGCGGACATTCCCCGCCGCCCCCGTTTCTGATAGGGAATTCGGACAGACCCGCAACCCGGACGCTTCATGACCCGCACCACGCGCCGCATCGTTCTCGCCGCCGCCGTCCTTGCCCTCGTCGGCGCAGCCATCTGGTACCTGAGCCGGACGGAGCCCATAGCCGTCCCCGTCGCCCCGGCCGCCCGCGGGGTGGTGGAGGAGACGGTGGCCAACACCCGCGCCGGCACGGTGGAGGCCAGCCGCCGGGCCAGGATCGCCCCGGACATCAGCGGTCAGGTGACGCGCCTGGCGGTGTCGGAAGGCGACCGGGTGGAAAAGGGGGCGATCTTGATGGAGCTGTGGAACACCGACCGGCGGGCCGAGCTGGAGCTGGCCCGGAGCCAGCGGCAGGCGGCGGAGGCCAAGGCCCAGCAGGCCTGCCAGGAGGCGGAGGCCGCGGCACGCGAGGCCCGGCGCCAGCTCCAGCTGCGCCAGAAGGACATGAGCTCCGAGGAGGCCGTGGACCAGGCGGTGACCAAGCGCGAGTCGGCACGCGCCAACTGCCGGGCCGCCCGTTCCCAGGTCAAGGTGACCGCCAGCCAGGTGGACGCCGCCCGGGCGCGCCTGGAGCGCACCATCCTGCGCGCGCCGTTCACCGGCACCGTGGCCGAGGTCAATGCCGAGCTCGGCGAGATCGTCACACCGTCGCCTCCAGGCATCCCCACGCCGCCGGCGGTGGACCTGATCGACACCGCCTGTCCCCACGTCAGCGCGCCCATCGACGAGGTCGACGCCCCCCAGGTCAAGGTCGGCATGCCCGCCCGCATCCACCTGGACGCCTATCCGGAACAAGCCTTCCCCGGCCGCGTCATGCGCGTCGCGCCGTACGTGCTGGAGGCGGAGAAGCAGGCCCGCACCGTGGAGGTAGAGGTGGCCTTCGACCACCCCGAGGGGATCGAGGGGCTCATGCCGGGCTACAGCGCCGACGCCGAGATCATCCTCGACCGCCGCGACGACACCCTCCACGTGCCCACCGAGGCCATCACCGAGGGCGACCGCGTCCTGGTGCTGGGGGACGACGGCCGCCTTCACCGCCGCCCGGTGAAAACCGGCCTGTCCAACTGGGAGCGCACCGAGATCACCGACGGCCTGGACGCCGGCGAGCGGGTGGTGCTTTCGCCCACCCGCGAGGGGGTGGCCGACGGCGTCCCGGCGGTGGCCGAGGCCGCGGAGGACGGGGAGTGATCCGGCTGGAGGGGATCGGCCGGGACTTCGTCATGGGCGACAGCGTGGTGCACGCCCTCGACGACGTCGACCTCGCCATCGAGGCCGGCGAGTACCTGTCGGTGATGGGCCCTTCCGGCTCCGGCAAGTCCACCCTGCTCAATATCCTGGGCCTGCTGGACACCCCCAGCCGCGGCCGCTACTTCCTGGGCGGGCAGGACACCACCACCCTGTCCGATGCCGAGCAAGCCGAGGTTCGCAGCGAGCGCATCGGCTTCGTCTTCCAGTTCTTCCACCTGGTGCCCCGGCTGACCGCGGCCGAGAACATCGACCTGCCGCTGCTCCTGGCGGGGCGGGCGCCGGAGGAGCGACGCGAGCGGGTGGCGGGAATCCTGACCGACATGGGCCTGTCGGACCGCGCCCACCACCGGCCGGACCAGCTCTCCGGCGGCCAGCGCCAGCGCGTGGCCATCGGCCGCGCCATCGCCATGGACCCGGACGTGATCCTGGCCGACGAGCCCACCGGCAACCTCGATCGCCACAGCGGCGAGGAGGTGGTGGGCATCCTCGAGGCCCTCAACCGCGACGCCGGCCTCACGCTGGTGGTGGTCACCCACGACCCGGAGCTGGGCGAGCGCCCGCCGCGGCGGGTGGGCATGCTCGACGGCCGCATCGAGAGCGACGACCGGCGGGAGGGCGGCGGCTGATGCGGTCCGCCGACGCCCTGCGCTTCGCCGCCGGCGCCCTGAGCGGGGCGCGGGTGCGCAGCTGGCTCATGCTGGCGGCCATGGCCGTGGGGGTGGCGGCGGTGGTGGTGCTCACCGGCCTGGGCGAGGGGGCGCGCCGCTACGTCTCCGGCGAGTTCGCCGCCCTCGGCACCAACCTGCTGGTGGTCCTGCCCGGCCGCACCGAGACCGTGGGCGGCGCCCCGCCCATGACCGGCGAGACCGCCCGCGACCTGACCCTGGACGACGCCCTGGCGCTGCGGCGCAGCCCGGCGGTGACCCGGGTGGCGCCCATGGTGGTGGGCGAGGCGGTGGTGGCCCGTCCCGGGCGCTCCCGGGACACGGCGGTGCTGGGCTCCACCGCCGCCTTCCGCGAGGTGCGCCGCCTGGACCTGGAGCGCGGCCACTTCCTGCCCGCCGGCGACCCGCGCAGCGCCCGCCCGGTGTGCGTCATCGGCCGCACCATCAAGCACGAGCTGTTCGGGCCCGAGCCGGCCCTGGGTCAGTGGCTGCGGGTGGGCGACCGCCGCTTCCGCGTCATCGGCATCATCGCCCAGCAGGGCCAGCAGCTCGGGCTGGCCCTGGACGAGCTGGTGCTGATCCCGGTGAGCTCGGCCCAGGCCCTGTACAACACGCCGTCGCTGTTCCGCATCCTGGTGGAGGCCGCCCCGCACAGCAGCGTGGAGCGGGCCAAGGCCGAGGTGGAGCGCATCATGCGGCAGCGCCACGAGGGCGAGCTGGACGTCACGGTGATCACCCAGGACTCGGTCATGGCCGCCTTCGACCGCATCTTCACCGCCCTCACCCTGACCGTGGCCGGGATCGCCGCCATCAGTCTGGTGGTGGCGGGCATCCTGGTGATGAACGTCATGCTGGTGGCGGTCACCCAGCGCACCCGCGAGATCGGGCTGCTCAAGGCCCTGGGCGCGCCCGGGCCGCGCATCCAGCTGCTGTTCCTGACCGAGGCGGCCCTGCTGGCCCTGGCCGGCGGCCTGGCCGGGCTGGGCGTGGGCCTGGCCGGCAATCGCGCCATCGCCTGGCTCGTCCCGGCCCTGGACACCTGGCCGCCGGCCTGGGCCATGGCCGCCGGCCTGGGCACGGCGCTGGCCATCGGCGTGCTGTTCGCGGTCATCCCGGCCCGGCGCGCCGCCCGCCTCGACCCGGTGCAGGCCCTGGCGGGGCGATGAGATGAGGGCACGGCCATGTATCTGAGCGATTTCGTGCGGCTGGCGGGGGGCGCGGTGACCGCCCATCGCCTGCGCAGCTTCCTCACCGGCCTGGGCATCGCCGTGGGCATCGCCGCGGTGGTCCTGCTCACCTCCATCGGCGAGGGCATCCACCGCTTCGTGGTGGACGAGTTCACCCAGTTCGGCACCAACCTGGTGGCGGTCAACCCGGGCAAGGTGGGTACCCACGGCGCCTCCCTGGGCATCTTCGGCACCGTGCGCCCGCTCACCCTCGACGACGCCCGCGCCCTGGAGCGCGTTCCGGCCACCACCGCCGTCATGGGCGCGGTCCAGGGCAATGCCGAGGTGGAGGCGGTCAGCCGCTCGCGGCGAACCACGGTGCTCGGCGTGGGGCCGGAGACCCCCGAGATCTTCCGCTTCCCGGTGGCCCAGGGCCGCTTCCTCCCCGCCGACGACCCCGCCCGGCCGCGGGCCTTCGCCGTGCTCGGCGCCAAGCTGGCGCACGAGCTCTACGGCGCGCGCAGCCCCCTGGGCAGCCGCGTCCGGGTGGGCGGCCACCGCTTCCGGGTGATCGGGGTGATGGCCGCCAAGGGTCAGATACTGGGCTTCGACCTCGACGACACCGTCTACATCCCCACCGCCAAGGCCCTGGAGCTGTTCGACCGCGAGGGGCTGATGGAGATCGACGTCCTCTACGACCCGCGCGCCTCGGTGGACGAGGTGGCGGCCGGCATCCGCCGGGTGCTGGAGGAGCGCCACGGGCGCCAGGATTTCACCATCACCACCCAGCAGCAGATGCTGGAGACCCTGAGCTCGGTGCTCAACGTCCTGACCCTGGCGGTGGGCGCCCTCGGCGGCATCTCGCTGCTGGTGGGGGCGGTGGGCATCTTCACCATCATGACCATCGCGGTCAGCGAGCGCACCGGCGAGATCGGGCTGCTTCGGGCCCTGGGCGCCCGGCGCCGCCAGATCCTGGCGCTGTTTCTGGGCGAGGCCATCGTACTCGCCGCCCTCGGCGGCGGCGCCGGACTGCTCATCGGGGCCGGCGGCGCCTGGCTGCTGGGCTGGGCGGTGCCCGCCATCCCCGTCCACACGCCCTGGTCCTACGCCGTGGCGGCGGAGGGGCTGGCGGCGGCCGTGGGCCTGGCCGCCGGCGTCCTCCCGGCGCGGCGGGCGGCGCGCCTGGATCCGGTGACCGCCCTGCGCACCGAGTAACCCCTTGCCGGCGGCCCCGCGTGGCTCCCACACTCACGCGGGAGCCATGCACCAACGCCGCCAGGAGGCACCATGGGCCTCTCCAAGCCGCTGTTGGCCCGACTATCGGGCGGTCTCCTGCTGCTCCTGACCGCCCTCCCCGCCCCCGCCGCCGTTCCCGACCCCCCGCCCGTGGACGCTGGCGCCCTCTACATGATGGAGGCCCGCACCGGCCGGGTCCTGGCCAGCCGCCATGCCAACCGGCGCGAGCCCCCGGCCAGCCTGGCCAAGCTGATGACCGCCTTGCTGACCTTCGAGGCCCTGGGGGACGGCCGCCTGGCCATGACCGACCGCGTCCGCATCGGCAAGGACGTCTGGCGGATGGACGGCTCGCAGATGTTCCTTGAGGTGGGCGAGCGAGTGCCGGTGCACGAGCTTCTCACCGGCATGGTGGTGGCCGGGGCCAACGACGCGGCGCGGGCGCTGGCCCAGGACATCGGGGGCAGCCTGGACACTTTCGTCGATCTCATGAACCGGCGCGCCCGCCGCCTCGGCATGGACCACACCCGTTTCGCCAACGCCTCGGGCATGCCGGCGCCCGGCATGCATACCACCGCCCGCGACATGGCGATTCTGGCGCGCGCCCTGCGCCGGCGCTTTCCCGGGTACATGGGCGTGTTCGACCGCGAGCGGATCAGCCATAACGGCATCACCCAGCGCGCCGATGACCGGCTTCCGGGCGCCGATGGCCGGGCCCGGGGGCTGTTGACCGGCCACGTGGCCGGGGCAGGCTACCACTTGGCGGCCACCGCCGAGGGCGAGGGCACCGAGCTCATCGCGGTAGTGCTGGGCAGCCCCGACCCCCGGACACGACTGGCGGGGATGCAGGCCCTGCTGTCGTACGGCCTACGTTCCTACCGCACCGTCCGCCCCGTCGCGTTGGGCGAGGAGGTACGCTCGGTACGCGTCTGGGAGGGGCAGCGGGAGCACGTTCCGGTCACCCTGGCCTCGCCCCTGTGGCTGACCGTCCCCCGGCACCGGGCCCCCGATCTGGCAATAGAGGACGAGATGGACACCCCGGTCCGCGCCCCGGTTAAGACCGGCCAGACCCTCGGCTGGCTGCGGGTGTCCCTGGACGGGCGGAACCTGGCCCACCGCCCCCTGGTGGCAGCCTCGCCGGTGGCGGCCGGGGGATGGCTGACCTACCTGAGCGACGAGATCCGGCTGCAGTGGCGGGACTTCTGGCGCGAGCAACGCCGCTCCCTGCTTGCCGACGACCGGCAAGGCCGCGCCGGCGGGGGGCGGCCGCCCGGCTGACCCCTGCCCTCGCTTGCGCGGTTGTCCCGAACCGCGTTTTTCGGCAGGCTGTGGCCCTCTGGCCGGACGGGCCGTCCCCGTTCGGCAACGGCCGTCCCCCAACCACCGCAAGGCACGCATGCGCGCCACCCTGAGCGGGGCCGTCGCCGGGCTGCTTATCGCCCTGTTCTGGCTGGACCTCGGCCCCTTCCCCGTCCCCGGGCTGTCCCTCGACCTCGCCCCCCGCATCCCCGCCGCGCCGGAGGCCCGCACGGCGGCCGGAAACGCGACCGCCCCGCCCGGCGAAGGACCGTTCGCCTTCAGCGGCAGGGAGGCCGGCTGCCTGGCGCGCACGGTGTTCTTCGAGGCCCGCGACCAGTCGCTCAAGGGCCAGCTGAGCGTCGCCCTGGTGGCCCTGCACCGGGCCCGGGAAGGCCGCTATCCCGGCGACCTGTGCTCGGTGATCCACCAGGTGGCGGCGTTCTCCTGGTACTCCGACGGCAAGCCGGACGACCCGCGCGACTACCCCGGCCCGGCCAACCGCCGGGCCTGGCAGACCGCCCGCCAGCTGGTGGCCACGCTGCGGGCGAGCCGCCTGAACGACCCCACCGACGGCGCCGACCACTACCACGCCGCCTACGTCTCGCCGGAGTGGTCCAGCCACTTCGCGCAGACCGCGCGCATCGGCGACCACCTGTTCTACCGGGGCCGGCGCTGATGGGGCCCCGGGTAAGCGCCCACCACCTCCCCGACCACCTGGTGCAGCGCTCGGACGTCCGCCTCCTGGTCTCCGGCCGCTGGCTGCAGACCGACGCCGGCAAGGTCATGACCCGGCCGCGGCAGAGGCGCAGCGAGCTGCTGGCCGAGGGGCTCAGCCCGCGGGCCCGCTGGGCCCTGCGCCGGCGGCGGCTGGTGCTGTGGGCCCGCAGCGGCCGGCGCTTCGCTGCCGGAGGGACGGTCGGCATGGTCGCCGGCTGGACCCTGACCGCGCTGTGGGTCCTGGCCCACTAGTGTCCTGTCGCAGAAATTCGTTACATTTCTGAGCTTCCTGCGCCGGTTCGGAGCAAGGCGCGCCGACGAAAGCGTGGTGGCCCCACGTCGAGGAGGCGCAACGCCGCGCCGGGCCGGCGCAGGAGCTCCCTGCGGGCGAGCCGGGAGGGCGGACGGCGCGGCGTCGCCGAACCTTAACGGGCAGGGAGCCCGCCTGCGGCCCGGCTCCTTGCGGCGCCCGCCCTCCCGGCTCGCAGAAGTGCAACGAATCTCTGCGACAGGACACTAACCGTTTCGGCTCAGAACAGGTTGGAGAGGTCGGCACCCGATCCCTCGTTGGGGGCCCCGCCCCTCTTTCCTTTCGAGCCCCGCTGACGGGCGAGCGCCCCGCCGCCGGCCACCCGCGTGGGGGCGTTGCCCTCGCGGAACCACTCGAAGCGGGTGTCCCCGCTGCCCGCGGAAGCCAGCAGCCCGGTCTTGTCGTCGATGCGCACCCGGATCAGACCCGGCGGCCGCTGGAAGCGCTGGACCGGCTGGTCCGCCAGGGCGGCGTGCATGAAGCCCGCCCAGATGGGGCTGGCCGCGCGCGACCCGGTCTCGTGGACACCGAGGCTGCGGGGTCGGTCGAAGCCGACCCAGACCCCCGTCGCCAGCCCCGGGGTGAAGCCCATGAACCAGGCGTCGCGCTGGCGGTTGGCAGTGCCCGTCTTGCCCGCCACCGGCCGCTCCATACGCCGGTCCACCCGCCAGCCGGTGCCGTTTTCCACCACCCCCTTCATCAGGTCGGTCATCTGGAAGGCCACGTCCCGGCTCATGACCCGGGCGCCCAGCGCATCCGGTGCGAGTTGCAGGGACGGGACCGGGTGACGGCGGGCCAGGATGCGGCCGTCGCACGCCGCCACCCGCCGGATCAGGAACGGCTCCACGCGCCGGCCGCCGTTGGCGAAAGCGGCGTATCCGGCGGTCATGCGCAGGGGCGTCAGGCTCGCAGAGCCCAGGCCCAGCGACAGATTGTCCGGCAGCCGCGAGCTATCGAAGCCGAAGCGGGCGGCGAAGCGGCGGCCCTGCTCCAGGCCGATGCGCCGGAGCAGGCGCAGGGTCACCAGATTGCGCGAATGGACCAGCCCCA
>Ga0209918_1001974_pt1 | contig 10229 bp, 4 predicted proteins | sample SalPonD_shore_MG_FD_185712 | JGI IMG/M metagenome (GOLD analysis project Ga0209918, IMG submission 185712) | Salt pond soil microbial communities from South San Francisco under conditions of wetland restoration - Salt Pond MetaG... | ecosystem: Environmental > Aquatic > Marine > Intertidal zone >...
CAAAAAACCTGGATCGCTCTGACCGGAGCCGATGTGCGAAGATATTACCGAGGGAAAATGTAAGTACTCCCACAGTCTGAGGGGAGGGCAGGGAGTACTTTGATAGTCGAGAGGAATGCAATGGATTGCGGGACAACTTTGAAGTGTCAGAAGGAGAAGAGAGTAGCTCTCGAAGATGTTCGGGATTAAATGAACTGAAGAGAGTTTCTTAGCGAGTTTTCGGTGACAAATAAAACAAAGTATCCTACAGAATGGAATCATGAAGAATCGACCGGTAAAAAAAAGCTTTAAGCATGTGATATTTCTTCTGGGAGGCCTTGTCCTGCCCGCGCTGCTGTTCGGGCAGCTCAACGTACCCAGCGACCTGGTCAGCGTGGCGCCCCAGTGGTCCAAGACCGGAACGGTCCGTGGGGAAAGCATCAAGCTGGCCTTGCAGGTCCGGATCTCCCGCGGGTGGCACATTAATTCCAACCAACCGCTGGACGAATTTTTAATTCCCACCGAGGTCAATTTACAGACGCCCGCCGGGGTGGCGGTGGGCCGGATCTATTACCCGGATGCGGAACTGTTAGATTTCGACTTTTCCGACAGCAAGGTGGCGGTGTACGAGGGGACGGCCAACCTGATGACGTCGGTGAGTGTGGACGAAGCCTATGCGGCCAAAACCGTGGATCTCCAGGGGACCCTCACCTATCAGGCGTGTAACAATACCTCCTGTCTGCCGCCGCAGCAGGTGGACTTTACCGCTTCCATCCCCGTGGTGTCCGGGCCGGACCAGGCACAGGAAATCAACACCCGGCTGTTCTCCGGGTTCGGAAGCGTCCGGGGAGCGGGACCGGGCGCCACCCAGGATTCCCAGATTGCCGCCTGGCTGAATGACAAGGGGTTTTTCCTGACCTTGCTTTTGATCTTCGTAGGAGGACTCGCCTTAAACCTCACACCCTGCGTGTATCCCCTGATTCCTATTACCGTGAGCTATTTCGGGGGGCAGGCGAAAAGCGACAGTGTCAAGAGTACCTTTTCTTTGGCGGTGTTCTATGTGTTGGGGATGGCCATCACCTATTCCGTATTAGGCACCATCGCCGCCCTGACCGGCCAGATGCTGGGGGCGGCGCTGCAGAATCCGGTGGTCCTGGGATTTATCGCGGTGATCCTGGTGGCGCTGGCGGCCAGCATGTTCGGGGCGTTTGAAATCCGGATTCCGCAGAGCCTGGCCTCCATCGGCGGCAAATCCCGGCAGGGCGTCATCGGCTCGCTGCTCATGGGGCTGACGGTAGGCATTATCGCCGCCCCCTGTATCGGGCCCTTCGTTCTGAGTCTATTGATTTTTGTGGGGGACCTGGGAAATCCCTGGCTGGGGTTTCTCATGTTTTTCGTGCTGAGTCTGGGATTGGGGCTGCCCTTCCTGATTTTGGGCACCTTCTCCGGGCTGCTTCAAAAATTGCCCCGCTCCGGCCAGTGGATGGTGTGGGTGCGCTACATCTTCGGGTTCATCCTGGTGGGCATGGCGGTCTATTTCCTGGAACCGGTATTGAGCGCCACGCTGTACAAAGCGCTGCTGGCCATCGATGCGTTTGCCGGGGCGATTTTTCTGGGGGTGTTCACCTGGAAAAAAACCGATACCCGGGCCTTTAAGATCGTCAAGCCGGTGGTGGGCTTGCTCTTCCTGGTGGTCGGTATCTGGGCGGTGATCCCCGCCCGGGCGGAATCCGAAGGCATCGAATGGGAGCATTTCTCCAAGGAAGCGCTGCACGCCGCGGCCCAATCCGGGACCCCGGTCATTATCGATTTCGCCGCGGACTGGTGTATTCCCTGCAAGGAATTGGATAAATTCACGTTTTCCGATCCTGACGTCATGAACGCGGCCGGCGACTTTACAATGCTCAAAGCCGATTTAACGCAAAATAGTGCGCCGGAGGTGCAGGCACTGAAAGAAGAATACGATATCCGGGGGGTCCCCACCATCGTCTTTATCGACGGGAACGGGCAGGAGATCTCACAGCTCCGCCTCTCCGGATTCGAACCCCCGGAAAAGTTTATTCAACGTATGGAAAAGGTATCATCATAACCGAAGGAAGATCAGGAGACCCGAAGGAGATTTTTCCATGAAATATACAACCTTGATTTCACTCACGATCGGCGCCGGATTGCTGGTGGGAGGCTTATTCCTGGTAACACCCTCCGCCGCCCGGCAGAGCCAGGTGGATCTGAATGCCCAGCAGGCGATCCCCTCGGATATAACCGCCGCCACCGAAAAACCCGCCGCACCCGACTTCGAATTGCAGACGCTGGAAGGCAAGACGGTCCGGCTGTCGGATTATCGGGGAAAAGTGGTCCTGCTCAATTTCTGGGCCACCTGGTGCGGACCCTGCCGGCAGGAAATTCCCGACTTTATCAAGATGACCAAGAATAAGGACTCGGATCGCTTCGTCGTCCTGGGGATGACTCTGCAGAGCGGCACCCGGGAGCAGGTCTCGAAATTCGCCGAGAACATGGGCATGAACTACCCCGTGCTGTACGGTGAACAGTCCACCATGATGAAACTGGCCCAGCTGTACGGCGGCGTCACCGCGATTCCCACGACCTTTCTGATCGATCCGGACGGGAAAGTACAAAAAAGGTACCTGGGGCCGCGGGATGCAGAAACGTTCTGGAGTGATATCCAGGCAGTAATGTAGGAAATCGGAATCCGGTTCCGGAGTTCATGAGGACTTCCCCGGTAAAACTGTCTGTGCACCGGGGTACGCAAAGACAAAGATAGCCGTTTGGCGTTCGCCCCATCCGTGCGTATTCCAGAGGCATCTTGTTCATAGATCGCTTGAGTCATCTCCATTCAGATTGAGGGGGTGGTATGCGCTCCGTTGTTACGCTATTGTGCTGCATTCTTTTCGTCCCGGCTCTTTCTCCTCTCCGCGCGGCTGGTTACTGGCAGCAATATGTCCGTTATTCGATGCAGGTTTCGCTCGATCCGGATCGGCACCTGGTGTCCGGGGAAGAGGAGGTGACGTACCACAACAATTCGCCGGATGTCCTCGAAGATCTCTATCTCCATTTGTATCCCAACGCCTTTAAGGATGAGACCACCCTCCGGTCCCGGCGGGCCATCGCCCGGCACCGGCCGGCGCCGGCGCCGCCCTACCGGAGCTGGATTGACATCACGGACTTCCGGATCTCCCTGCAGGGTAAAATTTCACGGGACTTCGAGGTAGACGAGACACTTCTCCATGCGGTGCTTCCTGCGCCGCTGCAGCCCGGCGATTCACTGCGCCTGCAGCTTTCCTTCGTCCATCACGTCCGGCGGCATCTGGGACGGGCGGGCTACCGAAACGATCAGTACGACATGGGCCAGTGGTATCCCAAGGTGGCGGTCTACGATTCCCGGGGTTGGGATAAGCAGAACTGGTCCGATGCGGGGGAGTTTTACGGTGAGTTCGGCGATTTCCGGGTGACCATCGAAGTCCCGGAATCGTTTATTGTTGCAGCGACCGGTGTGGTGATCGCCGGTGATCCCGGCTGGGGGCAGGTGACGGTGCCGGATACTGCGGATTACGAGCGGTGGTACGCGGCGCATTTGAAGGAAAAGGAGCACCGTCTCGCAAGGTCGGGCCGGCGGACGGTCACGTTCCTGGCAAAAAACGTGCACGACTTCGCCTGGAGCGCCAGCCCGCATTTCGTCTATGAGCACGGAAAATACAAGGAAGCGGATATTCACGTGCTCTACCGGGACACCGCCGGCCGTTCCTGGCACAACAAAACGGTCCGGCACGCCCGGGCGGCCCTGGAATGGTTGAGCGAAAAATTCGGCCCGTACCCGTACCCCCAGGTCACCGTGATTCACGGGCTTTTGGGCGGCGGCATGGAATACCCCATGCTGGTCATGGACGGCCGGGCTGATGAAAGCCTGGCGGTTCACGAAATCGGCCACATCTATTTTTACGGGATGCTGGCGGACGACGAGAATGCCGAAGCCTGGCTGGACGAAGGGTTCACCACCTTTCAGACCCGACGATACATGGAGTACCATTACGGTCGGGAAGGCCGGAATATGGAGGAACTGAATGAGGAGTATCCCGGGCACCTGAGCCGTCTTCCCAGAGAAACCCGGTATGAGAAGGTGCAGGAATCGGTCATCGAAATGCAGCTGAGCGGCGATGACGAGCCTATTGCCCAGTCCGCGGATGCCTTCGGTTCGTCGGACGCCTACAATAATAATGTGTACGACAAGGCATCTCTGGCACTGGGCATGCTGGAATATGTGATGGGCGAACCGGCCTTCTGGAGCGGGATGCGGGATTATTACCGTCTCTGGAAATTTAAGCACGTCACCGAACAGCGGTTCAGAGAGGTGATGAGCCTGCAGACTGACCAGGATCTGGATTGGTTTTTCGAGGAGTGGCTGCATTCCACCGGGTTCGTGGATTATGCCCTGGCAGGGCATCAGGTGAAATCACTGGAGAACGGCAAATTTCGGGTGACGGTCTCGCTGGTTCAACGGGGGACTTACCGGATGCCGGTGGATGTGGAATTGCGGCTCCGGAACGGAGACACCCCACGAACCCGGTGGTTCGGAAACTCCCGGAAAGGGCAGGTGACCTTTACCGTCTCATCGCCGGCAGAGAAGATCATCCTGGACCCGGACAACCGGATTCTCGACGTGAACCGGCTGAATAACGAGTCCGATATCCCGGCCCACGAATTTCTCATCCGGTATCCGGGGATCGACTACACCCCCCGGGACGCGTATCTGGTGGCATGGCGGCCCTCGATTTGGTATAACGACGTGGACGGCGCCAAAGTCGGGCTGCATCTGCACGGCGGGTACGAGTCTGCCCAAAAGCAGCTGCGCATCAGGGCGTGGTACGGCGCGAAATCGGGGACGGTGGATTATGACGCGGAATACAGTGACCTGTTATACCGGTGGTGGCCGGCATTGCGCTACCACCTGCGGATCGCCCGCATCGAAGGGCGGCAATGGAATGCGATTGGTCTGTCCAGGTCCTGGGATCGCGCCTACCGGCTGCTGCCGCGGAGTACCGTGTCCGTGGGATTCCGGAATATTGTCCTGACGGATCCGGCTTACCCGTTTTATCCCTGGGATGCCGGGGTGAATAACCAGGTGGACGCCGGGTACCGTTTGGAGTTTCGGGGGGTGAAATGGACCAGCACGCTTAATGCAAGTGTCAGTGCCAGCAATCAGGTGCTCGGAAGCGATTTTGACTTTCGGAAGCTCTCGGTGGAATGGGTCGTGCGCACCGCCCGGATCACACCTGAAATTCGGGGCCGGCTGTTCGCCGGCACCTTTCTCAGCGATGGCCGGGTGCCGGTCCAGGAACAATACGGCATCGCGGACGGCGGGCAGTACGCCTACTTTCACAGCCCGTATGCCAGAAGCCGGGGTAGTTTTTTCGGTCTGCAGAACGCACAAGATTTTCTCCGGATGCCGGGAGACGGAAACGTGCGGGCGTTCCATCGATCGTCGGTGCCCGGTGCGGATCAGCTGGCGGCCGCCAACCTGGAGATCCGTTTTCCTCTGGGAAATATTTCACAGGGTGTTCGGGCAAGTGTTCTGATATTTTCGGATGCTGCGTACGCTTCGCTGCTCTCAGGGGAAGTTTCCGGCGAATATCAGATGCTGGCGGATGCCGGCATGGGGATCCAATTTCGTAGTTTGATCAACACCATGCCGTTTTTCGTCCGGCTGGACCTCCCGCTGTGGGTCAACACTCAGGACTATTTTGGGGATCAGAATCTCTGGCAGGTGCCCCGGCTGTTGGTTTCGTTTCAGAGCCTGTTCTGATCCGGGGGCATCCCCAATCCGTATTTGGTACCAACCTCTTTCCGTTTAAAGGCCGGCGCAGCCGGGTTTAAGCGGATAATGACTCGTAATGATGATGGCCTGAAAGATGGTAACGGCTTTAACCCGGCCCACAGCGCCGGTCTTAAAGCCGAAGTATTCAAGCTCCCGCGGGGAGTTGGTGTTGTCTCCGGTCAAGTGCTCCTAGCGCTAACAGCCCATAAAGGGCTGTCAGCGCCAAGGTTTTGGGATGATTGATCATGGTCCGAACCGTTCGACTCCCCGGCGGATCGGAGCAAGCGGGAGTTTCCAGAGTGATCTTATTATTTCTCTGCCAGAGAGGCCTCTTCGGATTTGAGCGCGTCCAGCAGCTGCGCCACCTGGAAGCCGGATTCCTCCTTGGCCCGATCAAACTGTTCCAGTAAGTCAAGATGCTGTGCGAGGGCGTCCCTGCCGTCTTCGCGGTTGAGGTAATCACATGCCGCCAGAATCCCCAGCCACCGGCAGAGCCGTTGAAAGGCCTCCTGGTTAAACCATAAGGTTTCCTGATGCCGGTTTATCCGGAGATACTCTCTGACGAGTCCGGACTGCAGCAGATTTTCCATCACCCGGTAGGGTGCGTTGGGTTCGTCATCCAGGAGATCAAACCATTGCTGTCGGGTGGTAAGGATCTTGACCAGGGTTTCGCTTTCGGCGGCCTCGGTTTCGGTAAATCCCAGTTCCCGGATGAAATCCCGGATGATTTTGCTGAGCAGCAGGTCATCGATCCAGCTCCGGCTGCGTTCGGCAACATCGGTTTCGGAACGGAGCTGCCCCGTATTCCGCACCAGCGCCCATGAAAATAACACGGCCCAGGACAGCCGATCTTCCGCAGTGCCCGCCGTTTGTTCCGAACCCGGCAGTGGTACTGTTTCCTGCAGACGGGATGGCAGTTCATCCTCTACTCCGGGCAACTGCAGCAGTTTACCGAGTGTATTCCGCATCTCGGCGGCCACCTCCTGTTCGTCACCGGTGGCGCCGGTAAAGGCCTTGATTTCACCGAGGAAGTGCTCGATCCCGTTCTCGCCGGGTGTGCCGAATAATTCCTCTATCAGCTCGTCTGGAGTGTCCGTGCCGACACCGGAGTACCAGCGGCGGAAATTCTCCGTGTTCAGCACCGGCCGGGTCGCATTGTGGACCGGCTGCAGCAGCGTCTCCTGCAAGGCCTCCTCGATACTGGGGACACCCCGTCCGTTCAGATATTCCGCCAGTTCGGAATACATCCCGTCCACGTCCTCCACTTCCCGGAAATCCACAAACGCCTGATACTTGAAGGCGCCGAGTTCCACGTACAAGCCGTGCTCGTGGAGATGCCGGTTATTGCGGATGTATTCCAGCCCGGTGATAACGTCCCGGAAAATGGTGAAGTAATCGTCGTCGGAACGCAGGTGTAATCCTTCTCCCAGGGATTGCTGCGCCAGGTGGCCATCGTCGGTGTTACCGGACTTCTCCATGTAGGCGGCAGAAGTGTGCAGGGTGCCTTTGGCCTGATCGAATTTGTTGTTATAGATCACCAGGCCCCGTTCATCGCCGGCCCGGTTGGAGTAGGCAAAGACGTTTTCGTTGACGTAGCCTTCCGGCGTGTAAAGGTCGTACAGCAAAAAGTTCTTCGACTCCGAAAAAATATACCGTTTCCGCATCAGCGGAAAGATCTCCCGTTCGTGCCGCTCCACCAGGTAGGGATCCGGGGTTTCGTCCCAGTACGATCGCTTAAACTCCATGCCGTACTTTTCGGTAAAACCCTCCACCTGGCCGTGGCCGAACATGGGGAGGCCGGGCATGGTGACCAGCAGCACGCAGACGCCGAAATATTTATCGTCTTTGCCAAACTGGGCGACCGCCGTTTCTTCGTCCGGATTATTCATAAAATTGACGAACCGCTTGAGAATCTCCGGGTTGAATTCCAGGACGTTTTTGATGGTCTGCCGGTACTTGGCGTTATCCTCGGTTTTCAGCATGTTCATGAAGGCGCTGTTGTACACCCGGTGCATTCCCAGGGTGCGCACGAAGTAGCCTTCCATCAGCCAGAACGCTTCCGCCAGCAGGAGGGTATCCGGCTCCTCTTCGGCTACCCGGTCCACCACTTCCCGCCAGAATTCCTTGGGAAACGCCTTGTCGAATTCCTCCCGGGTCATCCCGTATTCTGCGCGGGACGGGATATCGCCACCGGTTCCCGGCTCGGGAAACCAGAGCCGCTGGTAATGTTTTTTCGCCAGGGTCATGGCGGCGTCGAAGCGGATAATATCGAAATTCCGGGCCACGTGCAGAATGGTCCGGATAACCGCCTCCCGGACCTCCTGGTTGAGAAAATTCAACTGGGCCGTGTCGTTCCAGGGCATGCTGGTGCCGTCATTGCCGTGATAGATGAACTGCGTATCGCCGGTGTGCCCGTCCACCCGCTTGAAGACCACGCTGGCGTCGCTGCGCTCATAGTAATGGTCCTCCAGGTAGATCTGCACCCGGTCGTCATCACTGATATCCTGCCCGTTGAAAGAGTAAGAGGGAAAGGGGCTATGCGGCAGGGAAACGAACCAATCCGGATGCTGGATGACCCAGTGGCTGTCGATGCCCATGTGATTGGGCACCATATCGCCTGCCAGCCGAATCCCGCGTTGCCAGGCTTTTTCCCGGAGGACCCGGTAGGCCTCATTCCCGCCCAGATCGTCGGCGATGTTATAATCTTCCAGGGAATAGGCAGAGGCGACTGCTTCCGGATTGCCCATCATCTGCTTGATGCGCCGGGAGGCCCGGCTGCGCTCCCAGAGACCGATGAGCCAGAGTCCGGTGAAGCCCCACCGCGCCAGCGTATCCAGCTCTTCTCCCGGGATCTGGTCTAACCGCTCGATGGATCGCTCGTATTGTCGTGACAGCTGGTCCAGCCAGACATAGATGTTTTTAGCGATAAGGATCGTATTGGGCATCCAGTCCTTATCCGGACTGAACCGTTCGTGTTCGGCTTCTCCGGTGAAATCATAGGCGCGGGCGGGACCAGCGCCCAGCCCGCGTAACTTAGTCTCTTCCTTGATAAAGTCCAGGCTGCGGAGGAGCCGGTAAAAATATTCCCCCAGCAGCGATCCCCAATGCTCCCGGATCCATTCCAGCTGGCCGGTAATCGAATGAGGCGAGGCCTTGGCCGGAGCCTGGAGCATCTCGAACAGGCTTTGCCGGGACGGCCCGAAAGGGGGCTGGGTCTTAAAAAAGTTTTCCGCGGCCTCCACTACCTGCACATACTTGGTGTTTTTCTCCAGGCGGGTATCATCGAACAGTTCCAGATAGCCGGTGAACGCGGGGTTGGTATTGGATAGCCAGAGCAGGAGCAGCTCCTCCAGCATGATGTGGGTATGCGGCTCCCCGTCGGATTCGGCATCCAGGTAGTCCTCCACCCCGGTGTCCCGGCGGTAGACTGCGACCGGGGGGAATTCATCGGTAAAAGCCGTCAGCAGCTTTTGCAGATCGGACGGCTCGAACCGATCCTCAAGATAATCCAATAAATCATAGAACAGCCGGTTGTTGCGCTGTTCCTCGAAGAGTGCGATCATGTAATGCAGGATTTCATGGATCAATCCCATGCCGTTGATATCCCCGGCCCGGATGGCCCGTTCCGGGAAATCGATCACATTCCGCTTTTCGTTCATCCGCTGCACGAACCGCCGGACTGCATGGAAGTCGGCGAACACCACATCCCCGTGCAAGGCAAACAAGGTGTCCTCAAACTGATATTTGTCCCGGGATCGACGGGACAGGTGTAGTTCTCGCGGACGCGGATGATGACGATTCATACGGGTTCTCCTTGTGCTGTGCAAAATCTTCATAACGATAAGTTTAATTAACCAAACAGATAATGTGTACCGGTAAATTGTGAGCCGGAGGTCCCGGCCGACCGGAACGCGAAGTCCCATGAGTGTGAGAATTCTCCCGGACACGGTCCGGGGGGTGCCGAAACGAAATTGAGGTTGTCATCATACTTGCCCTGCCGGGGATTTCCTCCGATATGGTTTCATGTATTCACCAGGATTCCTGCGGTGTCTAGTCAATCCGGTCGGATGAGCCGGCGGGAGATCCCCGTCGGACTGCTTCCGCCATTCCATGGAGAGTTGAAAATTAGCCAACAGGTTCCGGTTCGGCGCTCCGGATGGCTGCGGATTTCACGAACCGGACCCCTTTGTCCTGCATGTCTTCAACGGCGCGCTCCATACTGTCCGGGGGCGAACCCACCGGCATGGTCAGGTCCGAGAGGTACAGGACGTGATAGCCCTTTTCGGCGCCATCTGCGGCCGTATAATATACACAGTAATCCGCGGCCAAACCGCATACGAAAATCCGCCGGACGTTCCGGTGCTGCAGGTAACCGTCCAGCCCGGTTTCCGTCCGGTGATCATTTTCCAGGAATCCCGAG
>Ga0209918_1001976_pt1 | contig 10220 bp, 11 predicted proteins | sample SalPonD_shore_MG_FD_185712 | JGI IMG/M metagenome (GOLD analysis project Ga0209918, IMG submission 185712) | Salt pond soil microbial communities from South San Francisco under conditions of wetland restoration - Salt Pond MetaG... | ecosystem: Environmental > Aquatic > Marine > Intertidal zone...
ACTCTGTGTCTCTGTGGTTAATCCGGCGTTTGGGTTCGTCTATTGAATGCGGAATTCATGGCTGTGCCAGTTGGCAGCATGATTGCGTGAGGCGCGGCCGCCCTCCGGGCGGAGTTGGCAGTCGTCAGTAAAGAGAAGAGCCTGTGAGTATTCTTCTGCCAACTGCCAACTGCCAACTGCCAACTGCCAACTTCTGGGTCAGAAGTTATAGCCGATGCTTAGGAAGTTCACGTCCGACTCGATGACCGTGTACTCGATCTCGATGCGGTGGCCGCCGGCCAGGCGCATGCCGCCGCCCACGCCGAAGGAGAGGCCCGAATCGGAACCGTACCCTCTCAGTCCGCCGATCGACACACTGACATCCTCGAACAAATAGCCCGCCTTGGCCTTCAAGTACATTGGGCCGTTGGTGCGGAATACGCCGTACCCGGCCAGCGTCGTGATATCCCAATTGCCGGTATATCCGAAGTAATTGACGTCGCCCTTGGACAGGGTCGTGGTGAGCTCGCCCTCGACCGAGATGGTACCCTGCGGCATGTGGGAAACGGGGGCGCCGACGATGCCGCCGATGTTGATGGCATCGCCAAACCCGCCGACGTCGTTCATCATCAGACCGCCCTTGACTCCGAAATAGAGCTTGCCGATACCGGTGTTGTTGGCAGCCTGGGCGTTGGCCGCCCACATCGAGCCCAGCCCGAGGGTCAGCGCCAGCGCGGCGGTGCGGAATCCGCGTACGTAATGCTTCATGATTGGATTGCTCCCTTCGTGTGCGTTTTTATTAGGCGTCGAACCGCTGTGACAGTCTTTGCTCGACCGGAGGGCGGCGGCGAGCGACCGTGGAAGGCGGTTCCCCCGCGCGCAATCTCGCAGGAAACCCGGGCGCAGGCAAGGGTTTGGAGCACGATATGGCGGAAAGTGTGACGTTCGTCGGCGCGCTGCAGTTCCTTTCACGCGCTGAGTCTAACCACCGAGGACACAGAGGCACAGAGTTCAAAGAGGATTCGAAATACGTAAAGATCTCTGTGTCCTCTGTGTCCTCTGTGTCCTCTGTGTCCTCTGTGTCCTCTGTGTCCTCTGTGTCTCTGTGTTTAGTTGGGCGTTTGGATTCACTCCTGCGCCAGTTGACGATCGAGCAGGACGACGGGATGCACGACCTCGGGGGCGGGGCGGTCTTGTTCGCGCAGGCCGGCGGCCAGGTGCAGGGCGCAGCCGATGTTGCCGGTGACGAGCAGATCGGGCCCGCTCGCTTCGACCGCCTCGAGCTTGGGGCCGCGCAGGGCCTTGGCCATCTCCGGTTCGGTGAGCATGTAGCTGCCCGCGGCGCCGCAGCAGCGGGCGTTGCCGGCCAGCGGCTCGACCTGCAGCTCCGGGATACGCGCGAGCAGCTTGTAGACGGCGCCCGCGGCACGCATCACATTGCGCAGGCTGCAGGGGTCGTGCACGGCGGCGCGCGCCGCGAGCGGCGCGGGCGTCACCGGCCAGTCCTGGTCGGCGAGGAAGGCGCTGATGTCGACCACGCGGCCGGCGAGCGACTCGGCAGCCTCCCGCTGGCCGTCGTCGTCCCAGTCGAGGGCGGCGTATTCGGCCAGCTGCGCGCCGCAGCCGCTGGCGCAGCTGACGACGGCCTCGATGTCCTCGGCGGCGAAGGCGGCCAGGTTTTCGCCCGCCAGGCGCCGCGCCGTCTCCAAATCGCCGCCGTGCTGGTGCAGGGCGCCGCAGCAGGTCTGCGCCGGCGGAACGAGGACCTCGTAGCCCAGGCGGGTGAGCACGCGCACCGCGGCGCGCAGCGTCGGCTCGTCGACCGCCTCCGCGATGCAGCCGGTGAACAGCGCGACGGTGCCGCGCCGCTCGCCGACAGCCGCGTAGCGTGGCTGCCAGGGGTGCAGTGCGGGCAGCGGCGGGAGCTGCGCGTCCCAATCGGCCGCTCGGCCGCCCAACAGGCGCAGCAGACCGCTGGCGCGGACCAGCCGGCGCAGCCCGCTGCGCTGATACAGGCGCAGCAGCTGAGCCGCCGCCCGCAGCCGGCGCCGGTGGATGACCAGACCCAGTGCGGTGTCATGCAGACGGCGGGCGATGCCTCGCAGCGGCCGGCGTTCGGCGAGCAGGGCGCGCCCGTCGTCGAGGATGCGGCCGTATTGCACCCCCGAGGGGCAGACGTTCTCGCAGGCGCGGCAGGCCAGGCAGTGGTCGAGGTGTCCGGCGAGGCGCGCGTCGGCCGTGAGGGCGTCGCTGGCCAGGCCCTGCAGCAGGGCGATGCGCCCGCGCGGCGACTCGTTCTCGTCCAGGGTCTGCACATAGGTCGGGCAGTGAGGCAGGCACAGGCCGCATTTGACGCAGTGGTCGGCCCGCGACAGCAGCCGGGCGCGGATGTCGGTGTTGAGTTCCAAGCCGGGGGTCCCAATATTGAAAGGCTGAGGAAGCGATTGGACAGGCCGACGGGCGGTGTCTTGCCCGCGAATTAGGCCGGCGGGACGCCTTCCTATATAATCGTCCTCTTAACTATCTTCCAACGTGTCAGCGGTTACACGCAAGCCCCTCCGATGCCTTACTACCAGCGCCACATCTTTTTCTGCACGAACTGCCGCGAGGACGGTTCGGCCTGCTGTGCCAACCACGGCGCGGCCGAGATGCGCCAGTACGCCAAGGAGCGGATGAAGGCACTGGGCCTGCACGGGCCGGGGCAGACCCGCGTCAACATCTCGGGCTGTCTGGGCCGCTGCGACGAGGGCCCGATCGCCGTCGTCTATCCGGAGGGCACCTGGTACACCTACGTGGACCAGGAGGACATCGACGAGATCATCGAGGAGCATCTGATCAACGGGCGCGTGGTCGAGCGCCTGACGATCTGATCGGGAATACACTCGCGGCCGGTGCCCGTGGCCGGCCCCGCACCAAGGAACGAGGTTCATGACCAGCGATTTCGACGTCTCCGAGCTGCGCGCCAAGCACCTGTACGACGGCCTGCAGGAGTCGCCGTGCAGCGGCGAGGAGCTGATGATCCCCGGACCGGCCGGCGACATCGAGGCCCTGACCCGCTATCCCGAGGGCTGCCCCGAGGGCGGGCCCGTCGCCGTGCTGTGCCACCCGCACCCGCTGTACGGCGGCAGCATGGCCAACAAGGTCGTGCATATTCTGTCCGATACGTTCAACGAGCTCGGTGTGCCCACCGTGCGTTTCAACTTTCGCGGCGTGGGCCACTCGGTCGGACGTTTCGACCGCGGCGTGGGCGAGACGCAGGACCTGCTTGCCGTGCTGGACTGGGTGCGCGCACGCCACCCGGCCTCGCCGCTCTGGCTGGCGGGTTTTTCCTTCGGTGCCTATGTGGCGCTGCGGGCGGTGGAGCGGGCCGAGGTCCAGGGGCTGCTGCTGATCGCCCCGCCGCTGACCATCTTCGACTTCGGCGACCTGCCCGAGGTCGAGGTGCCGTGGATGGTGGTGCAGGGCGGCAAGGACGAGGTGATCTCGCCGCACGCGGTCTCGCGCTGGGTGCACGAGCGGCGCAACCGCCCGCAGTACACCTGGATGGCCGAGGCCGATCATTTCTTCCACGGACGGCTGAACCGCCTGCGCGAGGCGATCAAGCGTGACTGGCCCGGTACCGTCTCACCGGCCTGAGCCGGGCCCGACCGCCCGCACCGATCCGCCGGCATCATCGCCGGCCGTACGCGCCCGCGGGCTGCGTAAGACCTACGATGCCAGGCCCGTCGTCGACGGCATCGACCTGGACGTCCGGTCCGGCGAGTGCTTCGGCCTGCTCGGCCCCAACGGGGCCGGCAAGACCACGACGCTGCGCATGCTGCTCGGCATGACCGCCCCCGACGCGGGCGAGCTCCGCGTGCTCGGCCACGGTGTCCCCGCCGAGGCGCGGCGCCTGCGCTCGCAGATCGGCGTCGTCCCGCAGATGGACAACCTCGACCCGGACTTCACCGTGGTCGAAAACCTGCTGACCTACGCCAGCTACTTCGGCCTGTCCGGCGATGCGGTGGCGAGCCGCGTCGAGGACCTGATCGCCTTTGCCGCCCTGGAGTCCAAGCGCAAGGCCCGCATCGACGCGCTCTCGGGCGGCATGAAGCGGCGCCTGACGCTGGCGCGCGCCCTGATCAACGATCCGCGGCTGATCGTGCTCGACGAGCCCACCACGGGCCTGGACCCGCAGGCCCGCCAGCTCATCTGGGGCCGCCTGCGCGGCCTGGTGCGCGAGGGCCGCACCCTGATCCTGACCACGCATTACATGGAGGAGGCCGAGCGCCTGTGCTCGCGCGTGGCCATCATGGACCGGGGGCGCATCCTGGCCACGGGCGAGCCGCGCGAGCTCATTGCCGAGCATATCGAGCCCCATGTGCTCGAGGTTCACGGCGACGACCTGGACGCGTGGCTGGCGGGCGCGGCCGCCTCGCGCGCGGCGCGCATCGAACGCGTCGGCGAGACGGCCTTCTGCTACGTCGATGACGAGCGTCCCCTGGTCGAGGACCTGTGCCGCTGCGAGCATCTGCGTTTTCTGCACCGCCCTGCCAATCTCGAGGACGTCTTCCTGAAGCTGACCGGCCGGGAACTGCGGGACTGAGTATGACCGACCGACGAGGCAACGGCGCAGTGGCCGGTGCAGGCGGGAGTGCCCCGGCGGCGCCGGCTCCTTCCCCGGCCCCCTCGCGCGCCCGGCGCTGGCTCGCGGTCTGGGGGCGCAACTTCCGCGTCTGGCGCAAGCTCGTGGGGCCGGCCCTGCTGGGCAACATCGGCGAGCCCCTGCTGTACCTGTTCGGTCTGGGCTACGGTCTGGGGGTGTTCGTCGGCCGGGTCCAGGGCCTGGACTACATCACCTTCCTGGCCTCGGGCATCGTCTGCGCCAGCGCCATGAACACGGCCAGCTTCGAGGGCATGTACTCGGCCTACACCCGCATGGCCGTGCAGCACACCTGGATCGGGATGCTGACCACGCCGCTGAGCACCGCGGACGTGGTCGTGGGCGAGGCCCTGTGGGCGGCGACCAAGAGCCTGTTCAGCGCCGCGGCCATCCTGCTGGTCGCCGCGGCGCTGGGCGTGGTCCACGGCTGGGCCGCTCTTTGGGTGCTGCCGCTGGCCTTCCTGGTGGGGCTGTGTTTCGGGGCCATGGCGCTGGTGGTCACCGCAGTGGCCGGTAACTACGATTTCTTCCTATATTATTTCACCCTCCTGCTGACTCCCATGGTCCTGCTCTCCGGGGTCTTCTTCCCCCTGGACCAGATGCCCCGCGCCGTGCAGCTCGGCGCCGAGGTCCTGCCGCTGAGCCACGCGGTGTCCCTGGTCAGGCCCCTGATGACCGGCGGCTCCCTGCAGGGCGTGGCGCTTCACCTGCTCGTGCTGGTCGCGTACACGGGGGCCGGCTTGGCGCTGGCGACGCGATTGGTCGACCGGCGGCTGATGAGCTAGCAGGCCGTTGAAAGCCTGCCGAGCCCGTCTATCCATCTTTTATATTTCAATAACTTACAGGCGTTTCTCGCGTACAACGCCGATGCGGGTGGGGTTCATGCGGATTTGTGAAAACGTCTTGACAGTAAATTAGCCATCACTTATATTAGCCATCACTGATTTACTTCATGTGAATCTTTGACTCCTCCATCCTCCTTTGGTGGTTGTTAGGCGCGGCATCCCCCCTTAGCCGCGCCATTTTTTTGTCCGTCTCCCGCGTTCCCGGCCCTGCCCCGGACCCCGTCGAATGGGCGGAAGGTGGGCGGCGCCCCTTGTAAGATCGGGCCGCCTTTTGTACTATTCCGCTTCTTTTTCAGGAGCCTTCGCTTTCGGAGCACGCAATGAAGACCTTTAGCGCCAAACCCGAGACCGTCAAGCGTGACTGGTACGTGATCGACGCGACGGACAAGACCCTCGGCCGCCTGTCGACCGAGATCGCCCGGCGCCTGCGCGGCAAGCACAAGGCGGAGTACACGCCGCACGTCGACACCGGCGATTACATCATCGTGATCAACGCCGAGAAGGTCCGTGTGTCCGGCAACAAGGAGACCGACAAGGTCTACTACCATCACACCGGCTACCCCGGCGGCATCCGTTCCACCACGCTGGACAAGCTGCGCGCGAAGGCCCCCGAGCGCATCATCGAGACCGCGGTCAAGGGCATGCTGCCCAAGAATCCGCTGGGCCGCGCGATGTTCCGCAAGCTCAAGGTCTACAGCGGCACCGACCACAAGCACGCCGCCCAGCAGCCGATCGCGCTCGAGCTCTGATTGAAGTCGACCGGGCTCACACTAATATAGTCAACGGATACAGCAGACCATGGCACAGCAGCAATACTACAGCACGGGCCGGCGCAAGAACGGCGCCGCTCGCGTCTACCTCAAGGCCGGCACCGGCAACATCGTGATCAACAATCGTCCGATCGAGCAGTACTTCGGCCGTGAGACCGCCCGCATGCTGGTGCGCCAGCCGCTGGAAACCGCCGACATGGCCGACAAGTTCGACGTCTCCGTGTTCGTGCGCGGCGGCGGCAACAGCGGCCAGGCCGGTGCCATCCGCCACGGTATTGCGCGCGCCCTGATCGCCTATGACGAGACCCTGCGCTCGTCGCTGCGCAAGGCCGGCTTCGTCACCCGCGACGCCCGCGAGGTCGAGCGCAAGAAGATCGGTCTGCACAAGGCCCGTAAGCGGCCGCAATACTCGAAACGTTAAAGCGCGAGCCATTGAAGCGCGGAGCGCTTTAATGGCTGTTACAAGTTGCAAGTTACAAGTCCCAAGCTAGAAGCATCGATGGATGCAGGGAGGAGGGCATGGACGCCTTCGAGAACCTGGACGTATGGAAGCGTAGCTCCCGGTTATGTGTAGACCTTTATCAGGCGCTTCGTCGCTGCCGGGATAGAGGGTTCAAGGATCAGATTACCCGCGCGGCGCTTTCCGTACCGTCGAATATCGCAGAAGGTTGCGAACGCGATTCGAACAAGGAATACATTCGGTTTCTCCGAATCGCCAAAGGTTCGTGTGGTGAGCTTCGAACGCAGCTGTATATCGGTGCCGAAATCGGCTATCTGTCTCGCACGGTGATGAAGACGATGGTCAGCGAGGCGCGGGACATCAACCGCATGCTGCACGGCTTGATACGCAGCTTGGTTGAGTCGGATAACGATGCAGACCTGAAGAGTTGAAACTTGTGACTTGGAGCTTGTAACTTGTCACGGGCGCGCAAGCGCCAATTGGGGGATCGTCTAACGGCAGGACAGAGGACTCTGACTCCTCTAATCTAGGTTCGAATCCTAGTCCCCCAGCCAACAAACAAAAAGCCCCTTCCGGCGAATGCCGGAAGGGGCTTTTTGTTTGTCAGGGGCGAGTGACGAGGAGCGAGTCGCGAGGAAAAGCTTGAAGCGTTAAATCGCCTTTCCTCGCTACTCGTTACTGGACGTTCAGTAGTCGTAGGTCGGGTTAGCGCAGCGTAACCCGACGCGTCACGTTCAAACGCTCTGGAAAGAACACAGAGACGCGGAGGACGCAGAGAAGAAGAACAAATTCGTGAGCGGCAACATGAAACTGCTCGCTTGTATGAGGCACCTCTTCTTCCCCTTCGACGCAGCCTCACACCTCACACCTCACGTCCCTTTATTCTCTGTGCCTCAGTGTCCTCTGTGGTTAACATCCGCGGTGTGAATGAAACACCGTGTTGGCAGATTTAAAAATGCGATTTGCATTTACTGCCGACTGCAAACTGATAACTGCCAACTCGCCCGAAGGGCGTTTTCTCTGTGCCTCAGTGTCCTCTGTGGTTATCGCTGCGCGAAGTTCGCAGTTGGCAGATGTCAGTTGGCAGAAAGAGTGAATGCGATCAGCTTTCGCTGCCGACTCCGCTGCGAAGCAGCGGCTCTTTCACAGCTTATTAATATTTTCTAATGGACTGTGCGCCCGATCACACTCCGAAGTCCGAAAATTCGCCCAAAATGTTGCATCGGCGCAACAAAAAACCATGTTGTTGTTTTTTTGAAAAAGTTGTTGCGTCGAAGTACATGCTTGGGTATAACAGCACGTGATTTCACCCACTAACTCGAAGACTCAGTCAGGAGACGAGAATGAACAAGAAGCTTATCGCTATTGCGGTTGGCGCTGCGCTGGCCGCCCCGATGGCCGCCCAGGCCGACGTCAGCATCTACGGCCGTGCCCAGGTCGAGCTGCATAACACCAAGTTCGACGACGGCACCAATTCCTACACCAGCCGCGGCCTGATCGACAACAAGATGGGCCGTCTCGGCGTGAACGCCAGCGAGGACCTGGGCAACGGTCTGACCGGCCTGGCCCACTTCGGCTTCATCGTCGACACGAGCCCGGTGACTGGCGGTGGCGGTATCGGCACCAGCCGTCAGGCCTATGTCGGCTTCTCGGGTGGCTTCGGCACCGTGCGCTTCGGCCGCATGGCCGGCTCCTACAAGGGCACCAACCTCGACCCGTTCATCGCCACCACCCTGGAGGCCCGTTCCTTCGGTGGCGAGTCGCGCGGTAACTTCGGCCACAACGGCTTCATCAACGACGCCATCAAGTACGACAACAAGTTCGGCCAGGTGAAGATCAGCGCCCTGGTCACCGCCGGTAACAGCAACAGCCAAGGCTATCAGAAGGGCGACAACGGCGACTTCCAGCTGGCGGCCGATTACAAGGGCGGCCCGCTGCGCGTCATCCTGGCCTACTCCAAGAACAAGGACGCCTCGCTCGGCACCTCCGGCCTCGTCGCCGAGAAGCGCACCAAGCTGGCCGCGCAGTACCAGATCGGCCCGGGCAAGGCCACGCTGTCCTACGAGTCGGTGAAGGACTACAGCACGGATAACCTTGGCGGCCTGGTCCTCGACGCATTCGGCGTCGCTACGCCGGATCCCGCCGTCAGCATGGGCGACGTCCGCTTCCTCATGGCGTCCTACGACATGAACCTGGGCAGCGGCAACAGCCTGTACCTGCGCTACGGCAACGAGAAGTACAAGGACATGGGCGACATGAAGTCCAAGAGCTACGCTATCGCCGTGACCCACAAGATGTCCAAGACCATGCGCGTCTGGGCCGGTTACAGCCAGGCGAAGCTGGACGGCATCCCGGGCGCCAGCCCGAAGTTCACCAACTTCACGGTTGGTGCGCGTAAAGACTTCTAATAATAACGAGTCTGTACCGCTTGAAACGGGGCCTTCGGGCCCCGTTTTTTATTGCGCGCGTTGCGCGCGTTACAAGCTGCAAGTTTCAAGTTACAAGCTCTCGAATATCGGGCTTGCTTGCCGCCTCACACCTCACACCTCACACCTCACACCTCACACCTCACACCTCACACCTCACACCTCACACCTCACACCTCACACCTCACGCGGTCACGCTGCCAACTGAGATCTCGCCCTTCAGGCGTTTATCCCTTATCCTCATCCCATGAGTTCGAAGAAGACGCCAACGGTGGCCGCATCCGAGCCCGTGGTGGCGGGTTTCGCCCCCAGCGTCACGGTGGGTGGGCAGGAGATTGCGACCTGGCCCGAGGGCCTGGACGTCGTGCGCCTGAGCGATGAGCCCACGATCCTGATGACCTGGTTCGAGGACACCGAGGCCTATCAGGAGCGGCTGGTCGCGAGGATTCTCGAACTGGAGAACGATCCGAACTTTTCCCACCGCATGCCGATCGGCGGCTCGAAGATCCGCGACGTGCACCGCTGGGGTATTCCCGAGGCCGACCTCATACACCAGCGTGCCACGGCCTTCGTCGCCCAGGCCGTCGGCCGCGAGAAGGTCACCATGGACCTGGGATGGGGCAATGTCTCGCGCAAGGGCGAGTACCTCAGCCCGCACAGCCATGACGTCAGTCTGATCAGCGTGGTTTACTGCGTCACCGCCGGCGACCGGGACCTGAACAATGGGGGCGATCCCGAATCGGTCGACGGCCGCCTGGCCATGGTCGACCCGCGCATTCCCTACTGCTGCGACCGCCAGCCGAACTGCGTCACCCGCGAGCTCTGGCCCGACATGCGCCCCGGCGCCATGGTGCTGTTCCCCTCCGAGCTCGTGCACTTCGTGCATCCCTATTGGGGTGAGACACCGCGCATTACTATCGCTTGGAACTTCAGTCTCTGAAGTTGGCAGTCGGCAGTTTGCAGTTGGCAGAAAGAATCCGTGAGGGGTGAGGTATCCACGGCACGGGCTTTTCCCCTCACTCCTCACACCTCACCCCTCACCCCTCACCCCTCACCCCTCACCCCTCACCCCTCACCCCCCACGTCCGCCAGCTGCCA
>Ga0209918_1001979_pt1 | contig 10202 bp, 6 predicted proteins | sample SalPonD_shore_MG_FD_185712 | JGI IMG/M metagenome (GOLD analysis project Ga0209918, IMG submission 185712) | Salt pond soil microbial communities from South San Francisco under conditions of wetland restoration - Salt Pond MetaG... | ecosystem: Environmental > Aquatic > Marine > Intertidal zone >...
CAACGATTCTTTACCACGCCAGGATTGAACAACGGCATCTTTAGGAAGATCGGGTTGCAGTATTTCATCCCAGCCCACCATCTTTTTATGATACTTGTTCAGAATTTTCAGCAAACGTTTGTTGAAGTAGGTATGCAGCTCTTCATTGGAATCCAGGCCATGTTTTTCCATGAATTGTTGAATATGCTCGCTATTTTTCCATTGGGAGCCTTCCACTTCATCTCCACCGATATGGAAATAGGGATCGGGGAAAAGTTGGGCCATTTCACCAATAAACTTATCCAGGAATTTATAGGTTTCTTCACGAGTCGGATCCATGGTAGGCTTGAAAATACCGAATTTGCGCTGGATGCCATAGGTCGTGTCTCTTTTACTTGCCAGTTCGGGATATCCAACCAGCCAGCTTGTGGCATGTCCGGGGATATCGAATTCGGGTACCACGCGGATACCGCGGTCGTTGGCGTACTTAATAATTTCTTTAATCTGTTGCTGGGTGTAGAATTTACCATCGGAACCCATTTTCTGGAGTTTGGGGAAAACCTTGCTTTCCACCCGGAATCCCTGGTCTTCCGATAAGTGCCAGTGTAAAACATTCATCTTTACAGCGGCCAGACCGTCGATATTTCGTTTCACCACATCCATGGGCATGAAGTGTCGTCCGACGTCCATCAACAAACCACGCCAGGCAAAACGGGGGCTGTCCTTAATTTCGAGAGCAGGCAGGTAATAGCCATCCTGATCCGAATTAATAAGTTGAAGAATGGTTTGCATGCCGTGCAGTGCTCCCAGATCGTTGGGTGCCGTAAGGGTGACTTTATCGGGCGTAATCGTGAGTTCATACGATTCATCTTCATGAAGTCGAACCTTCCCGGGATGTTGAGCACGGATTATTAATTGTGCATCGGAATCTTTACTTTCTTTTGTGACATAATCCTGCGGCACAAATAATCCGGTTCGCCCACTCAGTTTGCGGAGCATGCGGGTGGCGGCCCCGTAGATACGATCGTTGGGATTACCGAAAACGGCAACTTTGAAATCACTGGTGAGTCTGAATTTACCTTCATTCAGTTGTATGTGAGTGGGCACAGGCATTAAATTCATGGTTACCGGGTCGTCTTTATCCGGCTGTGCTATGGTAACCGTCGATAGAAAACACAATGCGAATAAACTTAGTAAAAGTCTTTTCATTTTAGTTCTTTTTTTTCGTTGAGAAATAGGTTTAATTGGTGATTTGCAGATGACTTTGTAAAATGAGCTTGTTATTCAAAATCTGCTATTTAGTGAATTCAAATTTCTCGCTAATAGCAAATAAGTTAAAGGTTTGAATTCACTCTGGTATCGACTTTGAACAAAATCATCGCTTTTTCAAAGAAATCATTGAAAGATATAAAATCATTAATGTAAGCGATTTCCTAAGATAATAACAAACCTATTGAATTAAGCCTAAAAATCGAATCAATTTTTTACAACTTCATTGAAAATTTATAATTGACTTAAATTATTTAATATGACACGAAAGAAAACGAGTAATCGGTTGGCCCTGACCGTTGTTACGACCATATTTTTTATGTGGGGTTTCCTGACCGTGATGAACGATATTCTGATTCCCCACCTGAAGTCCATTTTTAACCTGAGTTATGCCGGGACGATGTTGATTCAGTTCATGTTTTTCCTGGCTTATTTTATCATGTCGATGCCCTCCGGGAAAATTATTTCGATGTTCGGGTATAAGAATTCGATTATTATAGGATTATTTGTGACTGGAATCGGAGCGTTGCTATTTTACCCGGCGGCCGCCATTCCATCCTACCCTTTGTTTCTCGGAGCCTTTTTTATCCTGGCTACGGGCATAACGGTATTGCAGGTAGCAGCAAACCCTTATGTGAGTTTATTGGGGCCATCGAAAACGGCATCCAGCCGGCTTAATCTTGCGCAGGCGTTTAATTCAGTGGGAACCATGATCGCCGGTCCTCTGGGCGGCATGCTTATTTTGTCAACTACGGTGTTAGGCGCATCTAAAGTTGCGGAAATGTCTCAAGCACAAAAACTGGCATACCAGGCGCAGCAGGCTCAGACGGTACAATGGCCGTATATTGGTTTTGCTTTAATCCTGTTCGCCCTGGGTGTATTTGTGTATTTCTTTAATCTCCCGGAAGTAGTATCGGAAGATGAATTGGAAGAGAAGCAGGAAAAAGTGGAGAAGTATAGTTATTCAGAAGCCCTTAAACACCGTCACCTATTGTTGGGCGTTGTTGGTATTTTCATGTATGTGGGTGCCGAAGTGACCATCGGAAGTTTCATGGTAAATTTTATCAGTTTGCCCAGCATTGGTGATATTTCTCAAAATACCGCTGCCCAGTATTTAAGCCTTTATTGGGGCGGTGCCATGGTCGGTCGATTTATTGGATCCGCACTACTGCAAAAACTTGATTCCCGGAAATTACTGGGTATATTTGCATCCATCTCAGCCGGACTGGTGCTAATAACCATGATTACCACCGGCAAAGTTGCCATGTGGGCCATACTCGCGGTCGGTCTGTTCAACTCCATACAGTTCCCGAATATCTTCACCCTGGGCATTGAAGGTATGGGTAAACTCACCGAAAAAGCTTCCAGCCTTTTAATTATGGCTATTGTGGGTGGAGCGCTCATACCGGTCATTCAGGGCGTAATTGCCGATCATGTTGGCATACATCATGCCTATATCCTTCCCTTACTTTGCTATGTTTATATCGTTTATTATGGATTCAAGGGATCCAAAATTAAAAGTAAACCACAAACAGCCCAGGCTTCGTAGTTTTATTTAATGAATTATAAGAGGGCTTTGAAATACCGGGAAATATTTCGACTTCGCTCCGCTGCGCTCAATATGACGTCAGTCTGAGCGCAATGAGGAGGGACGACGAATGAAGTCGAAGACTTGTTGGTAGTTTTGCAAAGCCCTCTTATAAACCAAAAAAGCCCCTTCGTAAAATGAAGGGGGCTTTTTTTGTAATGTTAAATGTTGAATTTTGAATTAATACAAAGTCTGTACCTGGTTTGCTACTCTCGTTACATGGCTCTGCCGTGTAATACAAAACTGAAGGCTCTGCCTTCATTTAGGAAGGGATTATTATACGATGAGCGGGAGGGGACCTCCCTTTTAACGTTAAACATGATCATCGATGGGCATCATGACTTGTTCATTATAGTGTGGGGCATATCTAGATCAGGAATGTTAGAAGAAAATTTGTTTGTTCTTTTAAATTTTCATGATACAAATACTGAAGAACACATCAATAAGCCGAGTTCATAGATGGACCCCACCCAGAAAAACGTGTGGAGCCCATCGCTTTTAACTCGTTTGTAGGCTCCGCTTGGAAATCTACCTCCACGATACTCTATTTCACCATATGCGGTTAAGTTTTTGTACTCTCCAAAAGGCCATAAACTTACTTAAAGCTCAAAAGATTCCAGTTTGTCATTTGAAAATTGGAATTTGCTATTTACCGGGAGTTTATCTCCCAGTCCGGATGTAGGGCAAAAAAGCTCATCCAAAACAATGTTTCGGCCGTTCCGTCTAATGTAGGTTCGTTGGTGGAATAATCCCCGGTATCATCGTGGTATACCACCAGGTCGGATTGGAAGGGGGCGTATTCATCTTTTTTGAAGAGTTCAATGTGATGTTTGGTAAAAGTGCCGGTGTATAACGGCCCATCGACTAAACCCCCCGTAATCACCAGGTCTTTCAAAAAGGTCATGGCGCTGTGAGGGTCCAGCGGAGTGTTGCCCCCTTTGTGCGGCAGATCTATAAATTGACTGACGCCCCAGGGATTGCGCCCCAACAGCCAGTCGCGCACGGCTAAAGCCATCTCACGATATTTGGTATCTCCGCTCATTTTTTCATAGAGAATTTCCTGGGTAATCAAAGCAGAAGCCAGGTTGTTGGAACACCAGATAAATGGATATCCAATATAGTATGGGTTTTGTTTGGCCCGTTGCCAGACGGCTTCCAATCCGGTGCGATAGTAACCGGCCAAGGTATCCTGCAATGCTTTATTCACCAGGGGATAAAGTTCGTAATGGCCCAGATTCATGAAGGGATAATATTCGTAATGACGGGCCGTATCTTTACCCATCCAGGAGAGCGTATTAATCTTTTTTGCGAATTTTATGCTTTGCTTAAGGTAAACCGGTTTCCGCGTGGCTTTGAACAATTCTGCTGCTCCCCACTCCATATCATCAGCCCATTGATTTTCGTGATAGCGATAGGGAGCCAGGTTCGGGGTGCCTTCCTGACTGCCGGGTTGTTCCAATCCCATCTGGTAGACTTCCTCCCCATTTTTTAGAAATATTTCAGCTGTCAGCGTATCCTTTAAATCATTTTTCCAAATCTGATTAGCCATGGCCATCACTGCTGCATAGCGACCGGCCAGGTTGGCAATACCGGTGGATGTATTTTGATATTTTCCCAAACCCTGCGGTTTGCCCGTTGCATAGTAAACCACGCGGTAACTATCCGGTCCCCAGCCATAATCCGAAGAATCCTGGTACGGCATTTTAAACCCGATATGATCGCGGTCGTCTGCTATCTGGTGAAAAAGTTGATCGGGTTTGGGATGCATCTTCAACAGCCAATCGAGTCCCCATTTGGCTTCATCCAGGATATCGGGTATGCCATTGGAACCGGGCTGTCCCAGGGCGTTGTGTTCATCGGCGAATTCATTATTTCCCTTATTCTCTTTATACGTAAACAGCAGGCGTCCTACGGTGTTGCCGGAGGTCAACATGTACTGCAGATAATCGGAAGCATCGTGCCAGCCACCGGTTACATCGATGAAGGTTCCATCCGGCATGGGGCCGTACACGGTGCGCCCATCTTTGGTATGGCAAACCTCATCCAATAATGGATTATATCCGCATTGCTGCTCTCGAAGATAATCTAACACGCGATCGGTTTTGCCCGAATAAACATTGTTTCCGATACTGAATGGGAGAGAAGTTTGCCCGTTTTTACCTATTCGAATTTTATAACGCCCATCCCGCTTGAAATCCGAGAAATCCAGCCGGTAATGGTGTTCGAAATTACCATAATTCCCCACATCGGAACTTGCCTTCTGCGGACCCCAAATTCGATTCCCGGTATCTGCATCCACAAGTTCAAATTCCAGGTTGGAATGGGGCTGATGTGAAAAAGCCATTGCAATTTTGTTATCTGCCGGGACATAACCCACCTGGTTGACTCGCAGATAAACGCTTTGTTCATCGGCAGATTGTTGTGCCTGAGTGTTCGAATTGAATAGCAACAATCCCATTGTTCCAATCAGAATGGAAAGCAATTTTTTTGTATTCATGATGGAAAGAGTTTTATAAATCCATGGAAAGGATCTGTTGTCCTAAATGGTGTTTCAGTGAGCGGTTTGAACCTGCTTTTGCAGTACATCCCAGATTCCGGGATCTTCCTGGCCGAGTCTCCAGACCGAAATTCCGCGGAAATCGTACTGATCAAGGAGTTCCAGGCGTGCTTTGAACGATAGTTGGTCCTCAAGGAACGCATATTCGAAAAGCCCATCATGATCCCACATGGCATAATAACATTTTTGGTCATCCAACCAAACCTTTTTGGCGTCATACCGATCGATTAATCCGGCAGTCGACTGATACGATAATCCGCTGGCCGTGGCTGAAGCTCCCTGCCCTTCGGTGTATTGCGAATACCAGTGGTAGGAATAAATGGGAATTCCGATAGATATTTTTTGGGGATCCACTCCCTGATCCAAAATGAACTTAATCATGTGGGTCATCCAGGGCATCCCGGCGACCGGGCCCGGTGTGGTTCGGCGAGTATGCTGGGAATAAGTCATGTAGGATAGAAAATCACCGGCTTCCGCCAGGGCCTTATAGTCATAGGGACTACGCCAGTCTTTGAAAATGAAATAATGGTAACTGGTTGGAATATCGTAGTCCGAATCACGGGGAACGACCGCAATGGATATTTTTAACCCTTCATCATGCAGGGTCCTGGCCGTTTTTTGATAAAATGCGGTCAGCCGGTCACGATCCGTAACATTTACATTTTCAAAATCGAATTGCCAGCCGTAGAAATCATATTTTTGGGCCAAATGAATGAGATAATTAATGATCCGGTCCTGGGCCTCTTCATTGGTCAGTACTTTGTGGAATAATTCCCGGTCAAATCCCGGATTCATCACCAGGGGCATGACTTTGACTTCATGTTTTTTGGCCAGTTTCAGCACCCGGGCATCTACTTCACCCCAAACAACCCCATGCTCGTTTATGGAGAATACCTGCGGTCCAATGATGGAGATTTGATCGATATTGTTCTTAAAACTTTGGAAGGAAGTCTCCGAATCGACCATATAAAATAGGTTTTCGGATACTGTTTGGGCGTGAGCTTTCTGTGGAACTAGGTAGCTTGCAATGAATATTAGTAAAAATGCAATTTGGGTATTGAAAAAATGGTAGTCTTCGTTCATATCCTGATGGCTTTGTTATTAAAATTAAAAAGTAATACGAAATGCCTCTTATAGGTAAATAATAATTTTCAGCAAGGAATGCTATTGGGATGAATCCGTTCAGTGAATTAGTAATGTGTATCGTGCCTACGGCACTTAAAATTCTAAACTTTGTATATGACCCCGGATTGAAATCCGGGGCTATGATTTGTTTCGTGCCTATCGGCACTTGTTCAAAATTTCACCGGGAAATTAGATTATTGCCAACCCCATTTTCTTTGCAAATTGTGCTGGGAAGGTCCATATGGAACGTTGAGCAAACTATTTGATTTTGCAGCATGGCCATGATATAAATGCCATAGGCATGCTTCACATCATAGCCCCAGGTTTTAACCTGGGGGAAAAGTAAAAGTTACAACGGCATTTCAAAAGTGCCGTAGGCACGATACACATTTAGTGGGATTATTTAATATCCTCCCACCCCAAACGGCGATATAATCGGAACATCAGCCAGGTACCTAAGGCTCCCAATAAAGTAAGGATGAGAACAAGTGTTTGGTATCCTGAAATGGCATATTGAAAATACCCTAACCCGACAGGTAATAGCAGAAACAGCAAATTGTAAAAAACACGTCCTTTTTGTTGCTCAATACTGGCCGGCTGGGAAAAAGGGAAAGCGGTAACCTGCAACAGGGCTACGAAAATAGTAGACATCAGTACCATAACCAATGCCATGAAGATATTCAGGTATATTCCGGGTCCCCAAACAAACAATACAAATATGGTAGCAATGACGGCTCCTGAGAAATGGTACTTTATTAAAAGGGACTTTAGCATGCCGGAAAGCACTTGTCCCGGGTTTTCATAGGGAGTAATTTCGTAAAACCAGGCCGCCTGGTAATTCTTGGCACGGGTGATGTTCGTAAGCAGCACAATGGAAATATAAACGAGTGAATACAGGATAAAGAGATAAAAAGAGGTTTGGGGCAAGTGATGCCATCTTTCAGCCAGCGTTTGATCCTTATTACCGATAAAGGCAAAATAGAAAAAATACAGCGGTAAAAACCCAAAAGCGGGATAAACGCGCACCTTGAATTCACGAAGCCGCGCCGTCAGTTTCCACGTGATGCGGAATCCCAGTTGCTCCATGGGAGATGATGTCATCCAGCGGGCTATGCGATCGGGCCACGAGACCTGTTCAATATCTTCGTTCTTTCTTTGCCTCCCGGTCGATTTATCATCGGCCGTATTCAGCAGGGATAATTGGATATTATATTGTCCAGACAAGAACTTTACGCCACCCGCCAGGCATAACAGGGGAGATATAACGGCTAGTGTAGAAAACAGGTAAATGTTGGAATTAAAAACGCCTTCGGACAGGCTGTGTAAGCCGGCAATCCATACGGGGGGAAGAAAATAGCTAACAGTATAGTGCAGGGGAGAAATATGTTGGGTCTTCATATTTTCCAGAAATTCAGGGAAAAATCGGTAGCCCCCAAAAATGACAATCACAAATACGATCTGGATATAAGCGATGGTATCACGGAATTTACGTGGGTTCATAAACCGAAAGATCATCATATAAATACCGTTGGCTGAAAAAACGCAAAGCGTGACGGTTGATACTATTTCCACGATATATAACAAACCGGGTACCCAGCCATTGGTGTAGATAACCACGAGTAAGCCGGGGAGGCCCAGGGGAATCACTATTTTGCTCAGGTGAATCAGCAGGTATAGAGTACGAGACGCTGAAACCGTTCGGTCGTTTACCGGGCGGGGAAGAATAAAATAGTGGTCGCGAACATCAATAAGAACCGTGGAAAAATCGACAATGAGATTCATCAATATATAGACCATCAAAATGGTTATAAATACCGTATGCGATAACAGGGGTTTGGGAATACTGACCAGGAACATGGAAAAGAAAGCGCCATAGAGCAGCATCACCAGCATATTGCGGGTGCCGGATGATTTTTTTTGCGAGCTTTTCCGGTACATATGCAATCCGGTAGGTTTACGGTCATCCAGAGTGCATTTTGTGGTCAGGATAACTTTCAGCTGTTCGATATTTACGCCCATGCGTTGAAGCAGAGGTTGGGTAAACAATGCGGTCTTGATGAGAATTCTGTTGATCATTAGGCTTAATCTTTAAAAGTATCCATAAACGCTTCAGAAAAATCATCGTCTTGTTGGTTACCCGTCAGTTGGGCAAAGAAACGCTCCAGGCTCTCCGAATCATTTTCTTTCAGTTTCTCAAAAGGACCGTCTGCCACAATGGTTCCGTTGTTGATCAATAAAATCCGGTTCGAAACTTTCTCCACGATATCCATCATGTGTGATGAATAAAAAATAGTTTTTCCCTGTTCGGCCAGCCGTTTTATTATTTCCTTGACCATGATAACGGCGTTGGCATCGAGTCCGGCCAGGGGTTCATCCATAAAGATAATTTGTGGGTTGTGTAACAGTCCCGAAATAAGTAACACTTTTTGCCGCATCCCCTTAGAAAAGGTTTCCATGCGGTTGTCTTTTTCCTCCTGCAGGCCGAAAAATGATAATAAACGCTCGGCCCGCCGTGCAATTTTCGACTCTTCCAAGTCATAAAGTTTCCCGATAAAATCCAGGAACTCCATGGGCGTGAGCACCTCATACATTTCTGCCGCTTCCGGGACATAACCGATCTGCTTTTTGATTTTCAGAGGATCCTCCCGCAGATTATGACCCAGAATCTGAATATCCCCTTCGAATTCCGAGATGAGGCCCGTGAGTATTTTAACGGTAGTCGATTTCCCCGCTCCATTCGGACCAATATACCCAATCACCTGCCCGGGATAAACATCCAGGTTGATATCGTTCAATACCTGGTGGTCTCCGTACGATTTTTTCAAATGCGCTATTTGGATGACCGGTTCCTGTTCGTTCTCAATATTCATATGCAACGGGATGTTGTTGAAACCTCAATTCTTTTTCATGCTGTGAAACGCTCTGCCTTGAAAAGGGATGATTACAATGCTAACCAATTTTTTGTAGTAAGTCCAATATGGTCGGGATTTTCACGTCTCGCCGGAACCCCTCCCCTGGCCCTTTGCCCTTTTCGGTGAAAAAGGGAGCGGGTAACTCCTCGATAACGAAAGAAGATTGTTATCGGATTAAAAGCTGCTAAAACGTGAATTGGGGATGAAATGAATAGAAGGTCATCAAGTCCTTCCCTGGTCTCTGATTAGGGAAGGATTTAGGATGGGTCGGTTGCAATGAGCGAGTCGTAAGCTGGATATAAAATTTAAAGAGACATTTTAATTTTAATAACTCATTAATATCCCTGCTAAACACTAACTAAATCATAAATTCCTAATAGTTCGCATATAGCGAACTATTTTGTATCTTAAAAGCGTTAATTAAAGCTAAAACGATTAGAAAGTTTGCCAAAAAACATGCTGAATCCATTTCTTCATTTGAATCCTGGATTGATTTGGTAAAACATGCCAACTGGAACGTGCCAGAAGATATGAAGCAAATATTTGGCAGTGTTGATATTCTGGGAAAAGGAAGTCAGCGTGCGGTTTTTAATGTAGGAGGCAACAATTATCGAATTATTTGCAAATATCAGTTTGGTGAAACAAGAGTCCATTTATTCGTTTGCTGGATTGGCACTAATGCGGAGTATAACAAACTTTGCAATGATGAAAGACAATATAGCATTGCTATCCATTAATGGAGGTTAACAAAATGACTGAACTTAAATACACG
>Ga0209918_1001980_pt1:0-5000 | contig 10197 bp, 4 predicted proteins | sample SalPonD_shore_MG_FD_185712 | JGI IMG/M metagenome (GOLD analysis project Ga0209918, IMG submission 185712) | Salt pond soil microbial communities from South San Francisco under conditions of wetland restoration - Salt Pond MetaG... | ecosystem: Environmental > Aquatic > Marine > Intertidal...
GACTGTCTCGATGCTGGACGACCTCGATACGACCGACATGGAAACGCGTATCGGCCTCCAGTTGCAGACGGTAATGCTCAAGGGAGGCATTGTCGTGCAATTCGACGCGACTGACGCTGTTGGTCAGGCCGGTCGATCCGTCGAGACCTGCGAAGTGTTCGATCACCACCGCCTCGGCGCCGCGCTCCAGCACGACATGGTGTCGCACATGCTCGGCACGGCCGTTACCGGCCGGCAGATGAACCAGATAGAGCGGCTTCTCTAGAGACACGCCATCGGCCACGGAAACCACGGCGCCATCGGTCGCCATGGCCGCATTCAGAGCCACGAAGCCGTTGAACAGCACCGATTCGGCATCCACCGCCAGAGCATCCAACGCCGCTTCCTCACCATCATGCAGCATGTCGGTCAGCGAACGAACCATCACGCCCTCCGGAATATGCGAGAGGCTGCGATGCAGAAATCCACCGACGAAGACAAGCCGGTAGGCATCCAGATCGGGGATCAGGGCACGTTCGATCGCACCGGCATCCTGTGGCGCCGGTGACGGAACATGCCAGAGCCGTTCGGATAGCAACGCCCGAATACGGGAGGAATCGGTATACTTCCACGTCTCATGGTGGCGCGCAGGCCAACCCGTTGTCGCAAAACACTCGGCGGCACAGCGACGGTGTGCGCGGACAGTCGCATGTTCGCCGCCGGGCAACCCGCCCAGTGCCTCGTCCAGTCCCGACAGTATCTGCGCCTCGATGGCCTGTGGATGCTCGCTCACGCTGCAGCCTCCTCGCGAACCCAGTCATAGCCGCGCTCCTCGAGCTCCAGCGCCAGATCCTTGCCACCGGATTTGAGGATGCGGCCGTCAGCCAGCACGTGAATGTAATCCGGCTCAATGTAGTTGAGCAGTCGCTGGTAGTGGGTCACCATCATCATGGCCCGATCCGGACTCCTGAGCTGGTTGACCCCGGAGGCGACGGTCTTCAGCGCGTCGATATCGAGACCGGAGTCGGTCTCGTCGAGAATCGCCAAGCTCGGCTCCAGCACTGCCATCTGGAAAATCTCGTTTCGCTTCTTCTCACCGCCGGAGAAGCCCTCATTGACCGAGCGACTGATCAGCGACTCGTCCAGCTTGACCAGTGCCATCTTCTCCCGCACCAGCGTCATGAAATCCATGGCATCCAGTTCGGGCAGGCCGTGATGCTTGCGGATGCTGTTGAGCCCCGCCTTGAGCAGGTAGATGTTGTTCACTCCGGGGATCTCGACCGGATACTGGAATGCCAGGAATACGCCCTCCCAGGCGCGCTCCTCCGGACTCATCGAGAGCAGGTCGTGACCGTTGTAGAGCACGCTTCCGGCGGTGACCTCGTAACCCGCGCGTCCGGCGATCACATTGGAGAGGGTGCTTTTGCCGGAGCCGTTCGGCCCCATGATGGCATGCACCTCGCCCGCATTGATCTCCAGGTCGATTCCCTTGAGAATCTCCTTGCCGTCGACCGAAACATGTAATCCTTCAACCTTCAACATCATCGTAATCCTTTTACCACGGGCATAGCAGGATTTCGCCTCTCCGAAGCCCTGACTTCCCGGATATCAATATCGTGTACGTTTCGGCGCGTTATCCCACCGCGCCTTCCAGACTGACTGAGAGCAGCTTGCCCGCCTCCACGGCGAACTCCATCGGCAGCTCCTTGAACACCTCCCGGCAGAAGCCGTTGACGATCATCGAGACCGCATCCTCCTCGGAGATACCGCGCTGCATGCAGTAGAAGAGCTGGTCCTCGCCGATCTTGGAGGTGGTTGCCTCATGCTCGACGCGAGCCGTTCGGTTCTTCGCCTCGATGTAGGGAAAGGTGTGAGCACCGCAGGTATCCCCGAGCAGCAGCGAATCGCACTGTGTGTAGTTGCGCGCGTCATCCGCCCCCTTGAGCACCTTGACCAGCCCCCGGTAGGCATTCTGGCCGTGGCCGGCAGAGATGCCCTTCGAGATGATGGTGCTGCGGGTATGGTTGCCGACATGCACCATCTTGGTGCCGGTATCCGCCTGCTGATAGTTGTTGGTCAGGGCCACCGAGTAAAACTCGCCGACTGAGTGGTCGCCCTTCAACACACAGCTGGGATATTTCCAAGTGATGGCCGAGCCGGTTTCCACCTGGGTCCAGGAGATCTTCGAGTTGGTGCCGCGACATTCGCCGCGCTTGGTGACGAAATTGTAGATACCGCCACGCCCCTCCTCGTCGCCCGGATACCAGTTCTGCACAGTCGAATACTTGATCTTGGCATCGTCCAGTGCCACCAGCTCGACAACGGCGGCGTGTAGCTGGTTCTCGTCGCGCATCGGCGCCGTGCACCCCTCGAGGTAGCTGACCGATGCGCCCTCGTCGGCAATGATCAGCGTCCGCTCGAACTGGCCCGTATTCGATGCGTTGATGCGGAAGTAGGTGGAAAGCTCCATGGGGCAGCGCACCCCCTTCGGCACATAGACGAAGGAGCCGTCCGTGAAGACCGCGGAGTTCAGCGACGCGAAGAAATTATCGCTGGTCGGCACCACTGTACCGAGGTAGGCGCGTACCAGCTCCGGATGTTTCTCAATCGCCTCGGAAATCGGGCAGAAGATCACGCCCGCCTCCTCCAACTTGGCCTTGAAGGTGGTGGCCACGGAGACGGAATCGAACACCGCATCCACCGCCACGCCGGCCAGTCGCTCGCGCTCGTGCAACGGGATGCCCAGTTTCTCGTAGGTCTCCAACAACTTGGGGTCGACCTCGTCCAGGCTCTTCGGGGCATCCTTCTTCGATTTCGGCGCGGAGTAGTAGGAAATCGACTGGTAGTCGACCGGCTCGTAGTGCACATGCGCCCACTCCGGCTCGGCCATCGTTTTCCAGTGCTCGAAGGCGGCCAGGCGCCACTCCAGCATCCACTCCGGCTCCTTCTTCTTGGCGGAGATCAGACGGATCACATCCTCGTTCAGTCCCGGCGGCACCGTGTCGGATTCAATATCGGTAAAGAACCCCGCCTCGTACTCGCGCTTGACTAACTCTTCAACTCGACTGCTCACGTTACGCTCCACTTTCCTGCATGAATGAGGAACCTTCTCCCGGCGCATCTTTCTGCATATGGATCGCCGGGGCAAACTGCGGCTGCAGCATGTCCGAAAGACTGATGTGACCGAGCGCGTCTCGAATGGCATGGTTGATGCGCTGCCAGTTGCCTCGTATCGAGCAACTGGACTCCTGATCGCAGTGGCTTCCGTCTTCGAGATTGCACTCGGTCAGGGCAATCGGCCCTTCCATCGCGACAATGATATCGCGTACCGAGATCTCCTGCGGAGAACGGGTCAGGCGATAGCCTCCGTTGACGCCGCGCACCGATTCGAGCATCCCTTCGCGCAGAAGAATCTGCAGAATCTTGCTGACGGTAGGCTGCGGCAGGTGGGCCAGTTCGGCTAGCTCGGCAGCGTTGTAGAGCTTGCCAGCGTCACGAGCGAACTGCGCCATCAGAAGTACGCCGTAATCAGCCAGTTTTGTAATCCTGAACATTCGATTAGTCGCCTCACATGTAAACTAGGACCATTCTAGTCCTGTTTAGCACGGCAATCAAGGGAGGAAGCGGGACAGGGGTGACTTCACCCACAATTGTAGCGACCACAGGCGCATCCGTCGCCCCTTGCCGGAAAGGCATAAAAAAACCCGCCGGAGCATAAGCTCAACGGCGGGTTTGGGTAAAAATCCTGGCGGCGACCTACTCTCCCACGGGGAATCCCGCAGTACCATCGGCGCTGAAGGTCTTAGCTTCTGAGTTCGGGATGGGATCAGGCGTTTCCCCCTCGCTATGGCCACCAGGAAACTGGTTGGAGCCTGTCTGAACCGTATGGAAAAAGTCCAAACAAACTCACTGAATAAGGAACTATTGATTGATATCTAATGTCTTAACGTTGCATGGTCAAGCCGCACGGGCAATTAGTACTGGTCAGCTCCATGTGTTGCCACACTTCCACACCCAGCCTATCAACCTGGTAGTCTTCCAGGGCCCTTTAGGTGACTTAAAGTCACGGGAGAATTCATCTCGAGGCCGGCTTCCCGCTTAGATGCCTTCAGCGGTTATCCGTTCCGAACGTAGCTACCCTGCAATGCCCTTGGCAGGACAACAGAAACACCAGAGGTTCGTCCATCCCGGTCCTCTCGTACTAGGGACAGATCCTCTCAATTCTCCAACGCCCACGGTAGATAGGGACCGAACTGTCTCACGACGTTCTAAACCCAGCTCACGTACCACTTTAATCGGCGAACAGCCGAACCCTTGGGACCTGCTCCAGCCCCAGGATGTGATGAGCCGACATCGAGGTGCCAAACCGCGCCGTCGATATGAACTCTTGGGCGCGATCAGCCTGTTATCCCCGGGGTACCTTTTATCCGTTGAGCGACGGCACTTCCACTCGCTACCGCCGGATCACTAGGACCGACTTTCGTCCCTGCTCGACTTGTCAGTCTCGCAGTCAGGCATCCTTATACCCTTACGCTCAATGGCTGATTTCCGACCAGCCTGAGGATACCTTCGCGCGCCTCCGTTACTCTTTAGGAGGCGACCGCCCCAGTCAAACTACCCACCAGACAATGTCCCAACTCCGGATAACGGAGCGTGGTTAGAACCCAAGCATGTTCAGGGTGGTATCTCAAGGGTGGCTCCCCGACCGCTAGCGCGACCGGTTCAAAGCCTCCCACCTATCCTGCACAAAACATACCTAGATCCAATGCCAAGCTGTAGTAAAGGTCCACGGGGTCTTTCCGTCTAGCCGCGGGAACGCTGCATCTTCACAGCGAGTTCAATTTCGCTGAGTCTCTGGTTGAGACAGTGGGGAAGTCGTTACGCCATTCGTGCAGGTCGGAACTTACCCGACAAGGAATTTCGCTACCTTAGGACCGTTATAGTTACGGCCGCCGTTTACCGGGGCTTCGGTTTAGAGCTTCGCCTTGCGGCTAACCCCACCCCTTAACCTTCCGGCACCG
>Ga0209918_1001982_pt1 | contig 10190 bp, 11 predicted proteins | sample SalPonD_shore_MG_FD_185712 | JGI IMG/M metagenome (GOLD analysis project Ga0209918, IMG submission 185712) | Salt pond soil microbial communities from South San Francisco under conditions of wetland restoration - Salt Pond MetaG... | ecosystem: Environmental > Aquatic > Marine > Intertidal zone...
GCGCGTCCCCGGCCTCCTGTACGCCGCCACCGAGACGCAGGTGTGGGTCTCCTTCGACGACGGGGACCACTGGCACTCCCTTCGCCTGAACATGCCGGCGGTCTCGGTCCGCGACATCCAGGTCAAGGACGACTCGACCTGCCTGTGCTCGGACCTCGTGGCCGGGACCCACGGCCGCGGCTTCTGGATCCTGGACGACGTGACGCCGCTCCGGCAGGTGCGGGAGGCCATGGACGCCAGGACGGCCTACCTGTTCCGGCCCGCCACCGCCGTCCGGGTGCGCTTCGGCATGAACGATCCCACCGAGTGGCCGCCCGAGCTCCCCGCCGGCGAGAACCCGCCGCCGGGCGGGCTGATCGACTACTGGCTCCCACAGGACGCGGACGGGCCCGTGAAGCTCGAGTTCCTGGACGCCGAGGGAACCGTGATCCGCTCCTACTCGAGCGACGACCCGGTGATCTCCCCCGACCCGGCGCTCCACCCCGAGGAGTACGACCGGACCTGCCGCGAGGACCCGACCGCCCCCGACTGCGCCGTCCCCCTCTACTGGCCGGCGCCGCAGATGACGCTCTCCACCGAGCGGGGCATGCACCGCTTCTCGTGGGACCTCCACTACGAGCCGATCGGCCCCGAGCCGCGCGAGGCCTCGGGCCAGGGCGCCGTCCCCGGCCACACGCACCCGTCCGTGAACACCCCGTGGGCGCCGCCGGGCACGTACACGGTCCGCCTCACCGTGGACGGCAAGACCTCCACGCAGCCCCTCGCCCTCCGGCTCGATCCGAGAGTGACGACCCCGCCCGCCGAGCTCCGGAAGGTCGCCAGGCTCTCGCGCGAGATGTACGACGACGCGGTCGCGGCCCACGCCGCCTGGGAGGAGGCCCGGAGCCTCCTGTCAAAGGTGGAGGCGAGGAGCGGGGCGGACGCCGCGGCGCTCGCCAGGGAGATCGCGGCCCTGGCGCCCGAGCCGCCCGAGGGCCGCTCCCGCTACTTCCGCCGCGGCGAGCCCTCGGGCCCGCCGACCCTGAACGGCGTGAGCGACGAGCTCATGCGCACCGCCATGGCCATGCAGAAGGCCGAGACGCCCGCGACGGAACGGCAGGTGGCCGCCTGCGACGCCGCGCGGAAGCGCTGGGAGGCCGCGATGGAGAAGTGGAAGGAGCTGAAGGGGAGGGCGGGAGTCGACTAGGAGGTCGGCTCGGGCCGGGCAAGGGTGGACAGGTAGGCGTGGAGCGCGTCGATCTCCCGGTCCGTGAAGGCGGAGAACCGCCCCCGGGCTACGGGCGACATCAGCTCGAGCTCCCGGCCGCCCAGCGCCTTCCCGGTGCGCAGGAAGCGGCGGAACTGCTCCGGCGTGTAGCCCGCGACCACGGCCAGGCTGGGCGTCACCAGGAACCGCTCCTGGCCCCTGAGGTCCTGGCCGTGGCATTCCGTGCAGGCGCTCCGCGCCAGGTACTCGCCCAGGGCCACGGGGTCGTCCGCGTCGACGCTCGAGCGAGGTGGCGTGGCGTCGTCGATCGCGGCGGCGGTCAAATGGATCTGACCGAAGACGAGCATCGCCCGCATCGGGAGCGCGAGCCGGCTCGAGGGCAGGCTGTCCTGAACCCGGGGGACACTCCGCACGAACGCGACGACGGCCCGCAGGTCCCGGTCGGACATGTGCGCGAACGACGCCGCCGGCATCCCGGGCAGGAGCGAGGTCCCGTCCGGCTTGATGCCGTGCCTCACGGCCCGCTCGAAGTCCGCGTCCGAGAAGGTCTCCCGCAGGCGGGTCAGGTTCGGGGCCACCAGCCGGCCGAACATCGGATCGTCGACGAAGACCGAGCCACCCAGGTCCTCTCCGTGGCAGTCGGTGCAGCCGAAGAGCCGCGCGAGGTGGGCGCCGCGCGCCGCCGAGGCCTCACGGGCGGTGCCGGCCCGCGCCGGGAGGGTCCTCGCGGCCGGAGGGACCTCGTAGCGGCGGCCCAGCTCGATCGCGCTCAGCACGTAGATGGCCCCGACGCCGAGCAGGAGGAGCGCCACGAGCCCGCCCGCGCCACGGACGAGCCACTTCTTCCACCCGGTCACGCGTGCTCGGGTGCGCCGGTCGGTCGGCCCGTCCGCCCCCAGGGCGAGAATGCCAGAGCGACCCAGCCGAGGACGCCGATCCACTGGCCCACCTGAGCCGGGCTTTCGATTCCGAGAGCCCCCAGGACCAGCATGAGGCCCCCGACCCCGACGGCCGCCGCCGGCAGCGCGGGGAGCTCCCTACGGAGGATCCCCCCTGCGGCGAAGGCGGCGCTCCCGGCCACGAAGCCAAGGAACGCGGGGTACCTCAGCCAGGCCATCCACGCGCCCAGGGGCTTCGCCGGAGCGGCCGCCAGGGCGACCGTCACGGCCAGACCGAGCGCGCACAGGGCGGTGACCCGCGCCAGATGCGCGGTCGAGCGGCTGACCGCCGGACTACGCCGCGCCCGGACCGACAGTCCGAGAGCGAGGAGCAGGAGCGCCACGAGCATGAGGGCGAAGCCGAGCCGGAGGCCGGCGCCGTAGCCCAGGCCGCCGCCCACCACGGTGAGCAGCGCCCCTCCCGCCAGGAGAACGCCCGTCCACGCATCGGAGCCGCGGGAGGCCACCGTCCGCGGCGACAGCACCCACTCCCGCTCCGAGCTCGACAGGGCCCGCCACCGCAGCCGTGCGACCACGACTCCCAGTCCCGCGATCTCCCGGACGGCGAACGCCAGCCGGCTCCACCCCGCGCCGCATTCCCTCACCCGACGCTCGTGGACCTCGAGAAGCTCCCCGCCGCATCGCTCCCGAAAGTCCGAAGGTGCCAGAGAGACCAGGACCGCCATCGCCCGGCCCGTCATGCCGGCTCCTCCACCAGGAGCCCCGTGCACCGTGCGCGAGCCACGAGATCGGCCAGCCGCGCGGACTCCTTCCTCGCGGTCTCCCGCCCCCGCCTGGTGATGCGGTAGTAGCGCCGCCGGGCGTCGTCCTCGTCCGCGGGCGGCGGCGCCTCCTCGATGAGGCCCTCCGACACCATGCGGTGCAGCGCCAGGTACATGGCGCCTGTGCTCGGGACGGACCCGCCGCGGCTCTCCATGTCCTTGAGGATCCCGTAGCCGTGGCCGTCCCCGTCGGCCAGGGCGAGCAGGATCTCGTAGGTGAGGGGGGTGATGTCCATGACGCTCCTCTCTGCTCTACGTTTGCGAACACTATATTAGCGAGAAATACATTCGTCAAGAGCGCGGGCTCGGGGCGACAGTAGCGGGCGTCGAGAGTCTGCCGCCTCGGAGAAGACGTCGGAAGCCCGCTAGCCCCCGTGCAGCTCCCGGTAGGCGTCGAGGATCCAATTCGGAGGGTCCGGCGAGACGCGCAGCCTGTCGGGGAGCCCGAGGCCCTTCCGCCATCGGTGGAGCCACGAGATCCCCCACGGCCCTGCATAGCCGTCCGGGGAGGCGTAGGCGGAGTCCCGCGTCGCCTCCTCCAGGGTGACGAAGCGGTAGCCCCGAGCCTCCAGCCGGTCCAGGATCCAGCCCAGGTGCCGGGCGTTGAGGTCGTCCGCGTGGAGGAGGAGGACCTGCGGGATCTCGCGCCCGAACGTCTCGCGCGAGAGGCGCTCGGCGAACGCCATGGCCGTGTCGAAGTAGGCGCGGTAGGCGCGGTCCAGGCTGTCGCGCCGGGCGCCGTCGTCGGCCGCCGCCCGCGTGAGGTCGTCGAAGATATAGTCGGCGTCCTCCACCGTGAAGGGCGCCAGCCGCCAGCCCCGCGCCTCGAGGAACGACTCGAACGCGTCGCGGGTCTCCACGTCGGGGCCGGTCTGGTTGTAGGGGGGGCGGTAGTACCGCGAGCGTCCGCCCGCCTCGCGCATGAGGAGGGAAGGGATCGCATTTCCCTTCACCGCGTTGTCCTCGTAGGCGGCCAGCGGCGTTCCCCGGAAGTGAACGTGCTCCCAGCCGTGGTTGCCGAGCGACACGCCGGCGTCGCGCCACGCCCGGAGGAGGTCGAGCCGCCGGTCCACGCCGGGCCGGTCCAGCACCCGCTCGCCCACCACGAACGCGGTGGCGGGGGCGTCGTGCGCGCGGAGCGCGGCCAGGATCCGGCGGGTACGGGCCTCGATGCTGTCCACGGGGACCGAATCGGGGACCCAGGGGAGGTCGTCGAAGGTGAGGGCGACGGTGCGGGCGGCCGCGGCGGACGCCGGGCCGAGCGCGGAGCGAGATGAGCCGCCGGTCGCCCCGATGGCGAGACCGGCGGCAGCGATCGTCAGCGCCGGCACGGTCAGCGCGGCGGTCCTCGTCTTCCTCTGCTTCATCCCCGTCCTTTCACCCGGCGGCGCACTGGCCCCGGTCCGCCCGCTCCGGGGCGCGAGCACCCCCGGACCCGGATCTCATCCGGACGCCGGCCTGGCCTCGACGCTCTCACGCTTCATCCAGCCCATCCAGGCCAGGAGACCCGCGCCCGCCACAGCGTACGCGATTCCGGCGGCCCGGGGCCAGTTGGGCGACGGGGCCGCCACGGACGCCACGATGATCAGGACCGCGACCAGCCACACGGCCGTCCCACCTCCGATCCGGCCGGCCAGCCAGCCCGCCACCGCCACGGTCGCCATGGCGAAGAGGAAGTCGACCCCCAGCTGCCACCCGCCCAGCATGGGACCCTGCGGCACGATGCCCGAGAGAGCCCATCCGCCCAGGGCGCTCAGGAGGACCATGGCGACGTAGCCCGCCACGACACCGCCGATCGCCCGTAGTGTACGGCCGCCTGCGCTCATTGCTTCCCTCCCCGTTCCTTCGGCGTTTCCGTTCCCGGTCTCCGGTCGTCCCGGCGCTCCACCACCGGCTTCACGACGTCAACGCAAAAATGACCCGAGCGGTTGCAGCGCGCCCGGTGCGCCGCCCTTCCGGGCTCCCTCTTGCAGAATATAGACATATCTCTATATTGATCGTTGTCGACATTGATGACCATCGATATGCGGTCCGAGATCGATCACGTCCGACGAGAGGAGATCGGTGATGCACATCAAGATCCTGGGCACCGGGTGCCCGAACTGCGGCCTGCTCGAGGCCAGGACGCGGGAGGCGCTGGCTCGGACGCGGATCGACGCCGAGGTGGAGAAGGTCGAGGAGCTGGCCGACATCGTGAGCTACGGCGTCCTGGGCCTCCCCGCCCTGGTCGTCGACGACGAAGTCGTGCTGAGCGGCCGGGTACCGTCGTCTTCGGAGCTGGGACGGCTGCTCTCGGACGGACTCTGAGCCGGGAGCGCGTGACATGTGGGAGACCCTCGCCGACAGGCTCGTCTACGGGCTGCTCGGGCTGGACGCCGCCGCCCGCACCGCCCAGTCCCTCCAGTTCTTCGTCCACGAGATCCTGAAGATCGGCTTCCTGCTGGTCGTCGTCACGCACCTCATGGGACTCGTGAACGCCCTCCTGCCCGTGGAGCGGGTCCGGGAGGCCATCGCCTCGGGCCGGCTGCGGGGCGCGGAGCACCTGGCCGCCTCCACGTTCGGGGCGGTCACCCCCTTCTGCAGCTGCTCCTCGATCCCCCTGTTCATCGGGTTCCTGCAGGGCGGGATCCCCCTGGGCGTCACCTTCTCGTTCCTCATCACGTCACCCCTCGTGAACGAGGTGGCCCTGGCCATCTTCCTGGGGAGCTTCGGCTGGAAGGTCACGATCGCCTACGCCGCCTCGGGCATCGTCCTGGGGACCCTTCTCGGAGCGATCCTGGGGAGGTTCGACCTCGAGCGGTACCTGGAGAGCTGGGTCCGCGAGGCGGCCCGGCGCTCCACGGCGCCGACCTCCGGCGGGGGGGCGGCCGTGGCCTGGCCGGACCTTCTCCGGCGCGTCTCGCGCGACGCCCTGGGGATCACGCGGCGCGTGGCCCCCTACGTGCTGGCCGGGGTCGCCGTGGGCGCCGGGGTGCACGGCTGGGTCCCGGCCGGCGCGTTCGACAGCTGGCTCGGCGAGGGGCATCCGCTGGCCGTGCCGGCCGCCGTCCTCCTGGCGGTCCCGATGTACTCGGGCGCGTCGGGCGTCATCCCGATCACCGAGGCCCTGGTGGCCAAGGGGATCCCGCTGGGGACGGCCCTGGCGTTCATGATGGGGGTGGTGGGGCTCTCGCTGCCCGAGGCCCTCATGCTCAAGAAGGTCATGCGCACCCGACTCCTGGCCATCTTCTTCGCGAGCGTGGCCGCGTGCATCATCCTGGTGGGCTACGGGTTCGACCTTATCTTCTGAGCGGACGCGGACGGCCCTCCGGCGTGCGGCGGCACGCCGGAGTCCCGCGGAACGCGTAGCGACGGGAGGATCGCGCATGCCGGAGGCCCTCTCCCCCGGGAAGCTCCGGGGCGTCTACGACAGGGTCGCCCGGTTGTATGATTGGGAGCACAGGCTCCTCACGTTCGCCTCCGACCAGCGCGGGCGTGAGCTCGTGGTGGAGCGGACCGTGGGCCCCGGGGACCGGGTGATCGACGCCGGCGCGGGGACCGGCACGTCGGCGCTGATGGCGGCCGAGCGCGCCGGACCCGCCGGAGAGGTCACGCTCTTCGACCTGAGCGAGGGGATGCTCTCGGAGGCGGACCGGAAGGCCGGCGACCGCGGCCTGTCCGGGAGACTCCGCTTCGGGCGGGGCGACATGACCCGCCTCCCCTTCCGGGACGGCGCCTTCGATGCGGCGATCTCCACCTACAGCATGTGCCCGCTGTACGACCCGGCAGCGGCGGCCCGGGAGCTGTACCGGGTGGTCCGGCCCGGGGGCCGCATCGGCGTGGCCCATGCCACCGAGCCCGACCGTCCCCTCGTCGGGTGGCTGGCCCACCTCGCCGAGCGCATCTACTGGAAGATTCCCGAGATCTCGCTCGGGTGCCGTGCGGTGGAGGTGCTCCCGGCCCTCGAGGCGGCGGGCGGAAACGTGACCTTCCGGCGGAAGATCGGCTTCCCGCTGTGGCCCTTCCTGGTGTTCGTGGTGGAGAAGCCGGGGCGCTGACGGGCAGCCCCGTCGGACGGGACGCGCGGCAGGGGCGACGGCAGCCCCGGGCGGAGCGAGGATCGGAAAGCGACCGACGTCCGTGCCCGGATTCGACACCGACCCGCCTCATCGGTCCCGCGCCACCCCCGTCTCCACGGAGAGCGCCCGCGTCGTCGAGTCGAAGATCGGCGAGTGGGCCCGGGCCGCCTGGAGGATCTCCTCGAGGACCCCGTCCTCCGCGTCCGACGCCACGTGGAAGGTGAGCCTCACGTCCGACATGCCGGGGTGGACGGGACGCAGGCCGAAGAACCCGCTCAGGTCGATGACGCCCTCGAGGTCGACCTCGAGGCCGTCGATCGCCACGCCCCGGGCGGTGGCCTGTGCGGCGAAGGTGCCAGCCATGCACGAGCCGAGCGCGGCCAGGAACGTCTCGATGGCAGTGGGACCGGTGTTGTGCCCCAGGAGCTCCGGCGGGTGGTCACCGCGCAGGGTGAAGCGGCGCTCCACGACCTCTCCCGCCTGCTCGATGGCCCGGGTCCGTACGTCCAGGCCGAAGCCGCCGTCCCATCGCACGCGGCTCCGCCAGGTCAGCTTCCCCGCCTCCGGGTCCTCCTCCACCTGTCCGATCGCCTCGCTCATCGCCTCCACGTCCCAGCCGTTCAGCTCGGTCCCCATCGGGCCTCCTCTCTCGGGTCATGTCCTCGCCTGCACGACCACGATCGCCCTTGCCGGAGCGACCCGTAAGCGCCAAAGTCGACGCTATCGGTCCATTTGTGCCGAAGAGCCCCAGATGCGCCCCGGGAGAGCCCGATGAGCACACGCGAGCGCCCGCTGCACGTCACCCTCATCGCCACGCCGGACGCCCAGGTCTCCCCGCTGAGCGGCCTGTACGAGACGCTCACCGCGTTCGAGCTCCTGTCGAGCTTCGAGCGGGACGTCCCGGCCCGCCCGTTCGACGTGGAGATCGTCGCGCCGAGCCGGGAGGCGGTCTCCGGCGCGAGCGGCCTCCCTCTCGGGGCGCACCGAACGCCCGCGGAGATCGAGCGCACCGACATCGCGATCGTCCCGCTCATGATGCTCGAGTCGCCCGACTGGGAGACGGGCCGCTACCCGGGGATCGTGGAGTGGCTGAGGAGCCGGCACGCGAACGGCGCCGTCCTGGCCTCGGCCTGCACGGGCGTCCTCCTCCTCGCCGAGACCGGGCTGCTGGAGGGCCGGGAGGCGACCATCCACTGGGCCTTCGCCCCGACCTTCCGGCGCAACTTCCCCGGCGTCCGCCTCCGCACCGAGGAGGTTCTGATCACGGCCGGCGACCGGGCGGAGTTCGTGATGACGGGCGGCGTGATGTCCTGGCACGACCTGGCGCTCCACCTGATCGCGCGGCACGTGGGCCCGTCGGCCGCGCACGGCATGGCGCGGCTCCTGATGCTCGAGTGGCACGGGGACGGCCAGGCGCCCTACATCGACTTCGCCCCGAGGCTGGACCACGGGGACGCCGCCGTGGCCGACGTCCAGCGCTGGCTCGAGGCGCAGCTCCGGGCGGCGAATCCCGTGGGCGAGATGGTGGCCCGCTCGGGCCTGGCGCGACGGACGTTCGCCAGGCGCTTCAAGGAAGCCACCGGCCACACGCCCATCACCTACGTGCAGAGCCTCAGGGTGTCCGAGGCGAAGCGGCGGCTGGAGCGGACGGACGTCTCGGTCGAGGCGATCGCCCGCGAGGTCGGCTACGAGAACACGTCCTTCTTCCGGCGCGTGTTCAAGCGGACGACGCGGCTCACGCCCGGAGCCTACCGGAAGAAGTTCCGGATGCGGGATCTGTAGGGGTCGGGTCGCGGAGCGCAGGGGGATCGGTCCGCCCCGCACGCGATCGATGCCGGGACGCGGAGTGGCGCCCGGGGCGTGAGTCCTCCCGCGCGAGCCCGGCGCCGGAGGCGCACGCACACCCCCTACCGGTAGGTCGCGTCCGCCCCGTGGTCGGAGAGCTGGGCGCCGAACCACCGGTGGATCGCGGTGACGAGCTCGGGATCCGAGGCCGTGTACACGATCCGCCCGCCGTCGGGCAGGTCCCGGTACTCGACCTGCAGCCCGCCGCCCGCCGCCGACAGCTCCGCCACGCCGGGCATCCCGCTCCCGTGCAGCGCGCGCGGGTCCGAGAAGTCACCCGAGCGGAAGCGCCCGGCCTCGTGCCGGAGGTGCCGGCGGATGAGCGGGACCTGGGCGCTGTCGGCGGGGCTCTTCACGACCACGTCCTGGACGCCGCCGGTCACGGTCATCTCGAACACGTGCGTGGTCCGGTCCAGGGAGAAGGGCATGACGTCGTGGCCCCGGTGGCGGACCTCCGCCTGGCGGGCGGGAGCGGCCGCGGAAGGACCGGCGGACCCGCCAGCCGCCTCGGGAGCCGTCCGGACCTCCCGATCGGACCCGGAGCCCAGCGCGTAGGCCAGCCCGCCGCCGATCGCGAACCCGATCAGCGCGGCCACCGCCGCGATGCCCGTCGCGCGTCGGTCGGTCATGGGTCGTCCTCCTGAAGGGTCGAACGGCGGCCCGGCGGCCGCGGCGCGCGGACCGGAAGCGTGCGCCCCTCCGGCCGCCCCGTCAACCCCCGACGCCGGCGGGCCGCCGCGCCCGCGCGTTCACGTACGCAGCGATGGCCCGGAGCTGGCCCTCCCCGTCCAGGCCGGCCTCGTGGATCACCTCGGGGCCGGGGCCGCTCCCCAGGAAATGCCCGGCGCGGAAGGGGTGGAGGGTGTGCCGGCGGCCGACCTCCGACGTCACCCACCGGTACATCGTCGGGAGCGTGAAGCCCGTGATCCCCATGGCCTCGGCGGCCCGCGCCTCGGGGAAGATGGCCCGGCGCTCGGCGGCCCCGAGCCGGTCGAACAGCTCGGCGCTCGACACGTGGTAGACGTCCACGTCGATCCCCTCCCGCTCGAGGAGGGGGAGGGCCTCCCGGACGAACGCGTACGTGACCCCCGAGCCCTGGAGCACCACGGTCCCGTCCCGCTCGCCCCGGGCGGCCCGCAGGCGGTAGAGGCCGAGGGCGGCCTCGGAGGCGGGGGCGAGCCCGAGCGCCTCGCGGTCCAGGACCGGCTCGGCGGGGCGCGTGACGAAGGGGGCCACCACCGAGGGCCTCGCGGAGAGGGCCGCCGTCACCAGGGTCCAGATCTCGCCGGGCTCCCACGGGGTCAGCGTGATCATGCCCCCCGTCGGGAAGTTCTCCTGCAGGAGCTGGAGCGCCTGCGGG
>Ga0209918_1001983_pt1 | contig 10187 bp, 9 predicted proteins | sample SalPonD_shore_MG_FD_185712 | JGI IMG/M metagenome (GOLD analysis project Ga0209918, IMG submission 185712) | Salt pond soil microbial communities from South San Francisco under conditions of wetland restoration - Salt Pond MetaG... | ecosystem: Environmental > Aquatic > Marine > Intertidal zone >...
TTAACCCATATGCTTATTATGGCCGAGGAATCCTATCCTGGTCCTGGTACATCGTTTGGGAGAACTGATCAACATCTCTGGCATTTATACAAAAAAGATGTGTTGGATGAGAAAAATATCACGAGAGATTTTGCAAAAGAAATTTTGGGAAGTTTTTGGTTTCACTCTAATACGGCGTATGATGCTATGATAAAGGTGGGAAAGCAAGGAATCACATCGGGATATGGACAATTGATGACGCTCTCAGGATGTGGTCCAAATGGGGAGGATTTAACGAATGAGCTTACATATGCGATCATTGAGGTAATAGATGAGTGGTCGCCAATTTTAGAACCAAAACCAAATATTCGAATCCATAGAAATACCCCAGATAAACTACTAAATATAATTATAGATTGCGTATCTCGTTCACAGGGTGCTCCATTTTTGATTAATTTTGATGAAAGAAGTATCGCTGGAATGATCACAGAAGGAATACCAAAAGAAGATGCGTGGGATTATGCGTGCGTTGGATGTTTGGAAAACACGATGCAAGGCAATGATCGTTCTGGGACCGTGAATTGCAATCCAAACTTAGCAAAAAGCATTGAATTAACCTTATGGAATGGAAAAATTATGCCTGGAAATTCAAATGAACCCTGGTCAAAAGAAGGGGATCAATTTGGCCCAAAAACAGGCAATCCAGAAGACTTCGAAACATGGGAAGAGTTTTGGGAGGCATGGAAAACCCAAATACAGTATATTATAAGTTATCTAGTTGAAGTCAATAATTTAACCGAGAAAACTAGGGGCAAATACTTACCGACTCCATATTTATCGACTATTGTTAGGGGATGTATAGAGAAAGGCATAGATATTAGAAATGGGGGTCCAGAACTAAGATTTGTCACAGTTGAAGGTGTTGCATTTGCAACTACCGTCGATTCCCTATTAGCAATCAAGCACTTTGTATATGAAGAAAAAAAATACACCTTATCAGAAATCAAAGAAGCGTTAGTGAATAATTTTGAAGGTGAATATGCGGTGATGCAAACAATGCTAAAAAACCGAGCCCCGAAATATGGAAATGATAATGATGAGGCAGATGAGATGGCAAGAAAAGTAATGAAAATCTGGTCAGATGAAACATGGAAATATAAAACACCCACAAGATTCCAATATCGCCCAGGAATGCTCTCATGGAACTATTGGGCTGGTGAGGATGCTGCTCTAACACCAGCAACCCCAGATGGTAGAAAGGAAGGTGTATTTTTATCAAATGCAATTAATCCTACTGATGGTGTCGACACAGAAGGACCAACGGCAGTTACAAATTCAGTTGGGACGGCTTTAGGAGGGAAAACAGAAAATGGAGAGTATATCAACTATTTACCGAATGGTTCTAGCCACACTATAACCTTCAATCCAAGCATCCTTAGAGATCCTGAGCATAGAGAGAAATTTAAAGCCTATCTTCGTGGTTATATCGAAAATGGAGGTACATGTCTACAAATCAACATTTTAGATGCAGATGTGCTAAAAGATGCTCAACAGCACCCCGAAAATTATGAAAATTTGCTTGTAAGGGTAACGGGATATAATGCATATTTTACAGCAATAGGAAAAGAATTACAGGATGAAATAATTGCTCGAGAAAGCCATGGAATGTAATATATAAAAAAATCAATCAAGATGGTATATTTGACAGAGTCAAAAACAAAAAAAGGATTGGTTTTCGAGATTCAGAAAATGTCCACTGAGGATGGACCTGGAATTAGAACAACCGTATTCATGAAACATTGTCCTTTAAAATGCGTATGGTGTCATAATCCAGAATCTATTCCTAAAACGCCTTTATTAGAATGGTTATCGCATAAATGTATAGGATGTAAAACTTGTATCGAAACCTGCAAACAAGGCGCTCTGGAATTCACTGATGAAGGTCTCCAGATTAACAGAGAAAAATGTATAAGTTGTGGAGAATGTGTAGAAGAATGTCCGAGCACAGCCCTTCATATGTTTGGAATAGAATGGAATTTGGATGATCTCTTTCATGAAGTAGATAAAGATAGAGTTTATTATACACAGTCAGGGGGAGGAGTCACCATTTCTGGTGGAGAACCTACTCTTCAATCCGAATTTGTATATGAATTTCTTAAAAAATGTAAAGACAACGGAATAAATACTGCTTTGGATACATGTGGATATGCCAAGAAGGAGATATATGAAAAATTATTGCCCAACGTAGATTTAATCCTTTTGGATATTAAGGAAATGAATTCAGAGAAGCATAAAGAATTTACAGGTGTATCTAATGAAAAGATTCTTGAAAATGCGAAATGGCTCGCTAAATACGCGCAGCAACATGATAAAAAGTTATGGATTAGAACTCCACTTATTCCAAATTATACAGCAACAGAAGAAAACATAGAAGGAATAGGAAACTTCATCATTAATGAATTAGATAATATTCCTGAACGATGGGATCTTCTTGCGTTCAATAATTTATGCGCTGATAAATATGAAAGGTTGGATCTTGAATGGGATTTAGCAGGTGTTCCACTTATGAAGGAAAATGAGATAATGTTTCTTTATGAAGTTGCGAAAAAGACTGGAGTAAAAAATGTTCAATGGTCAGGTCTTACAAAAAGTGAAGAAATAGATGAATCTTCGAAGCCAGATAACATAAAATTACCATCTTGTTAAAAATATTAGAAAAAAATAATTAAAAAAGTTGAAATTACAATGGGAAAAGAAAACTCTTTAAAATGGTCTTCTCAATTATCGGATAAAGCAGTAGAGTTTACAAGTCCAGAAATCATGTTGAAACTAGTTTCAACAGTTGATGAGAGAGGCTGGCCCCATATAACTATGATTTCTAGTAATATTGCGACAAATAATAATGAAATCGTTTGGGGAGCGTTTACAGAAGGGACTAGCAAGAAAAACATAATGAATAATCCGAAACAAGGTATTTTTTATATGACAGCAGATATGCCCTTTAAATTCTTGCAAGTAAAAGCGAATTTTGATTACAAAACAAAAGAGGGAGAGGAAATAGAATATTTCAATACTCTAAAAATCATGCGCTATAACACTTATATCCGTGTTCATACAGCTTATTATAATGAAGTGGTAGCAGCACGATCAGTTAGAGATCTCTCTCTATTGGGAATAGTTGGAGGTATTGTAAAAGATTTAGTTGGAAAAGGCGGTACTAAAACAGATTTAGAGGAGGAACGATTAGGTGTTAGAGGTTATAATTTATTTACCGCACCAATTGCTATTCGAGCGATAAGTTATATCGATCCTGAGGATGGATATCCTATCATTGTTCCTTGCATTCCACTACAAGCAGCAGATCATAATAGGCTTGTATTTCCACTCTCTTCACCAAAAGATGATCTTTTGCAGATACCTATAGGGGCAAAAGTTGCTGTATTTTGTATGAATTTCGATTATGCAAATCAAGTTGTAAAAGGCACATATACGGGAATCGAAAGAAGTAGATTGATTAAATTTGGCAGAATAGAAATAGAAGAAATCTATAATAGTTGTCCTCCCGTAATTGGGGTTATTTATCCGGAAGAACGTAAATATTCAAGACCTAAAGTAACAGAATTTAATCTTTAAAAGATTTTTTTTATTATTTATTTTTTTAAAATTTTCAATTAATAACAAATTGAGAACTAATTCTTTTATTTGATTTTGAATATTAAAAATTTAAAGCTAAAAACATTTTTTACAACCCTAAGTGAGATCACATTGAATCCAAGAAGGATTAATTTTATAGAGAAATTTGGGATAGAAAAGGATCATTTATATGAAATTTTGGCAACAACTATTTCAATTAATAAAGATACAGAAGAAATAAAACCTAATACATCTTCTATGGGAATAAGACTGAAGGAGAATAATTTGTTCATAATGAACCCTTATCCAACTACAAAAACCTTTCAAAATCTTGAAGCTAATGGTTTAGTGGTGATAAATTTTGTAGATAATATCTATTTATATGCTTTAGCAGCATTAAAGGAACCAGAATCCAAAGTTAATTTAGATATCTTTCCAAAAGAGTATTATGAGCACTTAAATAAATCTAAGATTTCCAAGCTACAAAGATATTTACCAAATCAGATAGAAAATGTAATATATAATATTCCTTATATAAAACAAGCGTGGGGAATAATCATAGGTATGGTTGAGGGAAAAAAGCAAAAGCAAAAACAAAACGAACTAGGAAAGATCAATCTTACTGAATTTAGGATCAAACCAATATATGGTAATAATCTTAAAGCTAGTTATAAACTATATAACAGAGCCGAAAATTTAGCTTTAGAGATGATTATTTTAGCGACTCGATTGAAAGTTGCATATATTAAGGAAGAGAGGATTTTAATCTCATCAATAGAAGATAAGATAAGCCAATTTGAGAATGATATTAGGAGATTCAGTAAAAATACCCAAGTGCTCAAAACTATCAATCTTGTTCAAAAATACTGCAAAATGTTAGAATTACCTTAAAAGAGGATTTAAAAATGGAATTTATTTTCTTTCAACAATTTTCTCTATAAACATTAGAGGATATTCCAATTCTTCCACCCAGTCAATTTTAGCAGTTATTTCTACTTGTTCGAATTCTAATATTAATTGAGCTCTTATAATTTTTCCCGTTATTTCATCATAATCGAATTCATCACTCTTTTTACCGTTTATGAGATGTCGTGCTAAGGTAATTTTTATTTGTTTTACATATGGTTGACATGAAATACTCTTCTCAATTCCTTTTTCGAGTGAGGATATTACATCTTCATCTGAAGAAATTGGAATCCCACATAAAATATGATAAAGCGCCCCAAGTTTTATTCCAGTTTCAAAACATGCTCGTTCTCTAATATTTAAATCAGGTGAAAAGTGAATTTTACTTTTATCCGTCATAATATCTAATCAAGAATTTCGTATCTTGCTCCTAAATTGTTAGGTTCACATATATAAAAATGTCCCAAGTGATTAAGTTTTACCTTAAGAGTCTCAAATAATTCTTTGGCTTCTGCATCAGACTCAGTTATTCCAACCACACTTGGTCCGAAAGAACTCATGCCGTAAGCTTTAACCCCAAATTCTCCCATAAAGTTGAGAAGATCCTTCACGATTTTATCTTGTAAACTGATTTCAATTTTCTTAAATCCTATAGATTGAATCCTTTTAAGACCTTCTCCAAAAATCGTTAAATTTTTTTTCAAAATACCAGGAATTATTTTCATTAAAATTTGATGAGATACTTCATTTACCTCTTCTTTCGGAATTGGAGTATGCTTTTGAAAGATTGAAACTTCCTCATCGCCATATGCTCCTTTGCTAACATTAGGAATAACTAAAACAAATCGCCAATGTTTTGGAATATCATAACGGAATATAGTTAAAGCAGGATCTGCTGAAATTGAAGCGGAGGATGGCAAAAAGGTTTCTTTTTCTTTTCCAATACCAAAATCATGCCCTCCATCTAATATGAAACCTCCTGTTTTAAATCCGCGCCATCCAATTCCAGATGTACCTCCCCTTCCAACAATATTTGTGAGAGATTTATGAGAAATATCGAGATCTTTTAATTTTGCGATTGCTGATGCTATAGCTAATGATAATTGTGTCTTACTCCCCAACCCGACATGAGAAGGGTAATATTGTTTTAAATAAAAATGAAAATTCTTATTGCTAATATCAAGTGTTTTAAAAAGTTTTGAAGCTTTCTCATTTATCACTTCAATGGATTCCCTATAGTAGCGATGAGCTTCAATCTTAAATTCTTTAGCCGAATTGGTGGCTTCAAATACAACATTTGGCTTATCAAGCATGAGACCAATACCGCCATCCACCCTTCCCGTATAACCGTTCTCGTCAATTAGAGACAAATGAATACGACAAGGGGTTTTCACTCTAATTTTCATTTTTAAAAACTCATCAAGTTTTTTTTTAATAATTCAAATAAATTTTAATGATTTATTTATAAAAAACATTAACAAACCACTCCCAAAATAGACGTGGAACAATAAAAATTTTGAAAACTCATTATATATAATTAAATTATAGAGGAATAGGAGATCATTTTAAAGATCTAATCAAAGCGGTATAATCTCTCAATGAAAGTTCGGTTATTCCTTTTATCCCACCTAAATGAGTGTACCATTTCTCTTTATTTTCTATAAATTTTAATTTATGTACCAAATCTTTAAAATGTGTCTCTTTTTCAAAAAATTCAATTAAATTCAATTTAAATCTAAAAGGATACCTTTTATTATGAAATAGTGAAACCTCTTCTTTATATTTTGAAATTACTTCATATAATGCTTTTATTTCAGAAATACCACTGACATATACTAGTATCTTATCATTTTCACCAATCTGATTGTAAATCGTTTCATTATTGGTTCCAATAATACTACCTGATTTTACAATCTGCCAATTAATTTGATCGATGATAAATAGATAATACTTGAAATCTTTAGTTGTCAACAAAATTCACCAGTCTGATGGATAAAAAATAGATTAATAGTTTTTATTTTTTAACTCTAGGAATTATAAATAGTTTTAAATGAAATTTAAGATAGCAAGACCTATCCAATTAATCGCCCCTCCGATCAACAATGCGATGGCAATCTCTAGTAAACTTACTTGAATCGCATATTTCCAGTTGGTTTCACGAGCGATAACGATAATAGTTGCAAAACATGGGATATAGAGCATCGTTACAATGCTAAAAACCAGCATATTCAATGGAGTTAATAGTAGGTTAATGCTTGTTCCTAATGAGTTAGCCAGAACTCCAAGTAATACTAATGTGAGTTCTTTTCTTAAAATTCCATATAGTAAGAAAATACCAGTCACAAATGGTAATCCTAACCATAAAACAGTAATCGGGTACAAAAATATATTGATTGGATCAAGTGCATTAAAAATTAACATTATCTCCAAGAATATACCGATTACCACGATAAGAGGCATGGATTTAAAGATGAATTCTTTTGACCTAATCCAGGTTTGCTTTAAAATCACATTAATATTAGGCATCCTATATTCATGCATCTCCATTATTAATTCTGTACATTTCCCCGGCATGGTTTTATTTAGGATTTTGCCTATAATAATAATCGCCAAGAAATTAATAAAGAATAGAAGTAATACCCATCCAAGACCCAGATATCGTCCTACTAGGCCCAACACAACTGTCATAACAGCAGCACAAGGAATTAATGAAGTTAAGGCAATTGAGATTTTTTTTTCGCGTTCAGTTTCCATAATCCTACATCCCGCACAGGCTGGAACATTACATCCAAAGCCTAATATCATAGGAATTATTGATTTTCCATGGATACCTAAAGCGTGCATAAATTTATCCATGAGAAAAGCCGCTCGTGGAAGATAGCCTGAGTCCTGTAATATTTCAATAATTAGAAAAAATGGAACTACATAGACCAAAACACCACCAAACGCTCCAAAAAAGCCTCCAACAGCCCCATCCCATAAGATTGTCACCCAAAGCGTTTCTGAACCAAAGGAATTATAAATATCTTGCGTCCAAAGACCGTAAATTTCATCCAAAAATCCACCAATTAAATCTCCAATGGTAAAGGTAAAAAAATATATACCCACAAGCACCAAAATTAGTATTATATAGCCCCAAAAAGAGTGTGTGGTTATATGATCAAGTATATCAGTTAAAGTTTTCTTCTTAATTTCATCTTTTGATTTTATTATTAGAATTTCATCTATTGCATCATTGATATTGTGATATATTTCTGATGAACTTATTGTCGAGATATCCTCTCCGTGCAGTTCTTCTAATTTTAGACGACACTGCTCTGCTTTTTTTAGAATTCTACAAGTTTCTTCCTTGTCTTTAAATAATTTCTTTATTTCCTCATCATCCTCAAGTATTTTAATGGCAAGAAATCTTTTGGGATAATTAAATTGGGAAAAGAAATCCTGACACTCATCAATTTTCTCTATTATTGATTGAATTTTAGATTCAATTTCCTTTCCAAAATGTAATAGATGTGAAAGATCTGGAAATTGATAGATTTCTCTAAGAGTATTGCTTGACTGGAGTTTTTCTATAAACTGTTCTTTTGAAAAAATATACTGTGGATGATGATCTCTCAATCGTCTTTGTTGATGATCTTTATGATGTGGGTGAAAATCTTGATATGTTAAAAATTCTATTGATTTCTCCAATAGATGATGTACTCCTTTCCCATGGACAGCAACTGTGGGTATAACAGGTAATTTAAAAATCTCTTCCATTTTTTCAATATCAATTTCAATATTTCTCTTTCTTAAAATATCCATCTGATTAAGACATATAATCATTGGAATTTTTAATTCAAGTAATTGAAAGGTTAAAAAGAGATTTCGTTCCAAATTGGTCGCATCCACAACATTTACGATAATATCCACATTTCCAGATACTATGTATTCTCTACTCACGATTTCCTCGAGAGAATATGCGGACAGACTATATATCCCGGGCAAGTCGATAATGTTAAAATGAAAACCCATAAAATCTAACTCTCCTATTTTGCGTTCAACAGTTTTACCAGGCCAATTTCCTATAGTTTGAGAAAGTCCAGTTAGTTGATTAAAGATTACTGATTTCCCAACGTTAGGATTCCCCGCTAGAGCAATATTGATTTTTCTGTGGGTTTTAAAATGTTGTTTTGCCAGATGAGTAAACTCTTTTCCTTTATGATGGAAATGTTTGTGTTGTTTTTTCATTCTCCTAATGTCACTGTGAGTTTTAGTTATACAATTTAAATAAAATTATCTTATATTAGATTTAGACTCTAAGTTCCATATTCCTATTAAAAATATACCTTTAAAACATGTTTCATGATCTTAAAAGTTCTAAATCCTAGTGTTCAATATTTTCTATCATTTAAATAATTTAGGTTTATCTAAAGTGAAGTTTTTTTACTTTTATAAGATTTATTCTGGTTATTTATTTTCTATGAAGAATCATCCATAATTATTTTATTATTATTTTAAAGATTGTAAATGAATCTTGGGATAATATTCTAAAACCTTATTAAAAAAGATAAAAATAGGAAAATAAAGATTTTAGACAAAAATAAAAAAAAAGAAAACCAAAATTATTTTTAATTTTTCAAATAGATTGACTAATTATCTTTAAAAGTCCTATTTTTATCGGTTCTTTCACCACAAATACATAATTTTTATGTTATAAGTCAAATTAAATTAAAAAGGAATCAGACATGTTTGATTATTCGTGTCTAATAAGTTATTTTAGACTTAAATACAAAACAATTAAATAAGTATAGTTTTTATTTTTTAATATCCAATTAGCGAATGGTTTTTCAGTTCCTAATGATATAAAAATCAAGCTTATAAATTATTTTTAATGAAAAATAGAATAAAATCTTAAATTCCAGGAGAGATAAATGGTTTCATTATTCATCGTTGAAGATGACGAATCTTTATTAAACTTGTATAAGAAGGCTTTAAACTTAAATGGTCACGAGGTCATTGCTTTTGCTAAAGATGGTGAAGAGGCAATAAATACTTTTAAAAAGCTTGAGAAAAAACCAGATGTAATTTTGATGGATCATAGGATGCCAGTTAAAAATGGATTAGAAGCCGCTAGGGAGATTTTGGCGATTGATAGTGATATAAATATAATTTTTGCGAGCGCGGATAAAAGTGTGAAGGAAGAAGCTCTTTCTTTAGGTATAAAGAGTTTTAAAGATAAACCATTTACGCTTAATCGTTTATTTAAGAATATAGAAAAAGCAATGGATAATCATTAAACTAATAATTATTATATATTGATAATGGATAGATAGAGAAACCAAAATATTCTAATTAGTACATTTCCCATTTGCACATTCTACAATAACTTTTGCAGCCAAACCCCTTCCTAAAACAATATTGGTTCCTTTTACAATTACTTCAACAGGACCACGGAAAGGAGCAGCACGAGATTTTCGTATCTCAACGCCGGGAACTATTCCGAGGTTTGCTAATCTTTGTTTTGCTCCTCTGCCAGCATTAACAGAAGAAACTACCACTTTATCGCCTGTGGAACATTCAGTTAAACATCTTAAAAGAGTGCTAGTATTTTTGGAATCTACTTTCATAATTTTTTTCCATCTTTTCATACAAGATTATAAAAAAGATTTAAGAATAATTATTCAAAA
>Ga0209918_1001984_pt1 | contig 10185 bp, 6 predicted proteins | sample SalPonD_shore_MG_FD_185712 | JGI IMG/M metagenome (GOLD analysis project Ga0209918, IMG submission 185712) | Salt pond soil microbial communities from South San Francisco under conditions of wetland restoration - Salt Pond MetaG... | ecosystem: Environmental > Aquatic > Marine > Intertidal zone >...
GGGGCGCTAACCAAACCATCGATCAGCAACGGCTGTACGGCAACCATGTGCGCTGGTTTCAGGATACCGGTCTTCCGCAGGACAGTCTGCTGGAGGAAGGTTATATTGTGTCACTGGCGGAACGGGCCTACGGGAGTGCGACGGGGAGGCCGGTCGGCCCGGTCCAGGTGAATTTTCCGTTTCGCAAACCGCTGGAGCCCACCGAACCGGGCCACATCCCGGCACTGATGCAGGAATGGATTTCTCCGCCCGTCACGCCGGCTGCCGCACCGGAACCATCGCTCCCGGAAGATGATCTGGAAAACGTGGTGGAAATGGTCCGGCAGTACGATCGGGGGGTGATCCTGGTCGGCCCGACCACCTATGACGCCGGCACGTTTCGCTGGATTCTTTCGCTGGCCGAAACCGCCGGGTATCCCGTGCTGGCGGAAGGCCTTTCCCAGCTGCGGTTCGGCCCCTCCTCCCGGGATGTTATCTGTCACTACGGCGCCTGGTTTCTCGGGTCAAGCCTCTTCTTGCAAACCCATCCCCCGGATATTATCCTCCGGTTCGGACGGCAACCCACCTCAAACGTGTTCAATACCTACCTGGAAACCCACACCAATACGTTCCAGGCGTTAATCAACGAAACCGGCCGGCTGGATGACGCCACCCACTCGCTGGACACGGTCATCACCGCCCCGGTAGCCCGGTTCAGCCAGGCCGTCGCGGCCCGGTTACGCCGATTCACCCCGGATGCAATCCGGGATCGCTGGAGGGAGCTGCACCAGCAAGCGGAACGCTTAACCGAAACAATTTTATCGAGTCCACCAGCAGGTTTCGATGGTTTATTTGAAGGAAAAGTTTATCGGAATCTGGTTCCGCTCCTGCCGGAAGGGACCCGGTTGATGGTGTCCAACAGCCTGCCGGTGCGGGATCTGGATCTGTTTGCGCCGCCGGGTGAGCACGACATCCGGGTGCATTTTAACCGGGGCGCCAGCGGTATAGACGGGATCACCTCCACCGCTGCCGGTATCGCCGCTGCCGGGGAATCTCCGACTGTCCTGGTGACCGGTGACCTGGCCTTTCTCCACGACCTTACCGGCCTGCATCTTGCGGAGACCGCCGGACTCAACCTGACCGTAATCCTGATTCAGAATAACGGAGGCGGCATCTTCGAAATGCTGCCCATTGCTCGATTCGGCCAAACGTATGAACAGTACGTCCGGACACCCCATCACGTGAATCTCTCCGACCTGGTCCAGGGGTTTCAGGGGCAGTTCACCGAGGCAGGCACCTGGCAGGAATTCGATCAGGCGGTGAACCGCGGCCTGGCACATGCCGGACTCCAGGTAATCCAGGTCCGCACCGACGCCAGGCAGTCCGCAAAGGAACGGGAACGTCTCAGAACGACCATCTTCCAAACCATCGGGGAGCAGCTCGGCTGACATGATTGTGGAAACCCGGGGAGTCCGGCTGTACGTGAATGGAACGTATGATCCCGGGGAGACGGCCCGGCCGCCGCTCATCTTTTTGCACGGATTTACGCTCTCCAGCCGCGAGTGGGCCCCCCTCCTCTCCCGGTATGCCAGTGACTTTCAACCTCTGGCGCTGGATCTGGTCGGCCATGGGGCCAGTGAAGCCCCGGAGGAACCACACCACTACACCATGGCATCCTGCACCGGGCAGATCCTGGGGGTGCTGGAAAGCCTGGACATCCGGCAGGCGTTCTGGGTCGGCTATTCCATGGGCGGCCGGGCCCTGCTCAACCTGGCGCTCCGGCGTCCGGCGGCTGTGCGGGCCATGGTGCTGGAGAGCACCACCGCCGGCATCGCGAATCCGAAGGAACGTCAGGCGCGCATCCACCGGGACGCCGGCCTGGCCCGATTCATCGAACGCCATCCTATCGAGACCTTTGTCCAACGGTGGACCTCCCATCCCATTTTCCGGTCCCAGTCCGAAATGGCACCGTTAAAACGCGAGTATATCAGGAATATTCGCTTACAAAATTCACGTATTGGTTTAGCAAATAGTCTGCGCGGGATGGGCCGCGGCGCCATGCCGTCCCTGTGGGAGGATCTCCCCTCGCTGACCCTCCCGACTCTGTTGCTGGCGGGAGGGCTGGATCCCGATCACGTGGCCCTCGCCGAACGAATGCAGTATCTGCTACCGGAAAGCCGCGCTCACACCGTGGAAGAGGCGGGACATAATATTCACTTTGAACGTCCGGAATTATTTTTTGATATTACCCGTACATTCTTGAACCACCAGAACTCGTAATCCAGGGAGGATAGCAAGTCCATGGCCATCGAATGGAACCAGATAAGAGAGTACGAAGATATCATTTATGAAAAGGCGGAAGGGATCGCCAAGATCACCATCAACCGCCCGGAAATCCGCAACGCCTTCCGGCCGCTGACGGTCCGGGAGATGTATGCCGCCTTCGCCGACGCCCGGGAAGACCAGGACATCGGGGTAGTGTTACTGACTGGCGCCGGCCCGGCCAAAGACGGGAAGTATGCCTTCTGTTCCGGCGGGGATCAAAAGGTTCGGGGGGAGGCCGGGTACGTGGATGAAGGCGGCGTGCCCCGGCTGAATGTCCTGGACCTCCAGAAACTGATCCGCAGTATGCCCATCCCGGTGATCGCGCTGGTGGCGGGCTATGCTATCGGCGGCGGACACGTTCTGCACGTGGTCTGCGATTTAACCATTGCCGCCGAGAACGCCATCTTCGGCCAGACCGGTCCCAAGGTGGGCAGCTTCGACGGCGGGTTCGGTTCCAGTTACCTGGCCCGCAGCGTGGGGCAGAAGAAAGCCAGGGAGATCTGGTACCTCTGCCGGCAGTATTCCGCCCGGGAAGCGCTGGACATGGGACTGGTGAACACCGTGGTTCCGGTGGACCAGCTGGAAGCGGAAGGGGTGCAGTGGGCCCGGGAGATCCTGGACAAGAGCCCCCTGGCCATCCGGTGCCTCAAATCCGCCTTCAACGCCGAGCTGGACGGCCAGGCCGGCATTCAGGAGCTGGCCGGAAACGCCACCCTCCTGTTTTATATGACGGAAGAGGGCCAGGAAGGAAAAAATGCCTATTTGGAAAAACGGAAACCCAACTTCCGGGACCGGCCCCGGCTCCCGTAAACAGAACGCAAGAACCTCAACACAGGAGACCGCAACCCGGACCCATGAGTTCATCCGCTCTTTCCCGCCCCGCCAAAATGGAGGCCTGGTGGCTGGCCAGCCGGCCCAAAACCCTCCCGGCGGCCATGATGCCGGTCCTGGTGGGCAGCGCCCTGGCGCTGCACGACGGCGTGTTCGCCCCCGGCCCGGCGCTGGCGGCACTGATCTGTGCCCTGCTGATTCAAATCGGGACGAATTTTTCCAATGATTTGCTGGACTTCCAGGCCGGCACCGACACGGAAAAGCGAACCGGCCCGGCCCGGGCCGTGGCGAACCGCTGGATCACCGAACGCGAAATGCTTGCCGGCACCGTCATCGTGTTCGGGTTGACGGTGCCCCTGGGACTCTACCTGATCCGGGCGGCCGGGTGGCCGGTGCTCATTATCGGCCTGCTCTCTATTGCGGCAGGTATCGCGTACACCACCGGGCCTCTACCCTTGGCGTATAATGGTCTGGGCGATCTGTTCGTATTCATTTTTTTCGGACTGGTCGCCACGGCCGGCACCTATTACGTCCAGGCAGGAACCGTCAACGGGTTCGTACTGTGGGGAAGCGTCCCGGCAGGCGCCCTGGTCACCAATATCCTGGTGGTGAATAATTATCGGGATATCGAAACGGACCGGGAGACGAATAAACGGACCCTGGCCACCATCCTTGGAAAAACCGGCACCCGGATAGAATTCCTGATCCTGTTAGTGGCGAGTTACGGGATCCCGTTCCTCTTCCTCAGCCGTTACGATTTGTCTCTCTGGATCCTGTTACCGCTGCTCTCCCTGCCCTTCGGATTGCGTGTCTTCTTCAAGTTGATGGCCGGAGCCGAGGGGAAAGCCCTGAACGAAGTACTGGCACAAACCGCCCGCCTGGCTCTTGGCTATGGCCTCCTGTTCTCCGTAGGCCTGGTGCTATGAACATCGACCGTCTGGAGTTCCGGAAGTACGCCCTTCCCTTGAAGCACCCTGTTGAGACCGCAAAGGGTCCCATAACCGGTCGCCGGGGCTTTATCCTCTGGCTGTGGGACCGGGAAGGCCGGTACGGCCTGGGAGAGGCAGCGCCGTTGCCATTCTTCAGCCGGGAATCCCTGGCCGATGTTGCCGCGCAGCTGCAGTCCATCGCCCGTGATCTCCGGCACCAGCCCCCAACCCGCTCTCCGGACGGCGTACACATTCTCCGGAAAGAGTTCCATGGAGATGCCGCTCCCTCGGTCCGGTTCGCCCTCGGCACTGCCCTTCTGGACTTGCAAGGAAAACAGAGCGGCCAATCCGTCAGAGAGATCCTCACCGGTTCGACGGCAGAGTCTATTGCACTCAACGGACTGATCGGCCTGCTGCCGCCGGAGGCATGCGCCAACCAGGCGACACGGCTGGTGCGCCAGGGCTTCGCAACCCTGAAATTGAAGCTGGGCCATGCCTCACCAGAAGAAGATTTTCGCTGTGTCGAAGCAGTCAGCGAAGCCGTGGGGCGAAACATCCCGCTTCGCCTGGATCCCAATCAAGCCTGGGATCGGCAGGCCGCGGAACGCCTTGTGTCCCGCCTGGCCGACTTTACCATCGAATACCTGGAGCAGCCGGTGTGCTTCGACGGCATTGAAGATCTGCGCGCCTTTCGCGACATCAGTCCGATCCCTGTGGCTCTGGATGACATGTCCGCTGACTTCCGGTACCTCCGGGAGGTAATCGAAGCGCGTGCCACCGATGCCGTGGTTTTAAAACCCACTATGCTGGGCGAGGCGTCACAACTTGCCGGTATCATTGAACTGGCCCGGGAGCGGCAGGTGAAAACAGTGTTCACCTCCGCCTTCGAAAGCGTGGTGGGACTGGCCGGCGTCGCCCAGCTGGCAGCCGCCCTGGCTGCGGAGACCACGCACGGTCTCGCCACCGGCATGTTTTTTTCGCAGGGTTTTCTTTCCGATCACCCATACATCGTTGACCAGGGTCGGCTGCAATTGCCGGTGGAACCCGGACTGGGCTTGGCCCTGGAACCGAAGGAGATGACCGTCGCTCCATGAAACGCACGCTTCCGCACTGGCTCTCGTACCATGCCCGCACCAACCCGGAGTCGCCGGCCCTGGAATTCCAGGGCCGGGAGTGGACTTACGCCCGGTTATTCACCGAGGTCCGGGCCGTCGCCGTAAATCTCCGGGAAAAAGGAATCGATTACGGGACCCGGGTGGCCGTTCTGAGCCGGAACCATCCGACCCAGATCCGGATTTATCACGCGTTGACGCTCCTGGGGGCTGTCATCGTGCCGGTCAATTCTAAACTGACCCGGGAGGAAATCCGGTGGCAGCTGGATAACGCCGGCTGCCGGTATCTCTGCTATCACGAAGAACTGGAGTCACAGCTCCCCGCCGACATCCTCCCTGGGGATATGATTCCGTTCCGGGAGTGCGAAGTGTTCGACCCGCCGCCTGCACAACAGGATAGGCTCCGGTTGGAAATCACGCTGGAAGATATCTGCACCCTGTTCTACACGTCCGGCACCACCGGAAAACCCAAGGGAGTGACCCTCACCTATCGGAACTTTTTCATGAGCGCCATGGCCTCGGCTCTGAACATGGGGCTCCTTCCGACGGATAACTGGCTGGCCTGCCTGCCACTGGATCATATGGGCGGCTTTTCAATTCTTATGCGCTCGCTCATCTACGGGACGGCCGTCACCCTGTGCGAGCAGTTCGATCCTGATACGGTACGGCGGCACCTCTCGGACAGCGGCATCACTCTCATCTCGCTGGTCCCGACTATGCTGGAGCGGTTGCTTTCCGGGGAGTCGCCGATCACCCATCAGTTACGAGCGGTTTTATTGGGGGGCGGCCCTGCCACCCCGGATCTGGTTGAATGCGCCAGGCGCCGGGAGCTTCCCGTGCTCCGGTCGTACGGAATGACCGAAACCTGCTCACAGATCGTGACCACTCCGCTCCGGAACCCGGACACGCCTCCGGCGGCCTCGGGGAAAGTGCTGCCCTTCTCGTCCATCAAAATCCTGAATCAAAAAGGGGCGGAATGCCCCGCCGGGGTCACGGGAGAAATCGTGGTCAGCGGTCCCACCATCATGGAGGGGTACTGGCGCAACCCGACCGCCACCAACTCCACCATCATCCAGGGATGGCTGCATACCGGGGATTACGGGCATCTGGACGCGGCAGGCTATCTCTACGTGGAAGCCCGGCGCGAGGACTTGATTGTCACGGGAGGAGAGAACGTCTCTCCGGAAGAGGTGGAAACAGCCATCCGGCAAACCCCGGGGGTGCGGGACGTGTGCGTGGTGGGCATTCCGGATCCCCGGTGGGGTGAAGCCGTCTCTGCAGCCGTGGTGCCGGAACCGAACGCCGAACTGGATGTCGAAACCCTCCGGAACAGCCGGTACGAAACCCTGGCTCCGTTTAAACATCCCAAACACTATCTTCTCGTGGACGCCATTCCGAAGACCGCACTGGGCAAACCGGAACGCTACAAACTCCGCCGGCTGATTGCGGATTCGCTCGGCTAATCTCCGTATTATCCTGATGAGTCTGTTGAAACCACGAATTTCACGAATTAACACGAATAAAGAAGAAAAGAGTTAAGTTAAATGGGAAAAGAGGGGGCTGTGCGTTAGAAGTGAGAAGGCAGAAGCCGGATTCGGGAAGATCAATCAGGGAGCGTATCATTGTGTAACTTCAGAAATGAAGGTGGTTGGAACAAACGGAACACGGGGCACGAACCGCAGGATTCAGTGGTAAGTAATAGTCTACGGAAAAGTGCGCCGGCTCACGGCTCCAGGAGGTGGTGGGGACGGGTCCTCTTTTCTTTTAACTCTTTTTTTGTTTTTTTTCCATTCGTGTTAATTCCCCGACCGGTCGGGGCAGGCTGTGAAATTCGTGGTTTCAGTAGTTTTTGTTCAGGTTTTTCAGTGTCATTAGGTGTTGTTCGGTGTTTCATTTGTATTTTAAGTTGCACTTGAGTGATGTCCAAGGTTGCCGGGGCGTCAGAAATCCCACCCCAGGTAGATGTAAAACGCCTCATCGCCCCGCGAATCGCGGCCGAAAGCCAGTCGCAGCGGCCCCACCGGTGAGGACGCCCCCACCCCGATCCCCCGGCCGTTGAAAAAGTCCTCTTTGTTCAGTGCGTACAACACATCATCGGTGATGCCTGCCAGATCATATTCGGCGAACAGATAGAGATTAAACAGCGAACTCACCGGGATCATGTACCGGTATTCCAGTTTCCCCAGATAGAGTTTCGAGCCATAGATCTCATACTCCTCCAATCCCATGAAGGAATTCAGGCCGCCCAGAGAAAACCACTCTGAAAATGGCATCGTTTCATCCCCCACCTCCACCCGCACCCCCGGATGGATGGTGTGCCGGTTCGCAAAGGTGAAGTACCAATCGGATGCAAATTCGAACTTGGTGTACCCGATGTCTCCCCCCAGTTTCCTGGAGGCGATTTCGTACAAAATCTTCTGGTAGTTCCCGGCTCGGGGAAAGGCGGCCCGATCCTTGGTATCGATGATGGACTGCAGGGTAATCGTTGATAAGTGATAGTGAGCGTTATACCGCGCCAGGTCGAGCGGGCCGGTGAGCGACACCTCCTGATGTTTGAACATCATGTTGACCAGCCCCAGGCGGGCCAGCTGGTGGCCCAGCGTGAAGGCTCCGTAGGTCCGTCGGAGATTGTAGTAGTGGTTCTGATTGGGAGTCGATTCCTGGAATAGCCGGTATCGATGCCATTCGTGACCAAATTCGAAGTCGTACGTGACGTACGTTTTAAAAAACCGGTTGGAAGAAAAATGGCTTTGAACATATCGATCATTCACACCGATTTTCGACTCCAGGAGCATCTGAATGCCGTCACCCTGAAAATTCTGGTGCTCCAGGGCGAACAGACCCGCATCGCCCCGCTGGTTATCGACCCGGTAGCCCAGTTTGACTCCCTGGTACTTTTTCTCCCGGAGTTTGAACCGCATTTCCCAGCGGTTGCGGTCCGGGATGGGACGAAAATTCACGCCCACATAATCGAACAGTTCCGTGCTGTAGAGATTAGAGAGCGACTGCCGCACGCCTTTGGAGGTAATGATCTCTCCGGGCTCCAGGGTGACTTCCCGGCTGAGAATAAACTCTTTCGACAGCCGGTTGCCCTCGTAACTCACCTTGCCCAGCCAGCCTTCTGAAAGTGAGGCCTGAATGATCCCGCCGTCCGGATCCCAGCGGACGGTGTCGACCTTGGTCATGGGGAACCCCTGATCCCGATACCGGGTGATGACATCGGTCAGCAAAAGTTTAAGCATCCGCGGATTATACGGGATGCCGTTCATGACTTCCAGGCGGTGAAAAATAGTGGAATCGGAAATCTGGGTGACGCCGTTCAGGTAGGTGTCGTGTACCAGGGGGTGTTCTTTCACCCTCAGGACCAGGGCTGAATGCTGTTGCCCTTTCCCCTCCCGAATCACCCGGGCATCTGCGTCCGCGAAGTAGCCGGAATTGATCAGGTACCGAAGCATCGAATTGATCCCGATCCCGGTCACCGTGGCTGGGTAAGTTATCGCCTGGGTCCTGGCGATCTCCCGGATATTTGCGTCCGACAGGTTCTGATTCCCGCGAACGAGGATGGTGTCGATGACGAACGTCCGGTCGCTCTCCGGAAACAGACGCTGGTATTTCCTTTTAATTTCCGGGATCTGCTGCTTGGCGGCCATATACCCCCGGTAAATGGATGCCTCGGCTTCGTTATCCAAGGGAGGGATAGTGTTGTTAAAATCCGGATTGATGATCACGTCCGCATTTTTAATCACTTCCTGGCGGTTGGCATTGATGAGGATATTAATTACCTGGTCCGCGATCAACAGGAGGTTCTGGAGCTCCTCGGGCTGATAGAGCTGGGCCCGGACGTCGACGGCGATGACAAAATCCGACCCGATATCTCTGGCCAGATCGATGGGAATATTGTCCGACACCCCGCCGTCGATCAACCGTTTACCATCCAGCGGCACCGGAGAGAGGACCATGGGGACCGAACTGCTGGCCCGGAGTGCTTCGACCCAATTCCCTTCCCGGAGCACCCGGCGGTTCCCGGTCTCCAGCTCGGTGGAGACCGCCCGGAACGGCACCCGGTAATGATCGAAGTCCTGAATGGTCGAATAGGGCGAATGTAAAAATAACTGGACCAGCTGGTCTCCGATGGCCTGGCCCGGGGTCAGGGAAATGGGGATGTAGGGCTTAAAGCGTTCGAACCGGATATCCGCCAGGTATTTACTGGCTTGCATTTTCTGACTGACAAACAGGTTCCGCCGCTGCGGTTGATCGATAAAGATGGTCTGATAATCGATGGCCTGGGCGATACTGTCGATGGCCTCCACCGGATAGCCCAGGGCGTAGAGTCCGCCCACGATGCTCCCGGCGCTGGTGCCCGCGATGTAATCGATGGGAATGTTGGCTTCTTCCAGCGCCTTCAGCACTCCGATATGCGCAATCCCCTTCAGGCCGCCACCCGACAGCGCCAGCCCGATGGTCGGGTGATGCATCCGGGGGTACGCAAGCCCCGGAAACAACGGATCCGGTCGGGATTCGATGGCCGGGTGAAATTCGGCCAGGACCGTATCCGCTGTCTGTCCGCTGAGCGGAGCCCGGGCAAGGAAAAATACGGAGACCAGGCAGCAGAGGCCCAGCACCCAGGTGTACACTGTATTCCGACGCTTCACGGTAAACGACTCCAAAGCAATTACTTCCGCACCGGCGACATTTTCGACAAACCCGGATACTTTATGGTTCGATAATGGTGCGTAGGGTCTGGCCGCTTCGGACACTGTTTAAGCCTTCCTCGATGTCCTGGAGCTGCAGGCGCTTGGTCACGATGGGCTCCAGCCGGTACTCGCCGTTGATCACGTGTTCGAACACCTTGGGATACACCTCCATGGGACAGCTGCGCACCCCCAGGACGGCCCGTTCTTCCACCACTAATTGCGGTTCGGGCAGTTTAAATTCATTCCGGGTATACCCCAGGATAATCAGGCGCCCGGCCGGTCTGAGGCAGGTGAATGCCTGGTAGATGGTTCGGG
>Ga0209918_1001987_pt1 | contig 10172 bp, 18 predicted proteins | sample SalPonD_shore_MG_FD_185712 | JGI IMG/M metagenome (GOLD analysis project Ga0209918, IMG submission 185712) | Salt pond soil microbial communities from South San Francisco under conditions of wetland restoration - Salt Pond MetaG... | ecosystem: Environmental > Aquatic > Marine > Intertidal zone...
CAGCGTCAATCGCGTACACGGAGGATGCGCGATCACCAAATCCCAATCATCGTACAGCACGTCGCGCACGTCTCCCTGGTAATGCGGCCCCGGTGATTCGGTAGGCAGGATATCGCACGACATGGCATTGTGCCCACGTGCCAGAAACGCATCGCGCACAATGCCGCTGTATTCACAGGCTACCAGTACCCTCACACCACCTCCCTCCGCGCCCGAGGCGTAACCACCTCGAGCCATTCCCACCCAACCGCATCCAGTGCCGCAACCGCGCGCAGCGTGCCGTGGTCGTCGATCACGACGTGCGTCTCGCCCGTGATGCGAGCGCGCAGGTCGGCGTCCCGGATGACCTCGATGGCCGGGGTGGTGGGGCGCGCGGTGTTCATGACCGCCACCAAAACCACCACCGCCGCCACAACGGCACACGGTACGTCTCCACCTCGTAGCGGGCTATGAGCGCGCGCAGCCCCAGCCGGGAATGCCCGGACGCGACGTGCTCCAGCTGCTGCTCGGTCAGACCGGAGCGAACAGCGGCTCGGGTGGCGAGCAGGGCGTAGTGTTTGGTGGTCATACCTGCTCTCCTTTGGCTTTGGCGAGGGCGGCGCGGGCTTGCTCTACGGATGGCGCATGGTCCCTACCTGAGTCAACCAACGACGCCACGCACGCCTCCAAAGCCTCAAACAACTCCGGCGCTGCGGCGATGAGGTGGGCGTGTTTTAACTGTTCTTCGGGATAGAGAAACACAAGAACGCTGTCTGCGATAACCCACCTCGCACCCATGTCCCGACCTTCTTTTGTCGGGTTGGTCTCTGCAATGACGCGGTAATCGCCAGCCCTGTCCTTTTCAACCACCCAAGGCCCCGCCGTCCAGTTACGTTCGGCCATTATCAACGTCCTCCCACCTGCTACGCATGCGCTCAATCGCAGACTGCGGTACTCCATGAGTGCTTCCCCAGTCACCGTCTGCGATAACCATAGAAACGCAGGCCCCGTAATCCTCGGCAAGATCAAGATACGGCTGCATTTCCCACTTCTGCGTAAACGTATTCGATACCACGCATGACACTCCGTCTCGGATATGAGTCATGGCTGTATTCAAGCACCAGCGGTGTGCCTGCTTCAGTTGTTTGGGGTCAAAGACGTATTCTCCATCTCGCATAAAGAACTGGTCAGCCTCGCAATGCGCATAACCATCACTCACATACTCCTGCGCCATTGTGGTTTTCCCGCTGCCGGGGAGTCCACGAATCAAGACAAGTTCAGGCTTTTTCATGCCACCACCTTGTAGTCTACCCGCCGCTCAATCCCCAACACCGCCAGCGTCTCGTCGCTTGGGTCCGTGCGCTCGCCGTTGACCAGGCGGTAGACGTACGATCGGTGCAGGCCGGTCTGCTCGCAGACTGCACTGACGCCGCCGCGCTGGCGCACGACTCTGGATACGGCTTTGTCTAGCTGCATTTTTCGCCTCCGTGGGCGTACGGGGTTGACTGCATGGGCGAACCATGCCACAGTCCATCCCGCCAGTCAACGGGAGCCAACACATGCAGATCACCCGCTACAGTGAGTGGGATGGCAGCGTACCGGCGGTCGTGTCGGGGATGCCGAACGCCGACTACCACACGCACGCGAGTATCAGCGCAAGCGGGCTGGCGACCATCAGCCAGTACAGCCCCGCACACTTCAAGCACGGTCCGGTCAGCGACAGCACGCGCCCCAAAGAGATCGGAACAGCAGTTCATGAGGCGGTGCTGGAGCCGCACCTGTTCGAGCATAACTACATGCTGACCAGCGCCCCCGACAGGCGCCAAAGCGAGTACAAGGAGGCCGCTAAGGTATACGGCGGCGACCGCACCCTGACCGCCAAGGAGGGCGCACACGTCACGGGCGTGCAGGAAGCGGTCTGGATGAACCCGTTGGCTGCTGAACTGATCGGGGCCAGCGAGCGGGAATTGTCATTCTTCGCGCACGACCCGGAGACAGGCGTGGTAGTACGCTGTCGCGCTGACGCGTTCGCGCAGGCTCCGACGCCAAGCGGTATGCGGATCGGTGATCTGAAGAAGTGCGCCGACGCACGACTCGACCCGTTCACCCGCGCGGTCGTGCGCTACGTCTACGATCTGAAGGCGGCGTTCTACCTGGACGTGATCGCATGGGCTACGGGCGAATCGATCCCGACCAGCCACTATCGGTTTATCGCATTCGAGGATGCGCCGCCCTACGCGGGAACGGTCTACGAGATGACCGACGACTGGATGGCGCGCGGGCGACGCTTCTACCGCGAGGCGCTGAACCGCTACGCTGACTGCGTGGCGATGGACGAGTGGCCCGCCTACGCACACAGCGAAACCCTGACCATGCCGATCTGGATGGAGCGCGAGGAAGAAGAACGCGCGGACGAGGACGGCATTCAAACCGGAGAGGATGATGAGTGACGACAACCACAGCCTGCGAGACACGATCGAGCCGAAGTCCGACCAGTTGAACGCGGACGATCTGATGGGCACAACCAAGACAATCACGATTACCGACGTGAAGCGCGGCGATTCGGACCAGCCCGTTATGATCAACTACGAGGGCGACAACGGGCGCCCCTACAAGCCGTGCAAGTCGATGCGGCGCGTGATGATCCACGCATGGGGTGACGACGGGCGCCAGTGGATCGGGCAGCGCATGACGCTGTACCAGGACCCCGAAGTGAAGTTCGGTGGCGTCAAGGTGGGCGGCATCCGTATCAGCCACCTGTCGGGTATCGATCAGCCCATGTCGATCAGCCTGACCGCGACCCGTGGCAAGCGTTCGCCCTACAAGGTGGAGCCGGTTAAAGAGGAGGCGCCCAAGGCGTACCCGCAAGCGGAGTACGAGAAGAATCTACCAGCGTGGCGCGATGCGATTGCCGCTGGCAAGATGACGGCGGATCAGGTGGTTAAGCGTGCCGAGAAGAAAGGCGCTCTAACCGACGAGCAGAAGGCCGCGATTCGTGAGCCGATTGCGGAGCGCGAACCCGGCAGCGATGACGAGCCGATCGAAGGCGAAACAACCACGACCGACAAGGAGTTTTGAGCATGGGAGAGCGTAAGCATCCCGCACGATTCGAGGTGATGATCGACCCGAAGAAGACACCGAAGCGGTATATGATTATCGATCAGCGAGGTCCGGGCACTGGGAAAGAGATTATCTGTACGGGAGTCCGTTTTCTCGATGAGGCGCAGGTAATGGCCAACGCACTGAACGAATACAATCAACAGGAGATCCCCGAATGAACGTCCTATGCGCAACAGGCAATCTCGGCGCAGACTGCCGAACCAACACCGTCAACGGCACCGCCGTGGCCAATTTCAGCCTCGCCGTCAAGGCGGGATTTGGCGACAAGGAGCAGACCGTGTGGCTCGACTGCGCCCTGTGGGGCAAACGGGCCGAAGGCAAGCTGACCGAGTATCTGGTCAAGGGCCAGCAGATAGCGGTCAACGGCGAACTCGGCACGCGCGAGTACGAGGACAAGAACGGCGTGAACCGTACCGCGCTGACGCTTCGCGTGGCCGACGTGACGCTGATCGGTGGCAAGGAGCCGTCGCAGCCGCGTCAGGAGCAGCAGCAGCCGAGCCGCGAGCCGGGGAGCAACGATGCGCCTGTCGACGACTCCGACGACGATATCCCGTTCTGACCCATGGACCTCCGCGACTACCAATGGGATCTGCTCGCAAGGATGCGGGCGGCCCTCAAGGTGCACAGACGCGTGATCTGCCAGGCACCGACCGGAGCAGGCAAGACCGCCCTCGCCGTCTACATGATGTCCCGCGCCAAGGAGCAGGGCCTGTCCAGCATGTTTATCGTGCATCGCCACGAACTGCTGCAACAGACCAGTCGAGCGCTCTGGGAACAGCGCCTGGAGCACGGCCTGATCGCCAGCAGGCGGCGCTACAGCCGCCTCCCGTCACAGGTCGCCAGCGTGCAGACGCTGGTGCGGCGGCTCGATCGTTACCCAGAGCCTGGGCTCATCATCATCGACGAGGCCCACCGGGCGGCGGCGGCGACGTACCGCAAGGTGCTGGACGCCTACCCGAACGCGCACGTCGTCGGACTGACCGCCACGCCGGAGCGCACTGACGGCGCAGGGCTGGACGATCTGTTCGGCGGACTCGTGCAGGGACCGCCCGTGTCGTGGCTGATAGAGCAGGGGTGGCTGGCGGATTACAAGGCGTATGCGCCCGGAACCGCCGACTTGACCGGTGTGCATACGCGCGCGGGTGATTACGTGCGCGACGAGGTGGAAGCGGCAGTGGACAAGCCCAGCATCACGGGCGATGCCGTGGCGCACTACAAGCGGCTGGCTGCGGGCAAGCGGGCGATTGCGTTCTGCGTGAGTCGTAAGCACGCAGCGCACGTCACAGCGCGGTTCCAGTCTGACTGTGTACCTGCAGAATGTGTAACAGGCTTGACCGACGACCGCAACCGGCGCGAGGCATTGGAGCGGTTCCGCGAGGGGCGCACGCTCGTACTGGTGGGGGTCGAGCTGTTCATAGAGGGGCTCGACGTGCCGGACGCCGAGGCCGCCATCCTGCTGCGCCCCACCCAGAGTACCATCGTCCACCGGCAGAGCCTCGGGCGCGTCATGCGGCCCGCGCCGGGCAAGCCGCATGCGATCATCCTCGATCACGTCGGCAATCTCACTCGCCCCGGCCTTGGGCTACCGGACGAGCCGCGCGAGTGGTCGCTGGCAGGCAGCAAGAAGCGGCGCAAGCAGGACGAGGCCGAGGTGTCGATCCGCCAGTGCCCCCGGTGCTTCCACGTCCACCGCCCGAAACCCATCTGCCCGTCATGCGGACACGTCTACGAGTCGCAGCCACGCGAATTGGAGGAGCGCGACGGTGAACTGGTCGAGCTGGACGCCGAGGCGATCAAGCGTGAGCGCAAGCAGGCGCAGGGGCGAGCGAAGGGAATAGAGGACCTCGTGCGCCTCGGCGTGCAGAGAAATATGCGGGACCCGGGAGGTTGGGCGGCGCACGTGGCGGCGGCGCGCCAGGGTCGCAAGGCGACGCATGCGGACAAGCATGCCGCGAGAGAGAAGGCGAAGGAGATGAGAGCATGAAAGGTTCGACAGAATTATACCGTTTTTACGATGAACAAGAAAGCTTGCTTTACGTTGGTATCAGTATCAACGCTATTATGAGGATGACACAGCATCGATGTGCTTCTAGTTGGTATGAACAAGCGACAAGTATAACGATCGCCAGATACAAAACGAGGGAGGATGCGCTACAAGCTGAAAAAGAAGCCATCAAAAACGAGAAGCCAACGCATAATATCCATCACAATAATGGCAGCGTTATTGAACAATGCGTCGTCGAAGATGAAAAGCCTGATTGGGTGACGAGGCCGAACGGCAATACACCAGATGGGCGTAATACAATCAACCGAACCGTCAATTACAAACCGCTTTATTCTGCTAAAGAAGCTGGCGATACTCTTAGCTTAACAGGCGATAAAGTCAAGAAAATACGCGGACTGATTGAATCAGGGAACATGGATGGCGTATTGATCAAAGAAGAAACCCGGGCTGTTAATGTTGGTGGTGGTGAGACTGAAATGCGCACTGTTCGTCATTATGCTGTTACTGGCTGGCAGTTAATTGATTTCATTGAACGGCTACAAACTGGCGAGTCTACTCTTAGATGACGGCGACCTACAAACCAGTCAACAACCGCACCATGTACCAACTGCTCCAGCAGCATGTACCCGCCGCCGCGTGCGACATCGGCGAGTGGGCCGAGAGGTTCGGGCTGGCGAGTATCGAGGTCCGCACGCACGACGGAGAGCGTTACCTATGGCGGAATCCGAGGCCAACATCCAGCGGAGAATCCAGTTAGCGCTGTCGGAGGCGGGGTGCACCGTCTGGCGGAACGAAACAGCACGCGCGTGGGTCGGCAAGTACGTCGGCAAGACGAAGGAGGGGCATGTCATCCTCGCCAACGCACGCCAACTATCGTTCGGGTTGTGCACGGGGAGCAGCGACCTGATCGGTATCAAGCCGCCGCATGGACAGTTCATCGCGCCGGAGGTCAAGCGGCCCAAAGACGGGCGCACGACCAAGGAACAGCGCACCTTCATCGAAGCAGTCAACACCGCCGGCGGCATCGCGGGCGTGTGTCGGAGCGTTGACGAGGCGTTGACGCTGATCGCCGACCAGCGGTAGCCGAGGCCGCGCAGGCATGCTACGCTCGCCTCCCGGTCAAACGCGGACAAACCCGGACAACAAGAATGGCCAACAAATACCGATTCCATGAACACATGACGACGGTGGAGGTGTGCGACTACCTGTTCGGCATCTCCGATCGCACCCTGCGCCGCTGGAAGGAACGCAGCGGATTCCCTCGCCCTGTCGATCCCGGCGGACGCATCTACCTTAAGGATGACGTGGACACATGGCTCGACATGCAGCGCACAACCAATAACGGGGGTAATAATGGCGAACGCTGAACAGATCGCCCGCGAGCTCGGCCAGGGCAAGGAGCGCAAATCGAGCGACGGGGGTTACATGACTCGCTGCCCATGCCACGACGACACGAACCCCAGCCTGTCGATCACCGACAAGCAGGGCGGCGGCGTAACGGTTCACTGCTTCGCGGGGTGCGACTGGCAATCAGTCAAGTCCGCGATTCGCGGCCGTGGCTTGGAGCCTGATGCCGAACCGCCCGCCAAGCCCACCAGGTCGAAGTCGAACGTGGAGCCGTGGAACCGACCGATCCGGGCGCGTTACGACTACATCGATGAGCACGGGGAACTGCTGTACCGCAAGGTGCGGTTCGACGACGACGCGACCCCCAAGGCTTTCCTGTGCTCGCCGGATGGCGGTGGTAACTGGCAGTGGAGTACCCAGAAGCGTCGCCGCATACTGTATCGGCTGCCGGACCTGTTGGCATCCAGTGGGACCGTGATCGTGTGCGAGGGCGAGCGGGATGCCGACCGATTCCGGGCGGCAGGCCTGACGGCGACCACACTGCGAGACGGTGCATCCAGCAAACCATCCGAGTCGGAGATGGAGCCGCTGCGTGATCGACGCGTGGTCGTCGTTGGTGACAACGACGAGGCGGGCGCGAAGTACACCCAGACGGTCGCCAGGGCGGCGCTGGGCGTGGCGCGCGACGTGCGGGTCGTCGCGCTGCCGGTCGATGGCGACGGCGAGGACGCCTGTGACTGGTTCGACCGCTATGGCGGCACGGCCGGGCAGTTCAAGGCGCTGTGCCAGAAGGCGACGACGTACCACCCCGAGCCGGACGCACCCACCGACGACGTATCAGAGCAGCCGGACCCACTGGGCTGGCCGATTCCCGCTGACGTAATGGCGCGCACGGAGCCGCCGGAGCTGCAGGTCGACGACGTGCTGCCAACACCGCTGCGCGGAATCGTCAAGGAACACCAGGAATTGATCGGCTGTGACCCCGCCGTGATCGCCATGACCGCCATCGTGTGTACGGCGGCCTGCATCCACGACGAGATCCAGATCTACCCGCGCCGCCATGACCAGACGTGGACCGAATCCGCGCGGCTGTGGGCGGCCATCCTCGGCGATCCAAGCACCAAGAAGACCCCCGGCATGTCCAAGGGCATGCGCCCGATCAAGAAGATCGACATGGAGTGGTCGGAACAGGCGCGCAAGGAGCACGCGCAGTGGTTGGAGCGCATGGAGGAATACAAGGCAGCCAGCAAGGAGGCCAAGCGCAAGAACGAGCCGACAACGATGGAGCCGCCGGGAGAGGAGCCGCCGCAGTACCGGATCATGCTGGAGGATACGACGGTGGAGGCGCTGGCGGTCGTGATGCGCGACAATCCCAGGGGCGTTCTGGTACATCAGGACGAGCTGGCCCAGTGGTTCGGCTCGATGGACGCCTACTCCAAAGCGGGAAACGGGGCCAGCAAGGATCGCGGCCACTGGCTCCAGGCGTACAACGGCGGCTTCCGCCAGATCGACCGCGTGATGCGTGGCAACCAGTACGTTGCCAACTTCTCCGCGAGCGTGATCGGAGGTATCCAGCCGGGGCCGATGCGCAAGATCGCGCGCTCGCTGGGCGAGGATGGGTTGTTACAGCGTTTCATGGTCGTCGTGGCTCGTCCCTGCGTAAAGGGAAAGGACCGGACGGCCAACGTGGAAACCATACGCGCCTATACAAGCCTGTTGGAGCAGATTTCACAGATCCAGGCTGGCACGCCACCGGTGTGCATGGCGGAGGGCGCACATGTACATAGAGAGGCTGTGGAGGATCTTGAAATGAGATTGATCCACGCCTTCCAGTCACCGCATATCCGGGCGTGGGTCGGAAAGTGGTCGGGCCTGTTCTCGCGGCTGGCGCTGACGTGGCATGTGGCCGAATGCGCTTATAACGGTGTCCACCCCGGCAACGAGGCGGTCAGCGAGGACACGGGGCGGCGTGTGCGGTCGTTCATGGTGGATTTTCTGCTACCGCACGCGATCCACTTCTATACCGATGTGATCGATAGCCACGAGCACCAGTCGCACGCCAAGGAGATTGCGGGCGTGATTCTATCGCAGGGCTGGCAGGGATTCTCCAAGCGCGACCTGCAAAAGACCTGGCACAGATTCCGCACGCTCGAACGGCGAGACGTGTACGAGGCAATGGATACACTGGACGTGTCCGGTTGGATCGAGCCGGATCGGTCCGATCTGGACCGGGTTGGCCAGCCGAAATACTGGGAGGTCAACCCCCGTGTCCACGAGATGTATAGCCGTCACGCCGAGCGCGAAAAGGAGCGGCGGGAGGAGGCGAGGCAGGTCATCCAGGACTATGGGCCCGGGTAATGTTGCGGATGTTGCGCGGGTTGCTTGCGCGGGCGCATACGCGCACACGCGCGCGCTAGGCAAATGTTGCGGATGTTGCTTGTGCGCGTGGAAAGAGAATACTACTACTACCCCCACACACCCTATATACGGGGTTGCGTTAAATTGTCCCGCGCGCGTAAGCAACATCCGCAACATCTAGAACCGAGCCAACCATGGCCCCACGAACCCGCCATCGCAGCAAAGAGGAATCGAGCGCCACAGCCCACACGGCGGCCCACAGCTGGCGATCGGGTATAGGGCGCACCCATTGGGGCACGTCAGGCCAAAAACCGCTCACAGCCGCTCTAACGGGATATGGCACAGGCAGGACGCGCACCGCCCGGCGGCACACGGGGTTGCGTCAAGCGCTTGACAGGGAGCGCGGCAGCGTATAGGCTGTGTACATGGTCGCGACAGGGAGCGGCCGGTAACGGGAGAGAGATGATGATCGAGATATGCCGCGAGGATAGTGTGATCCGTGAGACCGACAAGGCCATTCTGGTTCCTTTCAACGGCGACCATGTGTGGCTCCCCAAGTCCGCCTGCAAACTCGTGGATGAAGGGCCTCCGTGGGGTCGCTCATGGTTTGCGCCAGCACGCGTTGCCAACAGTGGCTCGCGCGCAACGAATGGCCGCGCTCCGGTTGAGTGTAACGCCGCAGGTCTTGGGAAGTAACCACCACAGCGCAGGGACGCGCACACGGGAGACAGACCATGATTCTCTACCACGGCACTGACACAGCAGGCGCGGCCCGAATCCGGGCAGAGGGCGTCATCCGCGCTGGCCGGTATTACGGCGGGATCACCGGCGTCGCACTGACGCCGCGCCACGACGTTGCCGCCGAGTTCGCCGCCGACGATTTCGACCCAGAGATCGAGGGCGAGGTTTTCGCTGTCGAGGTGCCGCTGTCGGCACTGGTCGTTGATCCTGAATCCTGCAATCACGACGACGTGGAACAGGCGTTACGAGAGGGCGTGTCGGTTTATTACACCGGCGACCTCACGCTTTAATCCGGAGCTAACCAGAGCTAGTCAGGGACAAAGCAGGCGCAAGGACGCGCCACCAGTAATGGAGGAATGACCAATGAAATCACTTCTACAAATCATCGGAAGCATCTGGGCCGCCCTCGGCGTCTGGTACCTGGTGATCCTCGTCGGCGAAGACCCGTCGGACCTGACGCTCGGTATCGGCGTCGTGTTTGCCATGGTCGTGGCAATTCTGCCGGGGCTGGCCGTGGCGGGGATCGGGAGCGCCATAGGCAGCCGCAACAAGAGCAACGGGTAGCCACACACCCATCTCCCGCGCATGGCCCGTGCGTAGAGTGTGGCAGGGTGACAGGAGC
>Ga0209918_1001989_pt1 | contig 10158 bp, 12 predicted proteins | sample SalPonD_shore_MG_FD_185712 | JGI IMG/M metagenome (GOLD analysis project Ga0209918, IMG submission 185712) | Salt pond soil microbial communities from South San Francisco under conditions of wetland restoration - Salt Pond MetaG... | ecosystem: Environmental > Aquatic > Marine > Intertidal zone...
CCACCCGAGCTCACCTGCTCCCCTCCCAGCAGGAGGTCATCGGCTTCACGCTGGGCTCCGTGAGTCGGATGGGCCAGGCAGTGATCCAGGGTCGCCCTCTCCAGCTCGTCCGAGACCCGGTTCCGAGGCGGTCCCTTCGGGCCCGGCGGCCGGTAGACCAGACCCTCTGATCCGAAGGTCTGGTAGGTGCGCCGGATCTTGTAGAACTGCTGCCGGCTGTACTCCATGATCCTGCACGCCGTCGACACGTTCCCCAATTCCTGGCCCCGTTTTGGCAGGCTCAGCTTCCGGCGTGCCATCTTCTCCTTCTGGGCGGTGGTCATCCTCTCCTCCCGAGCTGAGTGAGCGACTTCGACATCTCTCCATGAGCTCCGGCGAGGGCGGTTGGCCACCGTTCTTACTTCTGGGCCCCGACTGTCAGGTGATTACCATCCCAGATCAGCGTGGTCGTGCCGGAGCGGCGACTCCACCGCCTTCTCCGTCCGGTCGAGCGGGCAGCAGTCGAACCGGGCGAGGGCGACTCGGAGCACTTCCGGGTCACGTGTAGCGGGGTTGAGCTCGGCGCGGCGCTCCCTGACCTCGCCGATCACCATGTCGGCGAAGTCCACGGGATCTCCGAGCTCCGGATCAACGTGAAACTTTCCGACCGGAGATCAATCCCCCGATCTCCCGGGATGTGGCGACCGGCCCCGGCGAACCGGAAGGCGAGGATGTCCAGGTCCGTAGCCATCTGGTACCTGTCGGCCCCCAAGCATGCGAGGACCGGGTACTCCGAGACCGTGAAGTGGCCGTTGACGCGCAGGTGAGCCTGGACGAGATCGACCGCCGGATCCACGGTCACTTCCCGTGCTGGCGGTCACCTTCCCCGGCCCCCGACCGGAGGCCGGCGATGCCGCCGGCTCGTCGCTTCCGTGGCGAGCAGACCACGCGGCACCCGCACGTGAAGGATACGCTCCGGACGCTACACGTGGCCACGTGGAGGTGCGCGGGCGCGCAGAGGCGCATCGGACGTGAAGACTCCCTAATCCGGGCTTCACCTCCGTTTCAGCCGGGATGGGCGATTCTCTTCCCGGCGCGTCCCTTCCGGGACGGGCGTGCGAGCCTGAACCAGAGAGGAGGACCACCGTGGGCATCCGGACGCAAGCAGGACTTCCGAGAGGATGGCTACCGATCGTCGTTGGCGTCGTGTCGGCCGCTGCGGCGCTGGCGGCTGCCACGCCGCCCGTCGCCGGGCAGGAGGCGGCCTACCCCATCCGCGAGAGTCGTGGGCAGGTGACGATCGAGGCCCGCCCGGCGTGGACGGGGCGCGTCCTCAGGGTCGACCTGGCCGCCAACACGCATTCGGTGAACCTGGCGGCGCTGGACCTCTCCGGTCTGATCCGCCTGTCGGTGGAGGGACGGGAGTTGGCGCCGGACTCGGTGGGCCGGCTGGCCGGCCACCATGCGCGCACGACGGCGTGGTTCTCGCCGCCCTCGCGCCCCGACCGGTTCGCCCTCGTAATTCGGGAGATTCCCGACATCCCGCTGCGGACGCTCTCCTGGCCGGATGCTGGGGAGGACGATGCGACGGGCGCCGGCACTGCGGGCGCGAGCTCACGGTCGGGAGCCACGGGGGCCTTTCCGGGTGCCGACGGGGAGGTAGGCCGCGTAGCCTCGCTCCCCCGGGGCCTCGTGGTCGTGGGCGGCATCACGCCGGGCGAACTGGCCGTAGTCGACCCGGTCGGGTTCCGGGTCCTGCGGCTCGTGGACGGCCTCGGGGCGGTGCATGGGGTGGGCTTGGGCCCGTACGGCCGCTGGGCCTACGCCCTCGACATGGGCGATCCCGAGCGGGCCGTGTCGGTGATCGATACCCGCTCCGGGACGTTGGTCCGGCGCCTCGGGCTCCCCGGTCCGGGCCACCACGCGGCAGCCGACCCGGCGGGCGGGCGCGTCTTCGTGGCCTACGGCGAGATGGGTCTGGACCCGGAGAAGCCCCGCGGAGTGGCGGCGGTCGTCCGCTCCACCGGGGTCGTTCGCGTCCATCCGACCGAGGGACTCCCGTTCTATCTGGTCGTCGATCCTTCGGGCCATACGCTGTACGCCGCCGTCCAGGGGACGAACCGGCTCGTCACCCTCGGCGTCCCGAGCCTGGAGGAGAAGGCGTCGGTGACGCTTTCGGGCACCCCGAGCCACTTCGTCGTGGGTCCGGAGGGCCGCTACGCGTACGTAGCCCTGGTCGAGGGACGCGTGGCCAGGGTCGACCTCCGGAAGATGGAGGTGGTGGCCGAGGCGGAGACGGCCCCGGACGCGCACGCGGTGGCGCTGGCCGGCCGGCCCGCCCGGCTGTTCGTGGCCAATCGGGGCTCGGGGAGCATCACGGTTCTGGACCCGGCGACGCTGCGGACCGAGGCCACGCTGGAGCCGGTGAGGTTCCCGATCCATCTCCTGGAGAGCCCGACCGGGGCGCTCCTGGTCTCGGCGGGGGACACGCGGGAGCTGGTGGAGGTGGATCCGGAGAGCCTCGAGGTGCTGCGCCGGTTGCCGCTGCCTTTCCAGCCCCACCAGAGCGCGGCCGCCCGGTGAGCGGCAGAGGGCGCGCCCATGTACCCTGAGCTCTTTCGAATCGGCTCTCACGCCGTGGCCACATACGGCGTCGTGGTCGCGCTGGCGGTCCTGGCCGGAGGTGCGCTCCTGGCCCGCGGGTTCGAAGAGCGGGGTCTGGAGACCGACGACGCCTGGTCTGTGGTGGGGTGGGCGCTCGTAGGCGCGATCGTGGGCGCGAAGACCTACTACGTCCTCCTGCACGGGGATCCCGCGGCCTTCCTCTCCCGCTCGGGCCTGGTGTGGTACGGCGGACTGATCGGCGGGCTGGCGGCCGGCGTGATAGGTGCGCGGCGGACAGGCCTCCCCCTGGGCCGGACGGCCGACGCGGCGGCCCCGGCTCTTGCGCTCGGCCACGCGCTGGGCCACATGGGGTGCTTCTTCTCGGGGGACAGCTACGGCCTTCCGTCGAGCCTCCCGTGGGCCGTGGCGTTCCCGCGCGGAGCGCCGCCCTCGACCGCGGGCAATCTGCGCCACGTCTTCGGCGTGCATGTGCCGGTGGAGATCCCCGACGGGCAGCTCCTCACGGTCCACCCCACCATGCTCTACTCGGCCGCGGTCCTCCTGGCCGCGGCTTTCGTGCTCTGGGTGCTGCGGAACCGTCCCTGGCGGCCCGGCCGGCTCTTCGGCCTCTATCTGTTCCTGACCGGTGCGGAGCGCTTCGCGGTGGAGTTCCTCAGGGCCAAGGACGACCGCTTCGTGTGGGGCTTGACCACCGCGCAAGACGTTGCCCTGGTCAGCATGGCCGCGGGGCTCGTGCTCTTCATCGCGCTCCGACGCGGGGCGTCGCGCGTACCCGGCGGAGCGGACATGGCCGGCGTGGCCGCCGCGGACCGGAGAGTCTGAGGAATCCCCGACGCGAGGCGGGACCCGTAGCCGTTCGGATGTCGGACGAGCGCGCGACGAAGGTTCTGCCCGCCCCGGGTCATTCGACCCGGTGGTGGGCCATCGGAGGAACGCAAGTCCATCTGCGTAGAGGGCGCTGTCACGGTCACTTCTGCAGCCCCTCGGGCTCATGGGCTCGTGGTCGGTGAGGCGGGCCCCGAAGGCGGGCATGACGCCGTGGAAGCTCCGTCCCTCGACCTGGATGGGGCCTTCGAGCCCGTGCAGCACAGTCCGGATTGGCGTGCTGGCCTTCGCGGCCACCCCTCCTACGCCGCTCTTCGGTCGCGGAACGACGAGCGCCATTGATCCAGGAGGGCCCGGTCTGCGGCTCCCACATCCGAGTAGACGTGGGCGTAGCCCGCGGTACCGATCACTGCGCCAGTGCGGGGCGCATCATCGAGCGTCGTCCCCGCCAGGTCGCGCCAGTAGGTGTCCACGGTGGCGTCCATGACCCGCCTCGACGCGTTGCCGCCGCTCACGCCCGCCCCGACGGATCTGTGGTCAAGACGCGGGAAGTCCCACACGTACCCGTCCATGCCCGGGACGAAGCGAAATACGGCTTCATCCGTATCGCGGCGTCCGAGGCCTGGATACGTGACGCGTGTCGGGGCCAGCCTGGGCCGGAACCGGGGACTCGCGAACCTCCGCACGATGCTGGCCGCGCCGTCGGCGCCCACGAGTCGCCGCACGTGGATCGCATCGCCGTCCGTCTGCAGATGCCATTCGTCGTTCAGGCGGCGGATCGAGCGTACCCGCCGTGGAAGAAGCTCGGCTCGCGCGGCCGTCGCGCGGTCGAGCTGCCAGCGCGCCAGGTCGAGTCGCGGCACGACTCCGAGTGGCGCGTCGAGCGGCAGGCGAACGCCGATGCCGGGTGTCTCGAGCCTGACGCCTGTCACCCGACGGACAGCGTCGAGTTCCCGGAGCTCGGGCATCTCCCGGAACAGACCGGCCGTGAGGCCACCACCGCAGGGTTTCTCCCACGGGGCGTTCGGGTCGAGGAGCAGGACCTCGGCTCCCAGGTCCGACAGGAGCTCGGCGGCTCGCGCTCCGGCGGGCCCGGCGCCCACGATGCCAATCTCCGCTCGCTGCACGGACATCTGGACCTCCGATCTCTATGTGCCGTCATCCGCGGTGCCCCGCACGTCGCCCCTGCGCGTATCGAGCCGCCGACGCGCGGTGCGAGCCGGTGGCTGGCGACCCCATGAAGCTTCCCTAATGGCCGATTCATGATGGCTTCAAGAGCCCTCCCCTATACTCGTGTTCGGATACGCGATCGGGCCGGACAGTCCGCCGCGGGCCCTTTCGGGCCAGCCACAGCTACCAGAGGAGTCCGACGATGAAGCGACCGGAGATCAACATCGCGCCACTCGAGCGGTTGGGCCGGGTGGCGGTCGGCGCCGGCACCGTGGCCCTGGGAGCGGTGCTGCTCGGGACCGCCAGCGGCGTCCTGATCGTGACCCTCGAGGTACTGCTCGTGCTCGCCGGCCTAGATCTCCTGGTCACCGGTGCTCTGGGCCACTGTCCACTGTACAGGCGATGGGGCTATGTGCCGGCATCGGTGCGGAGGACGTCATGAGACTCCATAGGCCTCCGGTCGCCTTCGACGACACGGAGACCCGCGCGGTTCCGGAGGAGCATCGGCGTCGCATGCGCCATCGCTGGATGATGTTCGCCTGCTGCGTGCCCATGCTCGCCATCGTGGCCGCCCTGGTAGCGACGGGCGTGGTCGGCCTGAGCTATGCCGTCTGGGCCGTGCTCTGCGTAGCGATGATGCCTCTGCTCCACGGTGCCATGTCCCACGGACACGGCGAGAGCGGGACGGGGGCCGGCGGTGAGCTCGACGCCCCGGACCACCCTATGAGATAGGCTCTGGCGGTCGCGCGGCCGGTCTCGTCGTGGGCGCGGGCATCGGCTACGGCGCCGCCTTCCGCCGGGGTCCCAGGGTCGTGTTCGATCGCGGGTGTCGGCGGGACGGCGATGCGTAGAGGCGGTGCCGGAGGTTCGCCAGGAGGCCGCTGTTCCTTCGGGTCGTGCGCTTGCCCTCACGAGGGGGGCGGTTCACACTGGACGGGGTCGGGTCGGTGCGAACGCAGCGCGGAAGGAGGACGCACGTGAGGTCTCTCGCCGGGCTCCGGGTCGGAGGCTGAGTGCTGGCCCTCGTCACCCTTTCCGTCCTCTTCCTGTTCGTGGCCTCCGTAGGCGTGCTCCTCCAGGTCGTGCTCGACCGGCTCGATCCTCGCCGGCTCACCGAGCCGCAGAAGACGCCCTTTCTGGGCGGCGGCGAGCCCGCGACGCACGCCTGGAGCCGCTACCATGTCCGCTACTACTCCATGACGCTCCTCTTCATCGCGTTCGAGATGGAGATGATGTTCATGTACCCGTGGGCCGTGGTATACGTGGCGGAGGGCATGAAGGCGCTGGTGGAGATGGGCATGTTCCTGGCCATTCTCTCGGTCGGCATCGTGTACGGCTGGAGGGAGGGCATCTTCCGGTGGCAGTGAGTGCCCTGCGCCGGGCGGCGGGGCGGTTCGCGGCGGCCGGACCCATCCAGCTGTTCGCGGCGCCCGGCCCCCGATTCCGTGACCGCAGCGAGGATCTGACGCTCCGGCCGGAGCTACGGCTGACGTCCTCCCCGCGTCACGCCTCCATCCTGCTGGTGGCGGGGCCGGTGCCGGCGGAGTGCGAGAAGGCGCTTGCCCGTGTGCACGATGAGCTTCCGCGGCCACGGGTGACCGTGCGATGGGGGGGCGGGGAGCGGGTCGAGAGGAGCGGGCCGAGGCTGTCGCGCGGGGATAGCCCGGGGGCGCCGGTCGTCGTGCCGGAGGGCGAGGATCCGGTCCCGGCGCTTCTCGAGGCCGGACGCCGCCTGGTCCGGGGAGAACGACCGTCCGAGCCGGAGCTTCTCCCCGATGAGCCACCCTGGCCATGGCGGGGCCAGGGGCCGTACGGCCAGGGCGGCGAAGGCATGATGGGCGGGCGGCCGTACGGCCGCCCGCTGGCGATGACGGCCGAGGACCTCCGGGACGGCCTGGCTCTCGACCGGCTGGAGCTCGCGCTCGGCCCCTTCTTCCCACCCCTCCCACCCGGCCTCGTTCTCCAGGTCGCCCTCCAGGGTGACGTGATCCAGGACGTGGACGTGGCGCGGGCGCCGTTCGTCCAGCCGCTGCCGGACGTCTTCGGCCGGGCGCTGCGTGAGGCCGTGCCCGCCGAAGCCCTCGAGACGGCGCGTGTGCGGCTGCTGCTGCGGCGGGCGGCCCGGGTGCTGCGGGCGGCGGGAGCGGGCGCGCTGGCCGATCGGGGCCTCGGCCTGGCCGTGGCGCCGGCGACGGATCCCGCTGCGGTCGGCCGGTTCCGCGCACTGGTGCGGAGGGGCGGGAGCCTGAGGGCCCTCCGGGGCTCGGGATCGCGCTCGGGCGTGGACGTGGGGACCCGGGTGGAGGGGTGGCTCGAGCAAGCGGAGCGGGCCCTGGCCAGGGCGCGGCGGACGGGCCCGGACGAGCGGACCGGCCCGGCGGCCGACCTGCGGGCGCTGGGGCCACCGTTCGACGGTGACGCGGAGCCGGCCGAGGCCCTCGAGGGCCTCGGGGACACGCTCCCCGGGCTCGAGTGGGGCGAGGCGGCGCTCCTGGTCGCGGGGCTCCGCCTCGCGCCGTACGGCGGTGGGGAGGAGGCGCGCCCGTGAATCCCGCGCCCGTCCCTCCGGCCCTCGCTGTGGCGGTCATCGTCGGGGGACTCGGGCTGGGTGCGTGGGTCTTCGTCCTCCTGGACCGGGCGGCAACGGACCTGGTCTCCGGGCGGCGTCCGTCGGTGCGGCCGCTCGCGCCCCTGCGGCGGGCCGCCTTCCTCCTGGTCCAGCAGCGCGCCGAGACGGAGCGGCCCGACCGGGCGGTCTGGATGCTGGCGCCGGCCCTCTACGTGGCGTTCGCGGCGGTCGGGGCGGCGGTGGTGCCCTGGTCGGCGCGTCTGGCTCCCGCCGATGTCCCGGTCGGAATCGTGTTGTGGGGAGGCGTCGAGGCCCTGGCCATCGTGGCCGTCTTCCTGCACGGCTGGTCGGCCAACGCCCCGGTCGCGCTGGTCGGGGCCTACCGCTTCGTGGCTCTCGGTCTGTGCTTCATGCTCGTGAGCATGTTCGTGCTCATCGCCGCCGCGCTCCCGGCCGAATCGCTGCGACTCTCGGCCATCGTGGCCTCGCAGCGGGGGCTGTGGAACGTGGTGCGGCAGCCGCTGGGCCTGCCGCTCTTCCTGTTCGTGGGTCTGGGCCTCACGTTTCGCGGGCCGCTGGACTTCGCCGATTCGGCCGATCTGGCCGGGGGCGTCGCCGCCGAGGTCTCGGGCCCGTCGCTCCTGGTGTGGGAGACGGGCCGGGCCGCCATGGCCGTGGCTTTTTCCGCCATGGCGGCCGCCGTCTTCCTGGGAGGCTGGCTCGGTCCGTGGCTTCCGGGACCGGTCTGGCTCGGCCTGAAGACCCTCTTCGTGATGGCGCTGATGGCCGGGCTCGGACGGAGCACGGCGCGCCTTCGGACCGAGAGCGCCGTCACCCTCGTGTGGGTCGGCCTCCTGCCTCTCTCCTTCCTGGGCCTGGCCGTCGTCGGCCTCGAGGTCCTCCGGTGACGGGCGCAGACCTCGCCTTCTGGACCCTGGCGGCGATCGCCGTGATCACGGGGTGGCGGGTGTTCAGGACCGACTCGATGGTGCGGGCCACCTTCTTCCTTCTCACGTCCTTCGTGGCCGTGGGAGCGATCCTGCTCCTCCTGGCGGCTTCCTACCTGGGCTTCGCGCTCATCTTCATGATGGCCGTCGAAATGACGGTCATGGCGCTGTTCATGGTCATGTACATGATGAACCCGGCGGGTCTGAACCCCATGAACATGATCCACCAGCCGGGGACGGCCGTGGCGGCGGGGGTGGGCGTCGGCGCGGTGCTCGCTGCCGTGGCCCTGTGGGTCCCCTTCCCGCACAGCGCCGCGGCGGTGCCTCCGTCCGACCCGATCGCCGCTCTGGGACACGAGCTCCTGGGCGGGTCGATGCTGGTGTTCGAGTCGGCCGGCGTCACGCTCCTGGCCGCCATGATCGGCTCGGTCGTCCTCTCGAGCCGGGCCGGGCGCTACGGGGCGGCCGACGAGGGCTCGCTCCCTCCGGGCCTCGAGCCCGGTGGCGAGCCGGCGGGCCGCCGGCCCGCGCCCGCGGACGGCGGCCACACGCACATGCACATGGGCGACGGCACCGGTGGCCACATGGACATGGCGATGGACAGGGGGGGTGGGGACGGCTCCGGCGACCACGATCACGGCGGGCACGCCGCGCCCGGGGAAGGGCCGGCTTGACTCTCCATACGCTCCTCCTCGTCGCGGCCCTGCTCGTGGGGATCGGCGTGTACGGGGCGCTCTCCCAGCAGTCCATCGTGATGCTCATGATGGGCCTCGAGCTCCTCCTGAACGGACTTCTCCTGGCCGCGGGGGCGCTGTGGGCGCTCGCCGCCGATTTCACGCCCAGGGGACAGCTCCTGGCCATCGTCATCATGGCCGTCATGGCGGTCGAGATGGCCGTCGGGTTCGCCGTCGTCGTGGCCGTCTACCGGCAGCGTCGGGTGGACACCACCGAGGGCCTGGACACCCTGCGGGGCTGAGACCGTGGCCTGGCTCGTTCCCCTGCTTCCGCTCCTGGTGATGGTGGCCGCGGCCGCGGGGCCGGGGAGGGTTCGCGAGGCGGGGGCGCGCCGGCGGCTCACGGGGATGCTCGGCACGGTCGGGATGGGCGCCGCTGCCGTTCTGGCGGCCGTGGCGGCGGTCCGGGGCTGGCACGGAACGGTCCCGTGGGACGGCGGGCTCGGCCTCGGGCTGGACTACGCGACCTCGACCTCACCGGTGGCGGCCCTGTTCGCGGTGCTGGTCCCCGCCGTCGCCGCGCCGGTGCTGGCCTACGCGGCCGCGCACGAGGACGCGAGGGGTCTGCCCCGGCTCGTGGCGCTCCTGTCGCTCTCCGTGGCGGCGATGGAAGTGATCGCCGGGGCGAGCGGCCTTCTCGCGCTCATGCTGGGCTGGGAGCTGATCGGCGCCTGCTCCGCGGCCCTCGTGGCGCACGGGTGGCGGAGAAGGCCGGCGTCGCGCGCGGGCGTCGCCGTGTTCCTCACCACACGGACGGGCGACCTGGGCCTGTTCGTCGCCGCCATGGCGGCGTTCGGGGGCGCCGGATCCCTGAGCTACGCCGCGCTCGGGGATCTTCGGGGGACGGCCCTGCAGCTCGTGGCGGGCGGGCTTCTCGTGGCCGCGGCCGCCAAGTCCGCGCAGGTTCCGTTCGCGCCCTGGCTGTTTTCGGCGATGGAGGGTCCGGTCTCGGTCTCGACGCTCCTCCACGCCGCCACGATGGTGGCCTCGGGCGCCTTCCTCCTCATCAGGCTCCATCCGATCCTGGCCCGGGTGCCCTGGTTCGGGCCGGCGGCGCTCGCGGTCGGCCTCGCCACCGCGCTCTCCGCGGGAATCGTCGGCGTCCTCCAACCGCACGCCAAGCGACTTCTGGCGGGCTCCACCTCGGCCCAGTACGGGCTCATGTTCGCCGCCGTGGGGGCAGGGTATCCGGTCGTGGCGGCGCTCCACCTGGTCACCCACGCCCTGGCCAAGGCGCCGCTGTTCCTCGTCTCGGGGCTCGGCGAGGCCTGGTCGGGGAGCTACAGGCTCCGCGAGATGAAGATGGGCC
>Ga0209918_1001990_pt1 | contig 10150 bp, 9 predicted proteins | sample SalPonD_shore_MG_FD_185712 | JGI IMG/M metagenome (GOLD analysis project Ga0209918, IMG submission 185712) | Salt pond soil microbial communities from South San Francisco under conditions of wetland restoration - Salt Pond MetaG... | ecosystem: Environmental > Aquatic > Marine > Intertidal zone >...
CTATTTCAGCAAATCGATTTCCTTCTGATGCTGATACCCATTCTAATTGAATTCGATTTTCGAAACCTATAAAGCTTAAGAAGTGTCTAATCATGTCATATTTTATTTCCGCCTCATAATTGCCTTCCAGATAATGGCAATCTCCGGGATGACATCCCATTACAATAATGCCATCTATCCCGCTTAAAAAACCTTGAAAGATGAATTCCGGATCCACTCTCCCACTGCACATTACTCGAATCACTCTCAAGTTGGGAGGATATTGGATCCTACTTACTCCTGCGAGATCTGCTCCCGCATATGAGCACCAATTACATAAAAATCCTAAAATCTTCGGTTCATAACTCATATGATTTCTTTCCCTCCTAAAGCATATATTTCTGATAATATTTGTTCATTTGTAAAATGTTTAATCTCAATTGCCCTCTCTGGACAAGAAGCTCCACAAAGACCACATCCTTTACAGAGTGCTTCTTGAACATAAGCATAACCTTCTTCATCTTTAACTATAGCATTGAAAGGGCATATTCTAACACAAATTTTACATCCAGTACAAAGATCTTTATCAACATGCGACACAATACCTCCTACTACTAATGAATCTTTCGATAAGATTGTCGTTGCCCTTGATACAGCTGAATTGGCTTGTGCAATACTTTCACTAATTGTTGACGGACCATGAGCTGTCCCACATAAAAAAATGCCTTCAGTGGCAAAATCTACAGGTCTAAGTTTAACATGTGCTTCTAAGAAGAAATTATCTTCATTTAAAGGAACCTTTAACATTTTTGCCAAAGATGAATTATCCTCTACAGGAGCTATTATTCCTGTACTTAAGATTAATAGATCGCATTTAACAGAAATTTCTCCTAATTTTGGAGATTCAAGATTAATTCTTAAATCTTTTTTACTTTTAACGATTTCTGGAGGATTTTCTTCATCAAATCTTATAAATAAGACTCCCTTCTCTCGGGCTATTCGGTAATATTTCTCTTTAAATCCATACGTTCTTATATCACGGTAAAAGATAATAACTTCTATTTTTGGATTGATTGTTTTAATTTCTATAGCGTTTTTAATTGCATCAGAACAACATATTCTGGAACAATAGGGATGATCTTCATTTCTCGATCCGACACACTGAATCATAGCAATAGAATTTTTTTCTTTAAGGTCTGATGATGAGGTTAATAGAATCTTTTCTAATTCTACTTGTGTAATAACGCGTGAATCCTCATTATATAAATATTCTGATGGAATATATTGGTCGGCTCCGGTCGCAAGAATAATAATACCATGTTCTATCTCTTCTTTTTCTTTTTTATTTTTAATAGTTGTTTTAAAATTCCCCACATATCCATCAATTTTTTCTATGGTCGAATTTAAAAAAACATGAATTTTATTATTATTTTGAATTTCTTCAATTAAATTCTCAAGGAATTCATCTACTTGAATACCCTCAAGAGTTTTATGGATATTTCGAGCAAAACCTCCTAAAACATTTTCTTTTTCAATTAAATAAGTATCAAATCCTTGTTTGGCAAAATTAATTGCTGCAGACATTCCACTAATACCCCCTCCTATTACTAGAGCACTTTGAGTTATATCTAACGGCATTTCTGCTATCGGAGATGTTTTTCTCACTTTCGCTACTGCCATTCTGACTAAATCTTTTGCTTTTTCAGTAGCTCTTTGTGGTTCTTTCATATGAACCCATGAACATTGATCTCGAATATTTGTCATTTGAAATAGATATCTGTTTAATCCTGCTTCTCTAATCGTTTCTTGAAAAAGTGGTTCGTGAGTACGTGGTGTGCAGGAAGCAACAACGACTCGATTAATGTTATATTCCTCAATTTTTTCTTTTATTAAGGATTGTGTATCGGCTGAACATGTATAAAGATTTCTATCTGCTAGTACTACATTTGGCAATGTGTTTGCATATTCTACGACTTCTGGAACATTTACAGTCCCACCAATATTGATACCACAATGGCAAATAAAAACGCCTATCTTAGGAGGTTCATTTGAAATATCTTTCTCTTTTGGATATTTCTTTTTAGTCACTAATGTATTTCTCGTAGATGAAAGAACGGTATTAACTTGTCCTGCTGCAGCACTTGCTTCAATAACAGTTTCTGGTATATCCTTGGGGGATGAACAAGCACCACAGACAAAAATACCTGGTCTAGTAGTATTAATTGGAGAAGAGAGTCTAGTTTTTAAAAAACCATATTCATTTAATTCAATATTGAATCTTTTTGCTATTTTTTTCGCATCATCAGGAGGATTTAATCCAACAGCTAAAACTACCATATTAAAAACTTCTTCTTTAATCTTTCCTTTCTCATTTTCATATTTTATTTTTAAATCATGAGTAAAAGGATTTTCTTCAATTGATGCCACTCTGCTCCTGATATATCGCACTCCATATTCATTTTTCGCTCGTTCAATATATTTATCAAAATCTTTACCATATGCTCGAATATCCATTGTAAATATAGTAGGTTCTAAACTTTCCATATGTTCTTTAGCGATTACAGCTTCTTTTGCTGTATACATGCAACACACAGAAGAACAATATTCATTTCCAAATTTAATATCACGTGATCCAACACATTGGATGAATGCAACTTTTTTCGGGACATCTCCATCAGAAGGTCTTAAAACTTTTCCAGAGTAGGGACCACTAGCACTCAAAATACGTTCAAATTGAATACTGCTGACTACATTTTTATATTTCCCAAATCCCAAATTTTTGTTTATAGAAGGATCAAACTCCTCAAATCCAAGAGCCAAAATGATTGACCCGACATTTAATTGAGACTTTCTATCTTTTAAATCATAATCAATAGCATTCGCTTTACAAACTCCTCTACAAATCCCACATCCAATACATATATCTTTATTAATTGCATATACCAAAGGAACTGCTTGAGGATATTTTACTGAAGCTGCTTTATTTAATGATAATCCTTCATTGAATATATCAACTGCTTCAGTAGGACATTCTTGCCCACAAACTCCACATCCAGTACATTTTTCTTGATCCACATATAAAGTTTTTTCATTTATTTCAACTTTAAAATTACCAGATTCACCAGAAATATTTTCAATCTCAGAGTTTATTTTAATTTCAATATTTGGATGTCGCCCTGCTTCAACCAATTTAGGAGAAACTATACAAATTGCACAGTCATTCGTGGGAAAGGTTTTATCTAGCTGTGCCATTGCTCCTCCTATACTTGTTGTTTTTTCCACAAGATAGACTTTAAATCCAGATTCGGCTAAATCGAGAGCTGCCTGGCAACCACCAATTCCCGCTCCAACCACCATCACTGCACCCACTTTTTCCATCTTTTTTATCCCTCCATCACATTTAGATATATTGGTGTGATACCTACAATCTTATCCATGGTAATTTGCCCTCGTTGCTTCAATACTAACATATGATCCAAAATTTCACTTGGCTTTATTTCAAACTCAATTGCTAAATCCTTCACCGATTTTGGATCGTTTTTTAAGGAAACAAGAATACGATGGCGAACATATTCATTATAAATTGCTTGTTCAAAGAGTTCTTGAAATTCCTCTTCAGGAATTTTTTCTCCATAGACATTTTCTTGTTCGGTTAATGCTCTTTCTCTACCTACCAAAGCCCTCATTCTATAACTCGTAGATGCCATCTCTAATGCTTTTATTTTATCAACCAATTTACTATTCTTCTTCCCATTTTGTAGCGGAGATGGACCTAAATCTTTAATATGATTTGTAAAATTCGTAATTATTTCAGCAAATCGATTTCCTTCTGATGCTGATACCCATTCTAATTGAATTCGATTTTCGAAACCTATAAAGCTTAAGAAGTGTCTAATCATGTCATATTTTATTTCTGCTTCATAATTGCCTTCAAGATAATGGCAATCTCCGGGATGACATCCCATAATAATAATACCGTCTATTCCACTTTGAAAACCTTGAAAGATGAATTCAGGATCCACTCTCCCACTACACATAACTCGAATCACTCTCAAGTTGGGAGGATATTGAATTCTACTGACCCCTGCTAAATCTGCTCCCGCATATGAGCACCAATTACATAGAAATCCCAAAATTTTTGGTTCAAAACTCATGCGATTTCTCTCCCTCCTAAGGCATATATTTCTGATAATATTTGCTCATTTGTGAAATGTTTGATTTGGATTGCTTTCTTTGTACAAGAGGCACCACAAAGACCACATCCTTTACATAATGCTTGAATAATTTCTATTTCTTCCTCTTCATTTTTTCTTATTGCTCCATACGGGCATATTTCAATACAGACCTCACATCCTTTACATAAATCTTTATTCCATTCTGGAATATAAGCAGTACTTCCTTGGATCTCTAAAGTATCATGAGAAAGAATTGTACTTGCTCTTGAAGCTGCTGCTCTACCTTGCGTTAACGCCTGAGCAATATCAGTTGGCCATTTAGCAGAACCACATAAAAATACCCCATCTGTAGCAAAATCTATTGGTCTTAATTTTACATGAGCTTCTAAGAAAAAATTATTTTCTTCCAAGGGGATTTTTAAAAGTTGAGCTAGAGTTTTATTGTCTTCATTTGCTATTAAAGGAGTAGATAAAACCAATAAATCATAGGAAATACTCATATCTTTTCCTAAATACTCATTAAAAACTTGTACTTCTTCTTTTTTCACTATGGGTTCTTTTTCAAGTGAGTATTTGATAAATAAAATTCCAGATTCTCTTGCTTTTCTATAATATTGTTCATTTTTCGTACCTGGAGTGAAAATATCCCTAAATAAGATGGTTATATTTGCTTCTGGATTTTTTTCTTTAATAATTATAGAATTTTTTAAAGCAGTCATACAACAGATACTTGAGCAATAATTTCTCTCTTCACAGCGAGCCCCAACACATTGTATCATTACTATGTTGTTCTTGTCAAAGGATTCTTCTTTTAATATTTTCTCTAATTCAAGTTGAGTGACCCTTACTTTTCCATCATAGCCATACATATTTATTGGTTGAAAGGCTGATGCGCCTGTAGCAACTATAATTGCTCCCACTTGTAATTCCTGGATTTTACTATCTTGTTCAATAATTACATTAAAATTTCCTAAATATCCATTGATTTCTGAAACCGTTGATGATGTTAAAATCGTTAAATTATTCGCATCTTCTATCTGATTTTTTAAACCTTCAAGGAATTTTGATGCTTTAATATTATCTGGATAAATTGTATTTAATGAATTTAGCATACCCCCAATTCTCTCTTCTTTTTCTACAAGATATGTTTCAAATCCTTGTTTACTTAAACTTAGCGCACTTGATATTCCTGAGACTCCCCCACCAATGATTAGAGCTTTAGATTCGACATCAATTGAGATATCCTCTAAAGGTTCTAATTTTTCTGCTTTTGAGACGCCCATCTTAATTAAATCTAATATTTTATTATGCGCTTCGTTAGGATATTTTGAATGAACCCACGTGCATTGGTCTCGGATATTCACGAAATTAAAGAGATATTTATTTAAACCTGCCTCTTGAATAGTTTCTCTAAATAAGGGTTCATGAGTACGTGGAGTACAAGAAGCAACAACAACACGATTTAAGTTGTACTCCTCTATAGCTTTTTTTATAGAATTTAAACCATTTTCAGAGCACGTATAGAGATTATCCTCACTATATGCAACTTTTGGAAATTCTTTGATCTCTTCAGCTAATTTTTTACAATCAACTAACCCTCCTATATTAGAACCGCAATGACATACAAAAACCCCTATTCTAATCTCATCATTATTAGTAATTAAAATTCACCTCCTTTAATAATCTCTGCAGCACTTGATGCAGCAGCACTTGCTTCGGCCACTGTTTGAGGGATATCCATTGGTTCATGCGCACATCCACACGTAAAAATACCTTCTCTTGAAGTTTCTGTTGGAAAATAAGGATTTGTCTTGATAAAATCAAAATCATCTAATTGAATACTAAGTATATTAGCTAATTCTTGTATTCCTTTTGGGGGAACTATACAAGTAGCTAAAACAACTAAATCAACCTTCAATTTTTGTATCTCTGAAGTATCAAAATTTTCATACGTTATAATGGGATTCTCTTTCTTATCTATACTAATTTCAGGAATTTTACTTTTAATATAATTAATATTATATTCATTTTCCCCTCTTTCTATAAATTTAGTAAATCCTTTTCCACCTGCTCTGATATCAATATAAAAGATATAGGATTCAATTTCATTATCATGTTCATAGGCTATCATCGCCTCTTTTGAGGTATACATACAACAAATAGAAGAACAATAATCTTTGTTTCTTTTATCTCTAGAGCCCACACACTGAATATACGCTATCTTTTTAGGCTTCTTTCCATCTGAAAGTCTTTTAATATGCCCTCCTTGGGGTCCAGAAGCACTTAATAATCTTTCAAATTCTAAGGCAGTAATAACATTTCTAAATTCTTTATAACCATAATGGTTTAGTGGGATTGAATCTTCAATAACATCATATCCTACAGAAACGATTATAGAGCCAATATTATCCAATTTTAATACTTCTTCTTTTTGATCAAAATCTATAGCATCTTTATCACAATTCTTTTCGCATATTCGACATGCCTCTTTAGTGAACCATAAACAATGCTCTGAATCAATAGTCATCACAGCAGGAACACCTTGTAGATAATATAAATAAATGGCTTTACGGTGTCTTAACCCTCTATCAAATTCATCCTCTACGCGCATTGGACATTTTTCCGCACATTCACCACAATTTATACAAGCATCTTCTTTTACATACCGTGGCTTCTTTAAAATTTCAATAGAATAATTTCCCTTTTCTCCATTAATTTTCGTTATTTCTGAGAGCGTATGGAGAGTTATATTAGGATGTCGATAACATTCAGACAATTTTGGGGCTAAAATGCAGATAGAACAATCATTCGTGGGAAACGTTTTGTCTAGCTGAGCCATTCTGCCACCAATACAGGGTTGCTTTTCTATTAAATGAACTTGAATATTCATATCCGCTAAATCTAAGGCAGATTGAATTCCTCCAATTCCTCCGCCCACAATAACTACACTTTTAGAATTTTTCAAGGATCTCACTTCTCTTTAATTATTTTATTACTTCTTATTGAAAGTCAATTTATTTAAGAAAATTGAATTCTTGCAGTAAAGCAGTAGGTTTAGCTCTATGATATTTAAACCCTAGTTCGTTTGGATCTATCCCAAATGCCAAAGCAACCAATTCGGATAAATAAAAAATCGGAATGTCATAATCAGTTTCATTTAATTTATTTAACTCCCTTTGGTTAAAATCGAATTGTTGGTAACACGCGGGGCACACTAACGCCACACAATTGGCCCCAGAATTAATGATTGATTCAAGTTTATTTCCAATCATAAGAAGAGATAACTCTTTATCGGATTTATCAACAGGATTGCCACAACATTCTAATTTCATTTCATACTCTATCGTTTCAGCTCCAAGAGCTTGAATTATGCTGTCTATAGTAAACGGTTCAAAAGGATCATCCCAACCTATTATTTCTGATGGTCTTAAATAATGGCAACCATAATGCACAGCAACCTTGAACCCATCTAAAGGGTTCACAAGATGTTTCTTAATCAATTCCAGATTTTCATATAAAACTTGACCAAAGTGCTTTACGCTGGTTAACCCATCATATTGAGTTCCAGCCTTTTTTAAAATTTTATTGGTCTTTTCTTTGACCTTTTCATCTTTATTTATATGATAATTTACGCCCTTAAGCGTTTCAACACATCCAGAGCAAAGAGAAATAATCCCACCATTTCCATTATTGCTTAAACTTAAATTCCTGGCTCCAAGCGCTAACCAAGTATCTTGATCAATCTGTTCTATCCCTGTTGGATCTGGACAACAACTAAACCCATCAACATCATTAAGTTGTATTCCCATCTTATCAAAAACTTTCCGAGCAGATGCCTCAAGAAAAGGGAGCCTGGCTGGGATTACACATCCCAAAAATAAATCATACTCCATTTCATTTCTCACCTACTTTTATTTTATTTTCTATTCCCGTTTCTTTAAAAATTGGCTCTAATTCCTTCATCTCTGCTGTCTTAATCTCCGGGAGATTCATCTTTTCTCGTCTCGATAAAATAGATTTTGAGAAGGGGATGGCAATGCCTTCGTTTACAATAGTTTGAGCTTGTAATACAAACGCTTCTGGCAACTTTCCTCTCTCAAAGCAACGGTTTTTAATCACGGAAAATATTTCTGTTAATTCTACTTTTTGAGGACATAATTCTAAGCATTTTTGACATGTGGAACATAACCACACATTTGGGTTTTGCTCCTCAATTAACTCCTCTTCAAACCCAAGAAGTGCAAGCTCTATGATTTTCCTCGGATTATATTTTCCCTCTGTTATTAACGCTACAGGGCATCCGCTTGAGCACGTAGAACATTGATAACAATAACTTAATGACGCATTATACTGCAAAATCTCATTTCTAAATTCAAAATTAATTAAACTCACTATTTATCACCCAAATTTACAAATTATTTTCAAAAAATATCTCAAATTCTTTCCAACCTTATTATTTTTATTCTTAATTCTTAATTTTTTTAAGAAAATCCTATTTTTGACCTAATTGCTTATCAATATCAATGAATATGGGGATTTGTTCCTCATCCTTCTGAATTATCACCTTAAGGATTCCACCTTCGATTTTTGTACTAATTGGCGTTATTTTTTTCGGTTTTGGCTTCCCTGATTTTTGTTGTTGCATATTCAAACATGTATGCTCTTCATCATACAGATTACATCTGGAACAACAAAACCCAATAGGCATATATCCCACTATACTGCACTTTTCATAATTGTCGCAATTACAATTATTACACAACTTCTTGGCCTCACCTCTTTAATTTAAGGAATTTTTACGGAAAATTCTCTAAATCTCTGTCGGATACCTTTAGTTTTTCTAAGAACTTTTGAGCAATTTCAATATCCTCTTTATGATACTCTATCTTTTTCTGGACCTGCTCTTTTAATCTCTTACAAGTCGTTCCCTCTTCATAAAAATCACAATTAGGACAACAGAACCCTAAAGGTATGTTCCCTACAATCGAACATTGATATTGATTATCACATTGACAATAGTTACAAATGATACATCACTCTGAGTTTTGTTTGATTACGGATATAATTCAACCGATTTTTCTAATCCACTTTCTAATGTTATGCCAGTTTTCACTTGAAATGGCTCAGGAAGAACCTCGAACATAACCATTTCTTCCACTTTCGGTTTTATCACTTGGCTTATATAATGTGAACACGTATGCCGCTGGTCGTAATTCACGCATTTCTCACAGCACGCGCCGAAATGCAAATGTCCGACTATAGAGCAAAGATAGGAATTTTCACATTCGCAATTATTACACATTTTTTTCACTCTTTTTTTTTGAGATGTTTGTGATTTTTTTATCACAAGAATCTTAGTGATATATTATTCAAGTCACCTATATAAATCTAATGATCGGAATCGTACAAAAATATGATAAAGTGACAAAAAAATTAAAATGATCCTCGAAAAGAAACATAAATCAAAATTTAAATATCCTAAAAAAAACAATATCGCTAAAAAAGAAAGAAGAACTAGCAAAATCTTTCATTCCACACAAAATGGGGAAATTCATTTAGAAAAAGGAACACTCCAGAGAAAAACCTATCCCATTCCCTCAACGAATATAAGAATTGTTTTTAAGAATGAATATTCATAAAATGAGATGGTTACGCGAAAGAAGGAAGAAGATTGAGATTTATGCTAACGGAGTATGAAATCGTGATCGAAATTGATCAAAAACTCGGAAAATTATTAAGATTTAGACTAAAAAAAGTTAAAATGACCCTTTTACCGTGTGCTAGACCCGAGAGGTGTGAGCTCCTTAGCCCATTCGACATCGGTTTGCACCTTTCCTTGCTTCCGAAGCTCATCGCAGAACGGATTGCCGTACACATTCATGTAAAGGTTCCAAATATGCTGCAGTTGATCCACATCCGAGGGCTCAGACAATCGATTAAAACTGATGTATAAGGTACTTAGTCGAGGATACTTCCGAAGGTCAGAGATACGGGAA
>Ga0209918_1001997_pt1 | contig 10129 bp, 11 predicted proteins | sample SalPonD_shore_MG_FD_185712 | JGI IMG/M metagenome (GOLD analysis project Ga0209918, IMG submission 185712) | Salt pond soil microbial communities from South San Francisco under conditions of wetland restoration - Salt Pond MetaG... | ecosystem: Environmental > Aquatic > Marine > Intertidal zone...
TCTTCTTCGCCGCCCTGTTTATGGCGGGTATCTCCTCGTCGATCTCTCTGATCGAGGCGTTCACCACCGGACTGCAGGACAAGCTCGGCATCGATCGCCGGCGCATCGTGCCACCGCTCTGCATCATCGGCTTTGTCCTGAGCACCTTCTTCACCATGGATAACGGCCTCTACTGGCTCGATATGGTGGATCATTTTGTCACCAACTACGGTCTTACTGCCATTGTGGCGCTGGAGTGCATCGTGGTGGGGTGGTTCTTCGGCGGTGAGCGCTTCCATGCCTATGTGCTCGATGTCTCCGAATTCCGTTTCGCCCGGCACTACGAGGTGCTGATGCGCTGCCTGTTGACGGTCGGGCTTGGCCTGGCATGGCTCGGCTTCTTCATGCTGGGGGACGGCATCGGGGCTTTCATCGGTCGGTTGTTCGTGCTGGTGACGCTGTTCGCCGTCTGGCTGACGCGCGACTGGTTCGACCTCTCCACCCGCTTTGTAATCCCCAGTGTGACGGTAGCCCTGCTCGACCGTTCGCTGGTCAGCGACATGGCCAAGCCGTACGGCGGTTACCCGTGGGGGAGCATTATCGGGCTGGGTGTCGGCGTACTGGCGTTGACGCTGTTCGTGGCGGTGGCGATCGATCGCTACCGGAGCAAGCCGACGGCCGAGATATCTGGCGGGGATGCCTGAAACATTGCATACTTGATATGAATGGCGTGCGGTGACGCCGCACGCAACCGGCCTGCCGTATCAGCAGGCTCCGACGACAACCTTGGAGGGTGGTATGGCCTTGATGATTACGGACGAATGCATCAATTGCGGTGTCTGCGAGCCCGAGTGCCCGAACGAGGCGATCTATGAGGGCGAGGAGATCTACGAGATCGATCCGGACAAGTGTACCGAGTGCGTCGGGCACTTCGAAGAGTCGCAGTGTCAGATGGTCTGTCCGGTCGACTGTATCCCGCTCGATCCGGATTGCGAGGAGTCGAAGGAAGAGTTGTTGGCCAAATACCGTAATCTGACCGGCCAAGCGTGAAGCAGGGCGCACTCTACATCGTCTCCGGACCATCCGGTAGCGGCAAGACCACGCTCTGCGCGGCGCTGCTGGAGCGCACCCCTGATCTCGGGCTGAGTACTTCCTGCACCACCCGCCCCCCGCGCCCAGGCGAGGAACACGGACGCGAATACTATTTTCTGGACGATGCCACCTTCGAGGCACAACGTGCTGCGGGCGATTTTCTCGAATGTGCTCATGTGCACGGCCACTGGTATGGAACCCGTGCCGCCGATGTCGAATCGATGCTGGAACAGGGGCGGGATGTGCTGCTGGAGATCGACTGGCAGGGAGCGGCGCAGGTGGCTGCCAGGATAGCCGAGGCTTGCCGTATCTTCATCCTGCCGCCCTCCATCGAGGCGCTGGAGTCGCGACTGCGCTCGCGCGGGCAGGACGACGAATCGGTGATCGCCCGGCGTATTGCTGCGGCCCGCGAGGAGTTGGCGCACGCCGACGAGGCGGAGTACCGGATCGTCAACGCCGATTTCGATGATGCCTTGCGGGACCTGCTGGCGGTCTATCGAGCCCACAGGCTTCGCCTGCAGCACTACCACCCGTAGCCGGTAGCATGCACCGGTATCGGTGCATTGCATTTTGACGGAAAGTTTCATATTCTTGAAAAAGCTCAGGAGGTTCATCGCATGGCACGTGTTACAGTCGAGGATTGCATCCGTCATTATCCCAACCATTTCGAGATGGTGTTGCTGGCCGCGCGCCGCGGCCGTCAGTTGCTGCGCGGTGCCGAATCCGTGTCGGAGCAGGAGCACCACAAGCCGGTGGTCCAGGCTCTGAAGGAGATCGGCGAAGGGAAGATCTCCTGGGAGACGCTGTTCGAGTTCGACGATCAGGAGCGTCGGCGCCTGATGGCTTCGGAGACGTCGGAGACGGCAGAAGCCAGGTAAATCCTCTTGATCATCCATTGATCAGGCTGTTGTGAGCCGCATCTTTGAAATCACCGACAGGGTTCGGGCGTATCATCCCAAGGCCGATATTGACCTGATCAACCGCGCCTATGTCTTCGCGGCGCAGGCACATGCCACCCAGACACGCAGCTCCGGCGAGCCCTATCTGACCCATCCGCTTGCCGTGGCCGACATCCTGACCAGCCTGAAGCTGGACGTCGCCAGCATCGTTACCGGTCTTTTGCATGATACGGTCGAGGATACCACCGCCTCGCTGGACGATGTCCGCGAACGCTTCGGCGACGAGGTGGCGCAGCTCGTCGACGGCGTGACCAAGATCGGTCAGATCCGGTTTCCCTCCTTTGAGCACAAGCAGGCCGAGAATTTCCGCAAGATGATTCTGGCCACGGCCAAGGACTTGAGGGTGCTGCTGGTCAAGCTGGCCGACCGCCTGCACAACATGCGTACGCTGGGATTTCTACCGGAGCGCAAGCGAAAGACGATCGCCCGCGAGACGATGCAGCTCTATGCACCGCTGGCGCATCGCTTGGGTATCCACTGGATCAAGCAGGAGCTCGAGGATCTCTCCTTCACCCATCTCGAACCGGAAGCCTATCGCGAGCTGGCGGAGCGCATGGCCGAGCATTTGGATACGCTCTCGCACACGCGCGAACGGCTGGAACGGATTCTGCAGGAGGCGCTGGAGCGCCACGGCGTCAAGGCGCAGGTGCAGGGGCGAATGAAGCACCTCTACAGCCTGTATGAAAAGATGCAGCGCAAGCATCTCGACTTCGACGATATCTACGATCTGGTCGCCTTCCGCGTGATCGTCGACGATATCCCTACCTGCTACCAGACGCTCGGAATCATCCACAGCCTCTACCGGCCCGTGCCGGGGCGTTTCAAGGATTACGTGGCCCTGCCCAAGCCGAACGGCTATCAGTCGCTGCACACCTCGATCATCGGTCCGGAGAACTACCGCATCGAGGTGCAGCTCCGGACCGAGGCGATGCATCGCTATGCCGAGGATGGTGTGGCGGCGCACTGGCTCTACAAGAGCGGCCAAGTCAATACCAAGGACCAGCGGCAGTTCCAGTGGCTGAAACAACTCACCGACTTGTTGCAGGAGAGCGAGAATCCCGGCGAGTTTCTCGAGAACGTGCGTCTCGATCTCTTCGTCGAGGAGGTCTACGTCTTCAGTCGCGACGGCGATATCTTCGAGCTGCCCCGCGGGGCGCTACCGCTCGATTTCGCCTATGCTATCCATACCGATGTCGGCCATCACTGCATGGGCGTGCGCATCAACGGCGAGGCCGCCGATTTCCAGACAGTGCTGCAGAACGGTGATCAGGTGGAGGTGCTGACCAGCCCCGAACAGACGCCGAGCCGGCAGTGGTTGCAGTATGTGCGCACGCCAAGGGCCAGACAGGCGATCCGCCACTGGTTCCATCGCGCCGAACGCGAAACCAGCATCCGCATGGGTGCGGAGATTCTGCGCGAGGCGCTGGGCAGGGATGTGACGTTGAATGCCGACGAACTGAAGGCCCTGAAGTGCACCGGCATGGATGAGCTGAAGGAGAAGCTCGGCCACGGCGAGATCGCCGTGGAGCAGTTGCTGGAAGGGGTCGGCCCTGCCGTGACGCGTCCCCTGCGCCTGAAGGGGGTGGCCAGGAGCCTGGTGCTGGCGGCCGACTGCTGCCATCCGCTTCCCGGCGACCCGGTGCTGGGGCGTTTCCAGTCCGGGCGTGGCCTGGTGGTGCACCATCGCGACTGTCGCGAGGTCAGCCAAGGCAACGGCGAGACCTGGCTCGACGTCAACTGGAAGGCGGAGGAGGGCGTGCTCTATCCGACCGGTATCGATGTCAAAACCCATAATCGGCGCGGCATGCTGGCAGCCATCTCCGGCATTATTGCCGAGGCAGGAGCCGGTATCGAGGATATCAAGATTCGTCAGCTGGCTGGAGCGATGACGACGCTCTCCTTTCTGGTCGAGGTCTCCGACCGGAAGCACTTGGCCGATGTGTTGCGAATGCTCAAATCGCTGGATGGTGTGGTACGCGTCGGCCGAAACATGCAGGATGCCGGCGTGGTAAAACGTGCCTCCAAGGGGGTAGGAAGGGCGCTCAGGGACATGGTCTCCAGGCGCTTTCCGCGTCAGGTCTCCTCGAAGTAATCATCCCCGATTGATCAAGCAGGAAAGGACGACGATGAACGAGTTGAATACGGTACATACGGATGCGGCGCCGAAGGCGGTCGGCCCCTACAGTCAGGCGATGGTGCATGACGGTCTGGTCTATCTCTCAGGCCAGATCGGCCTGGACCCCGCGACTGGCAAGCTGGTGGGCGGTGAGATGGCAGTGCAGGCGCAGCAGGTGATGCGGAATTTGACCGCCGTACTGGAAGCGGTCGGTGCGACACGCTCCGACATCATCAAGGTGAATATCTATCTGACCGACATGGATGACTTTCAGGCACTGAACGGGCTCTATGCCGAGTGGCTCGACGGGCATCGTCCGGCGCGTGCCACCGTGGCCGTAGCGGCCCTTCCGCTGGGCGCGCGGGTGGAGATGGATGTGATCGCGAGGGTTCCGGAAGCGTAAAGGGTCAATAAAAAAGGCGCCCTCGGGCGCCTTTTCATGTTCGTGGTGTGCGATTCCTGTTCAGGCGGCCTTTTGGACCTTGCCCGAACGCAGGCAACGGGAGCATACGCGAACCTGGCGTACACCACCCTGCACGATCGCGCGCACCTTCTGCAGATTGGGCAGAAAGCGACGACGGGTAGTGTTGTGGGCGTGGCTGACGTTATTACCGCTCATCGGGCCCTTGCCGCAGATCTCGCAACGCTTCGCCATGTCATACCTCCTGTCAAAGGAGGCGCACTTTAGGTGAAGCGTTGCACGGATACAAGCAAAATATTGAGTAAATCGGCTGCCTCGGCCAATATCAGCCCGTGTACGATGCATTTTCCCAGCCAGTGAATATGCTGCCGGGTGTAGGGCCGTCAATCGAGAAGCGGCTCAACGCCCGCGGCATCCTTGGTATCGGCGATCTTCTGCTGCATCTTCCCAAACGCTATGCCGATGACCGTACCGTGACCCCTATCGCCGGACTGCAGGAGGGTGTGGAGGCACGGATCAGCGGGCATGTCATGCGGCGGAACGCCCGCGGATACGGCCGCAAGCGACAGGTCTCCCTGCTGCTTGCCGACGACAGTGGCCAGATCGGTCTCAGCTTTTTCCACTCCGGTTACATGATGAACGATGCCAGGCTTGCCGAAGGGCAGCAGATCAGCGTGCGAGGCACGCCTGAACGCTGGCAGGGGCGCTGGCAGATGGCGCATCCCGACTGGTGTCCGCTGGCGCGCTATCATCCGGGTCTGCAACCGGTTTATGGCACCCTTGCGGGGCTCTCCGGCAAGCGGATGCAGGGATTGATCGACCGGGCGCTGAACATGTTGCCGGCCGGTGGCGGCAGTCCGTTCGACGCCCTCTGTGCCGATTTTCCGCCTCTGCGCCAGGCACTGATCTATCTGCACCGGCCGCATGAGGTAGATGAGGCTGTGCTGCATCGCGCATTGATGCGGCTGAAGCTGGAGGAGCTGCTGGTCTACCTGCATCTGATGCAGGAGAAGCGTCGTGCCGCCGTCCGACCGGCTGCGGCCATGACGCGGGATGCGCTCGTCCGTGAGCTTGAGGCGGCTTTTCCGTTTCCGCTCACAGAAGCACAGACCGGCGTCTGGCACGATATCCGTACCGATCTGGCCTCCGGTATGCGCATGCACAGACTGTTGCAGGGGGATGTCGGTGCCGGCAAGACGTGGATCGCCGCGCTTGCCATGACGCAGGCTTTCGACAATGGGCTACAGGCCGCACTGCTTGCACCCACCGAGGTGCTGGCAGGACAGCACCATCAAACCCTGCGGGAACTACTGACGCCACTGGAGATGGAGGTCGGGCTTCTGACCGGTGGCATGCGTGCTCCGGCCCGACGCAAGGTGCTGCAGAGGCTTGTCGGTGGCCAGCTGCCGCTGGTGGTCGGTACGCATGCGTTGCTCTCCGAGGATGTACGTTACGAACGGCTGGGGCTGGCGCTGGTGGACGAGCAGCACCGTTTCGGCGTGCGCCAGCGCTGGGCGCTGGCCGAGAAAGGCGAGGGGGTGCATCTACTCGGCATGACGGCGACCCCCATCCCGCGCTCGCTGGCGCTAGCGCTCTATGGCGACATGGACCTCTCCCTGATGCGAGGCATGCCCCCGGGCCGCAAGCCGGTGGAGACACGCGTGATCTCCACGGAGAAGATGGGTGAACTGGCCAACGGCATCCGGCGCATCCTCGATGCTGGCGGGCGTGTCTACTGGATTGTCCCTCGCATCAACGAGGATGAGGATGGTATCTCGGTCGATCAGCGCGCCGAGGCGCTGGCCCGGCGCTTTCCGGATGCCAATGTGCAGGGTTTGCACGGGCGTATGAAATCGGGCGAGAAACGGACCGTGCTCGATGCCTTTGCCGAGGGAAGCTGCAGGATTCTGGTGTCGACGACGGTGGTCGAGGTTGGCGTCAACGTGCCGGAGGCGAGGCTGATCGTTATTGACAAGGCCGAGCAGTATGGCCTCGCGCAGCTCCATCAGTTGCGCGGGCGGGTGGGGCGTTCCGATACACAAGGCTACTGCATCCTGTTGCCTGATCGCAATGCCTCGGCGATCTCTCTGGAACGGCTTCAGCAGATGACACAGAGCCACGACGGCTTGGAACTGGCCGAGGCGGATATGAAGATGCGTGGTGCCGGCGATGTGATTGGCGTGCAGCAGAGTGGCGTGGCCGGTTTCAGGCTGCTCGATATTGTGCACGATGCCTCCCTGATCCGGCAGTGGCACCCGCCCGAGAAGCCCCCGAGCGATGCCATGATCCGCTTTTGGCGTCCTCAACTGGCCGAGGGGTAGTTTTGCTATACTCTCTCTTCGGAGTTGGGAATGAAGGGCGGAAAAGTGAGGTGTGCAGATGATGAGAATTCACCCGGGCATGTTTCCGGTCGCCGGTTTTTTATGGATACTGCTCATGCCGATCAATGGCTGGGCGATACCGGCCTTCTCGCGCCAGATCCATGCCGACTGTCGCACCTGCCATTTTCAGGGGATGTACGCTTTGAATAAATACGGGCGTGCCTTCAAGAAGAATGGATTCAGAGAGAGCGACAGGATGCGTGAACAGCGGTTACAGCAGCAGAAGCAGAAGCAGAAAAAACACCGGATTGGAAGGGACGGCGCATCATCCGACCACAAGGGCGGGTCGTAACTAGCCCCGTCGGCTGGAACCAAGCAGTGTGAGTGTCAGGAGTGACCCCAGTGGCGTGAAGCGGGTGTGGTCGAGATGGTCCCACATTCTGTGCAGTTTTACGTTCTTGTTGTCGACACCAGCAAAGGGTCAGCGGTCCTCTTCCCGATCATCGGATTCATCTTTCTCTATGGGTTCCTCATTCCCGGCAAGAATGATCTGCTTGAGCGTCTGGTCCTGTACCGCCTGCTCAATGGCTGACTCTTTTGCCGCGATGGTCTGTTCTATGGCCGGTTCCTGTGGTAAGTGCCAGAGGGCTGTGCCGTCACCCTCTTCACCGGAGCGTGCAGCATCAAGAATCTGTTTGACCTGCATTGTCCCCATATCCTGAGCAGGTACATAGGGCGGTGTTTCCTCGTCAGTATGAAGAATGAGTTGTCGGGCATGGAGCCTGTTCAGCACGAGTTCAGCCACGTTGAGCGGTACGCCAAGCCAGCGTGCCAGTCCATCGAGCTGCCAGTTCGTTTGCTGGTGATAGTAACGCTTTCCGATGAAGAGCATGATCAACAGAGCCATTTTTTCCGCCACGTGGGCGCTCAGCTCTGGCTGACCGCGCCGCATCCTCAGATGCTCGGGATGCTGGCAGTAGAAGGCGATGCTGGTACCCAGTAGCAGCACCAGCCAGCTCACGAACAGCCAGACCATGAACATGATCAGAATGGCGAAACCGGAATAGATGGCCGTGTAGTTGCCGGAATTGACGATGAAGGTACCGAATATCCAGCCGGTAGTTTCCCATGCAACGCCTGCTGCCGTACCCCCGATCAGCGCCGGTACGATCTTCACCCGTGTATTCGGAATGAAGACGTAAAGGAACGTGAAGGCGACAACCACTAGGGCATAGGGGATCAATTTACCGATGTACTCCACGATAAATCCGAGGACAGGAAGGCCGGAGAGCGTCTGTACCGCAGTGGAACTCATCAGCGATGCCGTGATGCCGAGGGCCGAGAAGATCAGCAGCGGACCGACGAGGATCACGCTCAGGTATTCGCTGAAGCGTTGTCCCAGTGGTCGAGCCCGGTCGATATGCCAGATGTAGTTGAAGGATTTCTCGATCTTGTGAAGCAGCGAGACTACCGTATAGACCAGCATGCCTAGCCCCAGCGAACCTAGGACGCCGACCTTGATGTTCTCGACAAAACCGACGATCTGTCTGGCAATCTCCGCGCCCTTGTCCCCAAGGGGTGCCAGGGTATTCAGAAGCAGTGGTTCAAGCTGATTGTGGACGCCGAACCCTTTGAGGACGGAGAAGGTGAGCGCCAGCAGTGGGACAAGGGAGAGAAGTGTGGTATAGACGAGGCTCATCGCGCGCAAGGTCAGCTGTCCGTCGAGGAAGTCGCGGATGACTACGAAGATCACCTGCATTGTGCGCGTCAGCAATGCTTTCCAGGCGGGGAGTGATTCGATCTGTTCCGGCCAGAGTACCCGGCATGTGGCGGCTTTCCATCTCAACAGTCGATTGTCCATTAGGTCCTCTTTTCCGGCATCATCCTTGCGGCGCCCCGCCTCTGAGCGGGCTTTGTGCAATTAGAGTGGAGAATGTCTCCATAAGTCGTGGGTCGAATTTCCCACCGGTTTCGTTTTGCATGATCGCATCGCGGTAACCCAAGGTCACCGCCAATGCCCGGGTGTCCCTGTTGAGCGTCTCGATAAGTGTATCCTTCGGAACGGTGTTGGTAGGCCCCATGCGACCTCCGGTATCTTCTTGAGGTGCATCCTATTATAGACAACAGCGGCCCATCCGCGCAGAAGCAGATGAGCCGCAGTCATGGTCTGCGATCAGGCCCGGTCCTGATGCAGTTCGTACCAGATGGCGGCCAGAACGCCCATGGAGCAGGCCAGCAACACACCGAGTATCCAGGCAAAGTACCACATCTTTTTACCCCCTAGCGCCTCTATTGTCGTTCAATACGAGCCGTATTCGTCGCGGATATCCTCGATCCGAACCGGTCCGCGTAGCACCCGGTAGACCCAGGTGGTATAGACCAGAATGATCGGTACGAAGATGGCGGCGGCGCCCAGCATCAGGGCGAGCGTATGCTCGCTGGAGCTGCCATCCCAGATGGTCAGGCTGTGTGCCGGCACCGAGGAGGATGGAAGCAGAAAGGGAAAGAGGGCGAAGCCGGCGGTCAGGATGATGCCGACCAGCGACAGTCCGGAGGAGATCAGTGCGGTAACCGGCATCGCGGTGAGCATGATGGCGCCGGCTGCACCGACAATGCCGACCAACGGCGCAATCCACATTAGCGGATAGGTCTGATAGTTGTGCAGCCAGTTACCACCGGCGACTGTCACGTGCTTGTGAATCGGATTGAGTGCACCGTTGACGTTGCCGATGTCGGCTACCTGCATGCCCTGTACCCCCAGCGCTATCCAGGCACCCGCACCGACGAACAGGATGATGGTGGCAAGGGCGGCAAGGCGCTGTGACTTGCGAATACGCTCGCGCAGGATCGGATCGTCAATCTTGCAGTTCAGGAAGGCTGCACCGTGCATCATCAGCATGGCCAGCGAGACCAGTCCGGCCAGCACGCTGAAGGCGGAGATGGTATCGAGGATATTGCCGTCCATGACGATGCGCAGGTCCGAATCGAAGTGATAGGGGATGCCGGTCAGCATCAGACCGAAAGCGACGCCGAAGACGACGGCCGGCAGGACGCCGCCGACCGTCAGGCCCCAGTCCCAGAAGCCGCGCCAGCGCGGATCTCCGATCTTGCTGCGGTACTCGAAGCCGACGGGCCGGAAGAAGAGTGAGAAGAGCACGGCGATCATGGCCGGGTAGAGCACCGAGAAGGAGCCGGCATATACCATCGGAAAGGCGGCGAAGACGGCACCCGCGCCGAGGAT